>Ga0209536_100009831_pt1 | contig 14162 bp, 21 predicted proteins | sample DeeMarSeWOR28_12_FD_187461 | JGI IMG/M metagenome (GOLD analysis project Ga0209536, IMG submission 187461) | Marine sediment microbial communities from White Oak River estuary, North Carolina - WOR-2-8_12 (SPAdes) (version 2) | ecosystem: Environmental > Aquatic > Marine > Intertidal zone >...
TGCTAGGAGCTGGTGCGGCAGGCCCATAAGCAAAACTTCTAGAAGGTCCAGTCTCATACCAGCCGCTCGTCACAGCGTCATAAACGAACAACGAGCCCATGAGGCTGTTGAACCAGATCGAACCGTCACGCGGCGGAGCATTGAGACCAGTGCCAGAAGGAGGTGCTTCACCCTTAGAAGCGATTGCCTCAGCATTCGTCTGGTACCACGCGGGGTCAGAGACGCCGTTACCGGATGCGTAAACGAAAAGACGACCCTCGTTGGTGTCGAACCAAAGGCTTCCTGCGCTGTATCCGGTTCCCGGTTCGCCCGAGATAACAACGGCAGAACCGCCTCCGGGGCTAGCTGCTCCATTAATCAGTGCAGTAGTTCCGCTGTACAGAACGGTTACGCTGCCTGTACCGAGTGCATCGAGATTAATCTTAGTCCCGGCATCAGATAGATAAATACCTGAACCAGCTGAAATAGTTAGACCAGATGCCGATGTAATCGTTGCATTAATAACGGTAGCCGTGCCACTCGTCGTGAAGTAGATACCCGAGCCTGCCGCAATATCACCAGCTCCGCCGCCTCCAGAAACACCACTAATGCTGGTGTTCAGATCTTCGAGAGCGCGAACGACCCCTTCAAAATTCCAAGGGTATCCATAAGGACAACGAGAGTAACTAACTGTGCCCACGCCGCTAACCGTTCCGATAAGTTCTTCAATGACCTCGACGATGCCCTGAAACGACTCACTATGGAGTGCCCTAGGTCGTGCGCCGTGAGTGGGACAGGCGGGTACGTTAACTTCAGTCATTTACAAACGTAGTCCCTCCCGTTTCTCCAGTTTAACCGAGGGAACTTAAATTCTACGTCTTTGTGCTATCTAGAGAAACTTTAAAAAAGAGCTGGCCATCTCGCTCATGAAATGCGAGCTGTTCAGCAAGCTGCCAAGCTGGAATGCCGAGCACCATAGCCTTATGGCGCAAGCCTTCCCAAGTAACTTCCTCTACTGGCTGGACTGTAGTTTTGGACACAGGACGCCTCTAGGTTTTACAAAGTCTATACGTTTGTAAGAGTATATGTAAACCACGGGCTGGCCGCACCCCCATCATCTGCTTTTCAAAAAATTTCATTCAAAAACTTTCCTTAAAACTGTGCCTTTACAACCAAACTGGATGAGTCAACAGAATATAAATTATTAGAGTCGTATCTAGATAAACGTATTAAGTTAGAGTCTTAGGAAACTATTAAGTGAACATAAAAGAGACGTCTTTAAAAAGATAAAAAGTTTCGTCTCAGCCCAGTCTCGTCGTAGACTTCCTTTAAAAAGAAAGTAGTATTTCTAGGGAGTTCTGTACCTACTTCCTCCGTGTGCTCTCTGTGCGCTTTGTACGTTTCATGCTTTCTTAACGTCTCCTGAAGTGTCTTGGGTGCTACGATGCGCTCAGAATGCGACCCTTGGTATGGCTTTAAACCTCCGGGCAGTAGCTCTACTAGGTTTGCTTGACCTAGATGACTCAGCTAGCCCCGCTTCCATGGAAGGTCCTAAGACCTTTGAGAGAGTCGGTCATTGGCATGTCGAGCATCAGCCTGAGGTTTCCGTATGGCGCTGCCTTTGCGGGCGCTCTTAACCACTCCTTATCCCCGCTGCTTTCCGTAAGCGTGTCCGGCTGCCTCACGACCTTGTCCAAGCTTGCGAGGTCTGTCGCAGCGAGCTAGCTGCTTGCTCTAGTCGTGCGGCACGGCTGCACGCATGGCTGGAGCGGCATCGCCCGCTGATCGACCGGACACAGCACCTTGAGTACCCGGAGGACAAAGGATTCACATACAGTGAGGACGATGGGCAGTCCACACGGACTCGCCGGTTTGTTTACGAGGCTTTTTTTAAGACAAAGCTAAGATCGAGTGACTTCGTGAGCACCAGGTGCTCTAATCCATTCTGTATCAATCCATACCACTTGTGCATCAAACCAACCCCGAATCAGAAAGCGTCGCCCGGTATCGAGAAGTTTGTGACTCAGTTACAGGAGATGGGTATCTCAGCCAAAACCACACAGAAGGTAGTGGCCGAAAAATTCGGAACGAGATTATCCCTTTCCACAATCCAAGGTCTCAGGGCCGCGTCCAAGCAATTACTCACCACAGCGGTTTAATACTTGACTTACAGCAGATCCAACCTGCTAGTATCAGCGAGATCGCTGAAGCAGTCGGTCAGTCAACGAGTACAACTCGAAATCACCTGAGGCGGCTGATGCAGCTAGACCTCGTAATTAAAACCTCATTCGAGCATCATTCTCTTTACTGTTTAAATGGCTGTTACAACATACACATCGCCCGCATACTCACAGAGCTCTACAACTGAGCTTAAACGTCCTTGCCTTTGGGAGGATGAGTACAAAATCGAAAACCTTCCGGCTTGGATCTACACGGATAATCAACCTCCAAAAGATACTCAAGAATGCGAAGCTAAACTTAGCTCTCTTAATTACACCGTTCGAGACATTGAGCTTCAGATTGAGATTAGAGAGCTTGAACTGAAGACTGGTTATAGCCGCCACGGTAACGCATTCGACTTTGAACGCTGGAAGGTTGGAGCACTCAAAGCCAAGCAGACGCATCTTTATCTACTAAACGCATATACGTATTGGTTAATCAAGAACACTCCTAAAGTGCTTGACACCCCTTCGAAGCTTGCTAAGCTGATCACGTTGTTGATTGAGGATCCCTCAGACTTCGAGCAAAAAGCCAAGGCTCTCCTAAACTAAACGGGTTGCTGCGTAACAAAGGCCGCAGTGGCACGGGGGGTGTCGTGTTCGTTTTAGCCTTTTCCGACCGGCCGTAAGTCGCTCTGTTTGCCTGGTACCAGGTGATCAAGGGGAGCCCCTCCAAAATTCAATGGACATCACTAGAGAAATTAAAGACATTCGCGATGCCCTCAATAGCATCGAAATCTCACTCCAACTTCTTGCTTCTCAAAAAGACGGCAAGATTACAGCCGCTTTTGTTTCAAAAAAAGCAATAAGTCAACGCTTGAACATTCCAGCAGTCACGGTTGACAAGCTAATTCATCAAGGAATCATCTCACAAGGAGAATCAGGTCTTGTGGAGGGTAAACACTATTGCAAAGTAGATCCTTCTGAGCGAAACTCGTCTAAGTTTTTGTACGATCCGCACGCGATCATGCAAGCCGCCTGGAGTAACTTTTCTTATGTCTGATCTTTCTCGTGGCGCCTCTGCCCTTATTAAGAGTCTTTTCGGTGGCAACGAAACCGAACGTATGATTAGTGCCGGAGTCGTCCGCACAATCTTGTCTGACATGACAAGGCTTTATTTTGAAAATCGTGCAGCCAGGGGCGAAGGCATCCTCGTTTTTAACCCTGAGAATCCCGAAGCATCTAGATACTTAACAAAAACTGATCTTGAAAATGATCTAGCAGTAGCTCAAGAAGGAATGGATGAAAAATCTGAGGCACTCTTCAGCAAAATTATCCGTGTGATCGAGAAAGAATCTGAATCTGACCTTGCCTTGATTGCAATGATTCAGTCCAACGAAATCTGTGTACATCTTGTTGATCCTGTAGAAGCTAATAAAAAAATCGATGAGCTCTCAAATAGTCTCATATTCTGAGCACGACTTCATATCTCCTCCAGAGCTCATAGCGGCCACGGCTGCGTTCTTTGGAGGATCCATAGATCTCGATCCAGCTTCGAGCGAAAACGCTAATTCAATCATCCAAGCTGATCGATTTTTTACTTGGCGTGAGAATGGACTTAATCAATCGTGGAAAGCTAATAGTGTTTATCTATTCCCTCCAAGGGATACCCTTAATGGAACCGAACAACCTAAAGATACAAAACTTTTCCAGAAAAACCTGAGGTTCAAAAAGTCAGCACAACGTGTGTGGCTCGAACTCTGCTATAAAAAATGGCTTCACAACGAATTCGGACAAGCCATAATTTTTTTAACTTCTTCTGAAGTGGCGCTACTAGTTACTCAAAAAATAAATTTTGATTTTCCTCTTTGTGTACTATCTCAAAAACCTAAGTTATTAAAAGAAAAAGATCTAAAACCAATAAACCCTAAAGTGTTTGGTTTTGTGTATTACTTACCATCTCAATTAAACTACGAAAATAGTATTAGAAGGTTTTCTGAGCACTATAGTAACTTGGGGCGGGTGTATACTTAATAGCATCCTTAGTGTCCCAGGAGTCATCTGGTCCGTAATTATCTTTTTCACCAAATCCTATGCCCACGGGGCGTACAGATTGAAGTCGAGTACGTGAAACTTCCTCTTGTTGCCTAGCTCTATCTCTAATCTCTAAACCAAAAAGTTCACCAGCAAAGCGATGAAACCGAGGTTCACGATCGACGTGGTGCTGCCTACGCCGACCGAAAGACTCAGCACGTTTTTCAATACCCAGTTTATGGATATTGCGCATTAGGCAAGTGTTCCGTAATTCATAAGACCTGCCACATCGCCACTGGTGTTGTAATACTTACCAATAGCGTCAGCGGTTCTGTTGCCTCCATAAATAAATCGAGATGCTTGAGGGCCGCTATAGTCAGTCAGCATTCCATACTGAGCGGCGATTTGTGGTGCAGTCCAGCTACCAGCATCGCGAAGAGACTCAACATCCATAGATACCACGGGGGGATCTAGTGCTAGGCGCTCGTAGCCACCAAGACGTCCGGCCAACGAATACTGATCCTGTATATTTTGAACGCGGGTATTGAGCTGGTTATATTGTCTGGAAATATCAGGGTCAATACCTAAGTCAGCACGTCCTCGAGCAGACACATCTGCTACTGTGTTTGCAAAATTATCGTAATACTTGTTAAGAGCTTCTTCGCCAGTCATCCCGGTGAGACCAGGATAAATTTTCTTGATTGTTTTATTGATTTGTTTTTTAGTTTGCTTACTTCTATCTTCTATATCTTCTGTGACAGCTTCCATATCGAACCCTGGGCCGATGAAGCTACCTACCGTGCCTGCGAGCCGACTCAAATTATTTAAGTCAATAGACCCACTACCAACTCCATCCAAGAAATTAAGAACACCTCTAGACCCTAAAGCTCCTAAGCCTCCGAGGTTGCCTAGTACAGACTCAGAGCCAGAAATAGGCTCAGATCCAAAAGGTCCACTAGGTGCTTGAGTAGAAGACCAGTCGTAGTTTGCAGGCAGCGCGGTTGGCATGAGTCCAGAAGATAAGAGAGCTAGGCTGGTTTAAATAGTGGATTGAGGCGTTTCAAAAGAACGAAAAGCCATAGCCAACAGATTTTGCATATCGTTCCGCGCCTGGTTTGTGTAAGGACCCTGCTGAGGATAACCAGAGCTTGGACTGGGAGAACCTCCAGTTAAGCCACCGAGGATCCCACGGCCTAGTCCTTGGATCAAGGAACTGCCTATCCCTCCTCCGACATTAGATCCTCCAAAAAAATCGCCGCTATATCCGGAGCCTATATCCCCGTAGTTGGGAACATTAGGCCCAAAACCAACAGCGCCCCCTAAAAAAGAATCCACTAACTTAAAAGCTCCTTTATCGATTATACGTTTAAATAACTGACTTAGGAGTAGCGAAGGCACTTAGCGCTTGAGCTAAGAGCTGAGACTTTGCTTGTTCTGCAGCAGCAAGATTACGTTGTAGCTCCAAAGAAGCAGAATCCTCTTGAGCTTTTTTTAAAGCTTCTGAGCCTCCGGATTGTTTATACAAATCTACTAGCAGCTGACTTTGAGGATCCTCCGAACCTTCTCTATAGTCAGGAAATTCAGGACGAGGTAATGAAGACTGAGGCCCTATCGATTTAGATCCTCCAGTAAGACCCATTAACTCAATAAACTTATTAAGAAAACCAAGGTTTACTCCTGTGCTTTCCTTGGGTTTAGCTGCTTCTGTACTCGCTTGTGCCCTACGTGCGCCCTCCTCAAACCACGAGCTGATTTGAGAGGATGGCTTTACAGGTTGACCATAGTAGCTGGTGCCTTCTTCCGTGGGGAATGAAGCCCACTCCGGCGCTAGATAAGCTTGTAGGGATGGCGTAAGTTTGCCTTCTTTCGATAAGGCGGCCAGACCTCCAGCAGGCAGAAGACGTTGACGCACTTTATAAAGCATCGCTAAGTCCTGACTCTCAGGACTGAAGTCTTTTAGACCAAGCTTCTGGGCGACCTCTTGATAGGTGCCGGGCATAAATTGGTAGGCTCCAGCCGCTGCACTTGCGTAGCCACCGGGCGAGCGAATTACTCGATCGGGGTGCTTGGAGTAGTCGTCAAACTTACCGCCGCCAAATAAAATGTTGTAACCGGGCTGATCTTCGCGCCAAGTACCCTCAGCTCGACTCAGAGCTTGTTGAAGCCCTCGAAAAAGCCCTGGGTTTTGTTGACGCCAAGCTTCTAGCTGAGCCCGAGTTTGAGACATTGTATTAATAAAGTTCTCGTTACTATCTAATTTAAGCCGTCTCGTCTTCGAAATCCTCGAAGATATCTACATTAGTGTCAATAGCCACGCCGATCTCCTCCATAACCGACTTGTAAGCCCTTTCGCGGCACACAAATCTAAAGATTGTTTTCCATAAATATTGGTCTCGGGCTTCTCCTCTCAAGGAGTGAGCAGCGTTTTTAAGGCGAGTGAGCGTGAAGTCGTCCTCAAGAGTCAGACCGACTCGGATGTGTCCGTGCTCGTCCTTCACCGCCCGATGTGCATCTGCTAAAAGTCTAAAGCACTTTATTATTTGCTACTATACTCACCAAGACTTACAGGCCCAGTAACGTGCTTTTAACTTACTCCCAGGGTTGTCGCAGTTATGACGAGCTCTAAAGTTCTCTCTACGTTCGGGAATATGTTTTTTTATTGTCATGTTCGGATCTCCAAACCGAACCAGGCGCACCTGATCACCCTCCTTCGCTGCCACCGCGAATTTCTTCCCGCCGTCTGAGTCGCGCCGGGGGCGGTTATAAGCAGCGAATTTCTCTCCTGCGAGCCTGATCGCCATAGGTCCGGTTCAGTGCGTCTCCTCAGTCTACTGGGTATAAATCTAAAATTAACCTTAAGCCAAGATTCACAGATTCACTTTATGCAGATTCCTGCTAACCTTTTGACGTTGTCTTCATTCACAACGCCACATTAAATGGAATCCGCAAGGCTCTTGACCATCGCTCAGACCGCTGAGCTGCTGAACTGCTCTGCAGGCTTTGTACGTAAGCGTATCTCTCTGACTGAGTCCAACCAGCCCGGTGGCTGGCCTAAGGGGATTTTCGTGAACCTTCAACCCAACGGCGCCAAGTCGCTGTACCGCATCAATAAGGATGCTCTTGAGGCATATCTTAACTCTGCAGAAGAAGAAGAGGCTAAAGTGGAAGAAAGCGCTGCTTGCGCTGTCTGATCGCTGACAATGAACACCTCCTCTTTAGCCGACATCTTTCAGAGTGCTTCTGAAGCCCCGACGCAAGAAGTCATCAAGGAGGAGGTCGTTGTCACGAAGGAGGCCACGCCTGATAATCTCGTTTATCAGATGGTCTCCTTTGCCTCTTACTTGTATCAGCTAAATATCCAGGCACACCTTTTGCACTTTAACGTTGAGTGCTCAAACTTCCTGGCTGTTCATAAATTTTTAGGAGAGCAGTACGAGCAGCACGTTGCTGATTTCGACACTATTGCCGAGTTAGTCCGGAGCATGGACTACTTAATGCCGATGTGTCAGTGTGGCTTGTTTGACGCCTATAAAAAGTTTCCCGCTGTCAAAACTTATGACGCTCGCGAAGGTCTTACGCTTTATACCAAGAACCTTGAAGCAGGCGCAATGATGGCAAAAGATCTTACGGAAGCAGCTCGCGAAACCGGAGCCCCGGATGTTGAAAACTTCGCGGCAGAAATTTGTGGAAATCTTTTTAAAGGAGCATGGATGCTTAAGGCCACACTGCGCGGCTCTATGTGAGTATCCAACCACCATTGGCTGATACATAAAGGCCACTAGCTCCTGCATTTAAGTAAACCAAAGCGCCAATAGAAGCGGTAGGTAGCGTAGTAACAACGTTTATACCACTGGCAACTACTGCGGAAAGAGAGCCACTGGCAACTACTGCGGAAAGAGAGCCACTTGCCACGATTGCGGAGTTAGCTACTGTTGCTGTTCCTGCGCTTCCTGCAGTAGTAGCGCTATTCGCAGTATTAGCCGAATCCGCAAACCCAGCTCCTATCTTTTGCCACGCTGCCCCTGTCCAGACACGAAGGTAGTAATTGACTGTGGATGAATCAGACCAAAGCTCGCCTACAGAGTTTCCTGTAGATCCAACTGGACTGGAGTTTGGTGCGGTTGTTCCGTAGTGATTTGAACCAAACTTACGGATCGAACCTGCAGAGTCTTTAAAGTAAAGCCCTGGATCAGCAGCGCCGAAGCTCATCGCAACTTCGCCTGCCTGTACCGTCGCTGTGTTAGGACGGTCGGAAGAGTTACCGCTACGTTTCGAAAGAATAATTACAGGAGTTGAAGCCATTAGTACGTACCGCCGTTGATCAGAGAGGGTAAAGAGGGATAAGGAATTAAGACGCCGTTAGCGTACTGACCGCCATCGTAAATTAAAGAAGCACCACTAACCAATACTCCGTTACTGTAAGTACCTCCGTCTAGCTTGGGAGTAACAGCAGGGTCTGGCGGAGCAAAGGGATCGTATTGATCAATCGTAAACATTTCAAAACCACTAGCTGTCATAGCCGTGGTAGTTCCCGAAGCCAACGTATCAAAGTTAAGAGTCTTAACCATCGTTGGGTGCATATCGGGATACATCATGTGTACCGGAACCGTATTTTTAGAAGGAGAGTATTTCTCCCACCAACGAAGTCTTTCCTGCCTCTTTTCAAATGTTGTTTGTTTGATCAGATTTATGTCGAACTGTTCACGATACCTATCATCCATAGGCTCATCGGTAGGTTGAGATAACCACTCTGATGGGAACGCATCGGAACCAAATCGATTCTGCATATCCCAAAAAGAAGCATAGATGTGCTTACACCATCTAGGAGCAAAATAAATAAGATTAGGATCTGAATAAACTTTGCTGCCGTCCGTATAACTAGGTAAATCTAAAAGTCTTTTAACATATAAAAATCCAAAGTCACGAGTAAATCCAGGAAAATCTCGTGTGTTCTCGGTTCGGGACGACAGAAAATCCTTGCCGGCATCATACAAACCAGGTTTTAAGTCCTGAGGCAGAGTGTAGGGATACCTGCGTTTAAGGTTGTACTCATAAAGGTTAAAGTCTTCACGAGCTAGATAGTCTGGGCAGTTGCACCCAAAACGCATCTCCGTAGTGAAGTAATCGCCCACGGTGGGCAAGTTAGCTGGAGCAGCTAGGGTCTCGTTGTTGATAACAGACCAGCTGTTATTTGTATCTAACGAGATAAAAATACTATTGAAAATAGGAGCAAAACTAGGTGTTATAGGCGTAGTGCCATTCCCCACTCCAACCACGACGTAGTTGTTGTAGCTGGTCTTCTCAGTACCATCTGCAGCAAATCTGTCGGAAAGTATTTCCCCAGTAAAGAAAGAAATAGGAGGTCCGAAATTACTAGATAACTCAACAGCATATACAGTGCCACTCGTTTGAGTTACTGACTTAATTGAATAACCAAAATCAAGAAAGTTAAAAGAATCTCTAGGACGAACAGCGACCATCCGCATGGCCATATCTTGGCTCATGGACGGATACATGTAACATACGCCAGGCAAAGCTGCACCGATGCCTACAGTGCCTGTTGTCCAATATCTAAATGAATAATTAAGTCCTACATACGCTTGATTAGCGTACATATACAACTCATAACCTCTTCTCCATCGCGTCCACATGGATGCATAGTTGTAATCAAATAAGATACTAAAATCTTTTAAATTAAAATCTGGCCTAAACTTTCGTTTAAACGGCACAGGAGAGCTCAACTGATGCGTTGAGCTAGCTCCTTCAAACGACGAAAAACCGAACTTCGACTTCTTTGGTTGGTGACTGTGCCAACCAAAGTCGTCGGAGCCCTTTTTACGTGCCATGGATCAATAAAATCCGCCTTGAGCAGCGATGGTCAATCCGGAAGCGCTGAGTCCACCAGAGACAGAAGCTGGGCCGTTACCTAAATAACCGATACACAGAATGTATCCTTTCTCCAGATACATTGCCTCGGACTTGCCTCGTTCGATCGGGTAAAGGAGGCTAGTGTTACCTGTTTGCGGCGTGGGAGCTACGGTTGCAGGAAGTTCCACGCGTTGAATCACGCCTTCAGTGTCGCCAGAAAGGCCGACTTCGAATTTACCAATAAGAAGAGAGGCGGAAGTAGACGGAGCTGCCTGGTTCGGAGCATAAACGTACACACCGAAAGCCGCCGACCTAACGCCGCCGTCATTAGGGTAACCTTCGCCAGAAACAACGAATATATCTTCAACTAGAGCACCATCTTCCGATGGGATGTCGCCCACGCGGACAAGCTGGATAAGGTCCCCGAAGTCAGGATTACTGGCATCGGCGATTACAGTCGTCCCACTGTTAACTTTGGCACCCCTGAAAAAAGGGCGATCCACCATCAGGGGTTGCTTGTTCGTACTAGTAGATGCCATTAGTGAGCTCCGTGAGCTTGATGAGTTAGTTAGCGTGCCGGTGTGGCAGGAGCTTGAGAGGGAAGCTGCTCAGTAGGAGCCGGAGTACCGAACTCAAACTCTCCAGTTTTTAAAGCTTTAAGAGCTTCCTCAAAAGGTATCTTATTTGATCGGACACCTTCAAGGATTATTTGACGCTCTAGATCTTTTTGACTTGCTGCTTCACGATCCTGACGAGCCTGAGCTGCTTCCTGCTCATTACGCTTCGTCATTTCTTCATATACTTTAAAAATTAAAGCATCGCCGGCCATTCGTGAGTCTTGTGGACTCCGCCCAGGCAGCGGTAAACCTTCATAACCGCGCTTGAAACTTAATGCAGTTTCAGCTATAGGCAGCAGTGCACCTGCAATATCATTGATTGTCTTGAGGAAGCCGCCACCACGGGGGGTGGATTGCATGGAAACGCCATATGCTGGAACCTCACGAGGGTCTGCGGCAACACCTTGCATAGCAGCTTCTACCTCAGATGCCTGAGGTGACATAAACGGAACACGTTCTCCGCCAGAGTAAGCGTAACTCCGTGGCGCCATAAACGGACTGTTCATACGCTTACTCTCAGTACCTCAGATCCTGCAGTTATTTTACTATCAATATCCGGCGTACATCGCAGAACGAGGTGCCTGCTGTTGAATAAAGTCCTTAACTCGCTGTAAGTTTGGTTGAACTTGAGGGCGAGTCGCATCAACCATTTCATAAGCACCTTGAGAAGGACTCATGGCTGCATCAGCTGTAGCTTCAGCGTTACCCACAGCGGCAGCATCAATCTGAGAACCGATAGGAGACGTCACCGTTGTAGTGGTGATTGACTCAGCACTCTGCTGCTTAGCTGAAGGATTGGCTAGCTGCCGTCGCTGAAACTCATATGCGAGAACTGGATTGGCGGACGCCCAGCGTGCTAAACCTCCTCCAATAGTCGAGCTTTGACCCTCCATGAACTTCATTAACTCTTGCATTTCGGGCTCGGCTTGAGCGTACGCTTGTCGGGCTGCAGCGTAATCCTCAATACTGCGATACCGCTCAGGGCTCATCGGCTCTACCGCCCGACGCACAGCAGCAGCTCCAGGAGCAGACTGTGCGAGAGCTTCACGAATTGCACTTTCTTGCTGAAGATTACCTGTAGTAACGGTAGGAGCAGCAATCGAAGGATCTATATTCCCCATCGCTGGAGGCGCAGCAGCTACACCTGGATCAATAGCGCCGAGAAGACTGCCGTCTGCTTCAGTAAATAAAGGAGCTGTAGGCGCTTGAGTTGAAGGTAGTTCGGGAGGGGAGCCGGCCGAGGTTTGACCAGTGCGATCCCCTGACGTCATCCCTGCCATACCTGCACCGAATAAACCAAGCCCAGCAGCACCTGTGGCTGCTCGGAAAGCGGGATTGTTGAAAAGGGCTCCAAGGTCCACCAGTTCTGCACCGCTAGCAGCATTTCGAGCGAATGCAGCAGTGGCAGCAGGGTCGACAGGGGATGGGCCTGCACCCGCACCAAAAGCAGGTCGAGGAGCGACAGGACCCAGGTCCGCCGCCTCTCGCATCATCACAGTTCCGATACGTTCTTGGACTTCCCTGGGAAGTTGACGTAAAAGCTCGGGGCGCATCCGGAAAGCATCGGTCCAAATGTCCGGAGCATTATCCAGAAAGAAAGAACCTTGACCCGGAGCAACTTTATTACTTACTTCTTCAGTAAGTCCACGCATCTCCATGCGAGGAGCAAAAGAACCACCGATTTGTTCAATATTTTCAGCAGTTGCTACCGGGCCGGGACGATAAGGTTGCCCTGCGATGTTTGTGCCTGCAGGACGCACAGCACCCTTAGCAGTTGTGAACTCCGCAGCTGAACGAGCCCCAGAAGGGAAGCGAAGATCTAACTGACCCTGCACAGGGGTGCCAGTCATAGAAGGACCTTGTGCAGGAGCTCGCGAAGGACCCTGCATTGTTGGTTGACTGACTAAATCTTCAGTAAACCGAGTACGGGCTGCGGGAGAAGGTACCGAATCCTGCGCAGTTGTAGTCAGAGCGCCGCCACGAGGGCGAGGTCCCTGGAAAGGTTGGGGGGTGAGTGTATTTACAGTGCGCGAACCAGCCGGAGGAGTAGGGACACCAGAGCCAGGTCCAAATTGCGGACGAGGAGCCTGTCCTAACTGGCGAGCGTTTGGTACGTTAAGGGTACCGAGGAGACCAGCACCAGGTTGGCTTGGAACACTCGCACCCATCTTTCGGAGCGCTTCAGTAGTGCGCTCGACTAGAACACGATCTCCAGTTTGAAGAACAGCAGGCATGACCTGCCGAGCAAGGTCATCTACTGACTTAACACCAGCTCGTAAAAGTTTGCCTACTAAAGACATGACGGGTGCGCTCGCTTGGACCGTGTATTCTTAAGTCACAGTTTAGCGCCAATTAGCATAAAAGTAGAGACGGTCAGAGCGGGACACATCCGGAGGACCAGGGATGGCTTGAATAAACTCTCCGCCACTACGTTCAAACCGATAGCGAGAGGCCACGGGGTCTTTGTAGTTCGGTACATAAAGCATCTCGGCCAGACGCCCGCACTCATACAAATAGTTTTCACGCCAAATTCTGGCTGTCTCTCGTTTATCTTGAATCGAGATAGAGCGAGAGACGTCTCCAAGAATTGTTTCTTGTCGACTGGTCGCACGCCCCGTGGCAAGCTCAGTTAAACGTTCAGCTTCTTCGCAGCGCTCGACTTGAGCGACAATTTTGTCGTAGTAAAACTCGCTGGGGATGCTGTTACACGCTTCTAAAAGTCGAGCGTAGTCCCCAGCAGGTACTGTAGCAATGTTATAACCTAAGTGATACGCGATACGACTAAAGTTAAAGTCGTCAACACGGTAACCAAAGGTTTGCGCTGGGTTACGTGTTAGCTGATTAACAGCCGCGTAGATTACTTCGCGCTTTGTGGCGTCTGTGCTCGTGGGCTGAAAAACAACCCCCTGTTGAGCCAGAAAAGATTGAATCTGTTCTAGCTCGTTTTGACTTAGTTGCGCCACAACCTAAGACTCTTACATTTGTCTATTCTACGTACACAACGCCGGTCGCAAATACTTCAGACCACTCAACTCGTTTAATACTTTCAAGCTGCTCAAGCTTTGTAAAACGCTCACCAGGGAGCGATTGACGAAGTTCAACAATTTCTTTAGCTGTTTTAAGCCCAACACCAGGAAGGCATTGAGTCAATCCCTCAGGAGTCAAGTTGTTTAAGTTAATCCGATTGTCCGTAGGGGGGAGAGGCTTAACAACTGTTACCTCAACCTCATCTTTTTTAACCGTTCGACGTCCACGGCGTGTTTGAAGTGTATTAGAGACCGGTTTGGGCTCTAAATCTTCTTTAAACTCGTCAATTTGATCCTTGTGAGCAAAGAAAACTTTGCCAGTGGTGCTGGAGCGCACCATAAAGTACTCACCGTCGTCGTGAGTAGAAATTACGTCAATTTTAACCCCACTGGGTTTATAGACTTTGGCGGACATCTGAAAAAGTCAGTATGTGAGCAGTAGTTTAGGTCAAGATAGCCTAATCATCACGCATACGCTC
>Ga0209536_100009833_pt1 | contig 14161 bp, 9 predicted proteins | sample DeeMarSeWOR28_12_FD_187461 | JGI IMG/M metagenome (GOLD analysis project Ga0209536, IMG submission 187461) | Marine sediment microbial communities from White Oak River estuary, North Carolina - WOR-2-8_12 (SPAdes) (version 2) | ecosystem: Environmental > Aquatic > Marine > Intertidal zone >...
CACCGGGATCTGGACCAGGATCGGCAGGCCCCCGCCGAGTGGGTTGATCTTCTCGGTCTTGTACAGCTCCATCATTGCCTGATTGAGTTTCTGCTTGTCGCTGCCGAAGCGTTCCTTGAGCGCCGCCATGCGCGGTTGCATTTTGCGCATGTGTGCCATGGAGCGGTAACTTGCCACCGACAAAGGATAGAACACCAGCTTGATAAGCAGGGTGAGCAGAATGATCGCCCAGCCCCAGTTACCGACCATCTTGTGCAGCCATTCAAGCACCCAGAAGAGTGGGGCGGCGATAACGGTCAGCCAACCATAGTCGACAGTAAGCTTGAGAGACTCGTCCAGTTTTTCAAGGCGTTGCTGTTCTTTGGGTCCGACAAACAGCTTGGTACCAAGCGTGGCTTTTCCACCGGCTGCTACGGATATTGGAGTTAATGTTTTATATCCGATGGCAAACAGTTTGCCTGGTTGCGCATCGCTGTAATATTGGACGCGGTCTTTGGCGCCCGGCAACCAGGCACCGAGGAAATAATGTTGCAGCATTGCAACCCAACCGCCGTCTGCGTCACGCGCCAGCGGTTTTTCGAGCATTTGGTCGAAGTCGATTTTTTCGTAGTGCTTTTCCTGAGTGTAAATTACACCGCCGGTGTAAGTCGGCAAGGTGGTGAGCCCATAGCTCACTTCCTCGTGGCTGCGCAGAAACTGCGCATACAGATAGATATCCCGTGGCTTGCGCCCGGCGTTCGTTACTTCGTAGCTGATGTCTACGCGATAGTCGTTTCGGTGAAAGGTGTAGGCCTTAACGACGTGCGTCCCATCAGGTCCCGACCAGCTCAGGCGCACTGTGATTGCATCCTGGCCCTTGCCCAGTTCGTAGCGGCTGGCTTCGGCCGTGTAACGGCTCTTGTGGCTGGGAAGCTTTCCTTCGTGTCCCAGAAGCCCAGATTGGGCAATAAATACCCGCGGCCCGCGATCATCCAACAGGCGGGTTGGCGCGGTCTGGTCAAGAGAGACTGAGTGTTTGCGCAGTTCGACCACCCGCAAATCACCGCCCTGGGTATCGATTTCAGCGTTCAACAGATCGGTGATGACTTGGATCCGCGTGCCGGATTCGATCTGAGACGCCCCGCCGGGCGCGCCTCCAGGTGATGGGGTCCCGGCCCTTGCAGGAGCGGTTGGTGCCTCAGCCTTTGTGGGCGTGGAAGGGACTCCCTGCTTTACGACTGCGGCCGGCTCGCCGGCGGGGCGATGCTCTGACTCCCACGCGGACCAGAGCATCACAATTAACAATGAAAGTATTGCGAACAGAAAAATGCGCTGGTTATCCATGAAGTGTCTCTGATTGTTTACGCGGCGGAACCGGGTCTACGCCCCCGGCGTGCCAAGGATGGCATTTTCCCAAGCGAATCACTGTCAGGTAAAAACCTTTCCAGGCCCCGTGGGTATGAATTGCTTCCTCGGCATAGATTGAGCAGGTCGGATAGAAACGGCACTGGCTGCCGAACCATGGGCTCAGCAACAAACGGTAAACTCGAATCAAGAAGAGAAAAAGGGCTTGCATGACTATCGGGCATTTAACCAGTGCCGCTGCAACGATTCGCGCAGAGCGGCTGTTTCCGCTGTGCCTGCATTTGGCTGTGCAATGACTACGAGATCCAGCCCACCCAGCTTACTTTGCGTGCGCCGAAAACTTTCCCGCACGCAGCGTTTGATCCGGTTGCGAACCACCGCCTTGGTCGACACTCGTCGGGATACTGTTAAGCCAAGGCGCGCGTGTCCGAGCTGGTTGGAGCGAGTATGCACACTGAACAAGACGTCACGGATACGTCGTCCGCCGCGACTGATTTCTCGCAGCTCGTTACCGGACCGCAGGCGATGACTTTTTGATAATCCGTGACGTGGCGAAGTGGACAATCTCAGGCGCTAAGGCGTGCACGACCCTTGGCACGACGGGCGCTTAGTACCTTGCGGCCGCCAGGGGTGGCCATGCGCGCACGGAAGCCATGGTTACGTTTGCGTTTGATAACGCTGGGCTGGAAGGTTCTTTTCATTTGTCTGCCTTGGTGTTTCCGCTCAATAGCGGGAAAGGGCAGGAAAGTTACTGATTTTGTGGATATATGTCAACCGGAAATAACATGTGTGCGCAGGTGCGCATCTGTGGATAACTTCTGGCATGCGCGCTAGACTCGTTCCCCCATCAATTTTCAGGTTGTGCCGTGGAACAGCTGTCTGTTTGGAAAAAATGTCTCGACCAACTAGAGGGTGAGCTGTCTTCACAACAGTTCAACACCTGGCTGCGGCCGCTGCGAGCCGTACAGGACGCAGGGCAACTCCGTCTTTATGCCCCCAACAGGTTCGTGCTTGACTGGGTTAAAGACAGATTTTTGGAACGCATCGTGGCGCTGGCCAAGAAAGAGGCGGGTAAGTCTCTGCCGGTACTGCTCGAGATTGGGTCACCCAATACAGCACCGGAGCCGGATATTTCGGCGCCTGCTAGCTCTGCCAGTGACACCCAGGCAACTAGTGGTGCACGGCGCCCGGTTCCAAGCATAGGCAGGCTAAATCCAGACTTTACCTTCGAAAGCCACGTTGAGGGAAAATCTAACCAGCTGGCGCGCGCTGCTGCCCGTCAGGTAGGTGAGAACCCCGGTAGTTCATATAACCCGCTCTTTATTTATGGCGGAGTAGGTCTGGGCAAAACACACCTGATGCAAGCAGCAGGGCACGTTATCTTAGAAAAAAAACCGGGTTCGCGGATAGTGTATGCTCACTCAGAGCGTTTTGTTGCGGATATGGTCAAGGCGTTACGTCACGGCACAATCAACGATTTTAAGCGCTATTATCGTGGTGTTGACGCCCTTTTGATCGACGATATCCAGTTTTTTGTTGGCAAAGAGCGCTCACAGGAGGAGTTTTTTCACACATTCAACGACCTCCTTGAGGGTCAGCGTCAGGTCATTATTACCGCGGATAAGTTTCCCAAGGAGTTGGTTGGGCTTGAAGAACGGCTAATTTCGCGTTTTGGCAGCGGTTTGACGGTGTCGTTGGAGCCGCCAGAACTTGAAACACGTGTTGCCATTCTCATGAAAAAGGCCCAGCACGAGAATATGGAGCTTCCTGAAGACGTTGCGTTCTTCGTCGCAAAGCGGGTTCGTTCCAATGTACGTGAACTCGAGGGTGCATTGCGTCGTGTAATGGCGAGTTCTGCATTTACTGGAAGGCCGATCAATGTGCCGCTTGCAACAGAAAGCCTGAAGGATTTGCTCGCCTTCCATGAGCGTCTTGTTACTATCCAGAACATCCAGAAAACTGTCGCCGAGTATTACAAAATTCGTGTGTCTGACCTTCATTCAAAAGATCGATCACGTGTGGTGGCCAGACCCAGACAGCTCGCAATGGCGTTGTCGAAGGAGCTTACTACACACAGTTTGCCCGAGATCGGGGACGCATTCGGAGGGCGTGACCATACAACTGTTTTGCATGCTTGTCGCAAGATTGTGGAACTCGGTTTGTCTGACGCGCGTATCAAGGAGGATTACACCAATCTGTTGCGCCTCCTTAGTTCTTGAATAACTTTTTTGAAGTTGGCAGAAATTATTTTTGACACTACTGGTATGCGAGTATTTGGGTTTTTCTCCACAACCAATACACGCGCTTGTGTATACATATTCACAGCCTTTTGAGTTGGCTATGAAGCTGATTCATAATGCCAGGATGTGTTTATGCACAGTCTGTGCACGACTCAATACACTACAACTACAAGTTTTGTTTTTAACAACATAACAGCAGGCGCGAAACAATCATGCACATCACTGTCAAACGCGAAGACCTACTAAAACCATTGAGCGTTGTTGCTGGTGTTGTAGAACGACGTCAGACACTGCCGATACTCTCAAACATTTTGTTGCGTTATGACGGCAAGGTGCTCGCACTCACAGGCACAGACCTGGAGGTAGAAATCAGCGCACAGATTTCCTGCAAGGGCGGCCAGAACGGAGAGATCACTGTGCCTGCGCGCAAACTGCACGACATCTGCCGAGCGCTGCCAAACGAAGCGCTGGTCGATATCAGCCTTGAAAAAGAAAAAGTATTGATCAAGTCAGGAAAAAGCCGCTTCCGTCTGTTGACCATGCCTGCGACAGAATTTCCGGCGATCGAAACTGCAAAGTGGGACACCGTGTTTACGCTGCCACAAAACAAGCTCCGATGGTTGCTGGAAAAAACCATGTTTTGTATGGCACAACAGGATGTACGCTACTACCTTAACGGCCTGCTGTTTGAAGTAAGCGGAAAAAGACTGCGCGCCGTTGCTACGGATGGACACCGACTCTCGCTTGCTGAAATTGACATAAGTGATTCAATTAATGGAGAAAAAAACGTAATCCTGCCACGAAAGGGCGTACTGGAAATGCTCCGTTTCTTGGAAGATTCTGACACAGAGGCCCAATTGCAAATCGGCGCAAACCATATGCGCGTTACGCTAAAAGGCCTGACGTTTACCACAAAGCTGATCGACGGACGTTTTCCCGACTATAATCGTGTGATTCCTGATACGCAAAGTAAACAACTCAAAATACAGCGCAATTCCTTTCGCGAGACACTGAATCGCGCCGCGATACTTTCAAATGAAAAATATCGCGGCGTACGCTTTGGCTTGGGAAACAGTCTTATGACGATTACTGCGCACAACCCGGAACAAGAAGAAGCGCAAGAAGAAGTGGCAATTGACTATAACGGCGAAAATATGGAAATAGGCTTTAATGTCAGCTACATAAGCGAGGCCGTTGGGGCCCTGGACAACGACGAGATAGAGTTTTGCCTCAATGACCCAAACAGCAGCTGTTTATTGCGCGTCCCCGGTAACTCAAAACACCTGTATGTAGTCATGCCGATGCGGCTTTAACCAACGTCGCGTGAAATGTCCCTAGTTTCATTAGATCTGCAAAACATCAGGATATACAAGCACACCCACCTCGAACCAAATCCACACCTGAACCTGGTCTCGGGTTCGAACGCGAGCGGAAAAACAACATTACTGGAGGCTATACATCTGTTGGGTACGGGACGCTCTTTCCGAACCATGCAGGCCGAGCATTTACGCAGAAGTGAAAACCACGAATTGAGTGTTGTTGGAAAACTTGTACAACCGAGCGGGGAAATTATACGTCTCGGCCTGTCACATGGCGTCAACGGTCGGAGGGTGAGTATCAATGGGCAAGAACAACAACAGGTTTCGAATTTAGCCCTTCATTTGCCGCTACAAATTATTTCACCCGACACACATTACGAGTTTCAGCAAAGCGCCAAACACAGGCGGGGCATCCTCGATTGGGGGTTGTTTCACGTGGAACCAGGCTTTCATGCCCTTTGGAACCGTTATCAGCGCGTGCTTCAGCAACGCAATGCGGCACTGAAAGATCGAGGCCGGGCTCAGGTTCACCATGTGTGGGATGACGAACTGGTCAGAACTGGAGAAAAACTACAGGAATTCAGGATCCGGCAGATCGACAAACTATTGCCGCATTTTGAATCATGCTGTTTGCAGCTATTGGGTGAAAAACACCAAGTCGATCTGGTTCTTGACGCTGGTTGGCATGAAGAGAGCGGTCTCGGTGAGAGCTTACTTCATGACCGCGACCGCGACCGCGCGCGCGGATTTACCCACAGCGGTCCGCAGCGTGCTGATTTGGAGATTATTCTGAATGGACAGAAAAGCAAACTGAGCGCCTCACACGGCCAACATAAAGTGTTGGTGCTTGCCCTCCGTTTGGCACAAATAAGTTATTTGCTGGAAAGCACCGGTAGGGCATGTTGCCTGCTGATAGACGACCTTGCTGCAGAACTCGACTCCGAGCACCGTGCCCGCCTTAGCAGATTTCTGGCGAACCTCTCGATCCAGATATTTGTTACAACCACTGATGCGGAATTAATTGATCGTGAATATTGGCCGAGCTACAAAACGTTTCACGTGAAACACGGTATGATTGTAAGTTAAGCGTCGGCTAGCAAGCCGTCTTGCAACCAGTTATCGTGAATCAGGACTAGTAAACTTGGTTTGGCGCAACAATAATGACTGGTATAACACGCGCAGACGGACATAAAAAATGTTAAAATCCAAAAACTTAACCGCTGGCAGGTGCGCGTGATGGAGAAGAAAAAGGGCTATGATTCCAACAGCATCCAGGTTCTTAAGGGTCTGGACGCTGTCCGAAAACGTCCCGGTATGTATATCGGCGACACAGATGACGGCACCGGCCTGCATCACATGGTATTTGAAGCTGTGGATAACTCGATCGACGAGGCCTTGGCCGGCCACTGCAACGAGATTCAGGTAACTATCCACACCGACAATGCGATTACTGTTTCAGACAATGGTCGCGGAATTCCGACAGACATAATCCTGGAAGAGGGGAAATCGGCAGTAGAAGTGGTAATGACCGTGCTGCATGCCGGCGGCAAGTTTGATCAGAATTCATACAAGGTCTCTGGCGGTCTGCATGGGGTCGGCATTTCAGTTGTTAATGCGCTATCTGAATTTCTCGAGGTGACCGTCTTGCGTGGCGGCAAGATTCACCATCAAGAGTTTCGCTTGGGGAATCCGACAGCGCCGCTCAAAATCATTGGCGACACCACAGAAACCGGTACGAGCGTGCATTTCCGCCCCAGCCCGGAAATTTTCTCGGATACGGTCATGCACTATGATCTGCTTGCCAAGAGATTGCGCGAGCTGTCATTCCTCAATTCCGGTGTCCGCATCGTTCTGCGTGATGACCGCGACGCGAAAGAGGATGTATTTGAATATCAGGGTGGTATTGGTGCTTTTGTGCAGCATTTAAACCGAAATAAGACGCCATTGCACCCCAAAGTGATCTACATGACGGCAGAGCGGGATCGCACAAGTGTCGAGCTTGCGATTCAGTGGAACGATTCGTATCAAGAAAATATTTTTTGCTATACCAACAATATTCCGCAGAAAGATGGCGGCACCCACCTCGCCGGTCTTCGCGCTGCCATGACGCGCACACTCAATCATTACATTGACTCAACAGGTTTGGCCAAAAAAGAGAAAGTCGACATCAGTGGTGACGATGCCCGCGAAGGCCTAACTGCTGTGTTGTCTGTAAAGACCCCTGACCCGAAGTTTTCATCACAAACAAAAGACAAGCTAGTTTCTTCTGAAGTGAAGGGCGTGGTTGAGTCCATTGTTAACGAAAAACTGGGTGAATTTCTGCAGGAGAATCCGCAGGACTCGAAAATTATCGCGCTCAAGATCATTGACGCAGCGCGTGCCCGTGAAGCTGCTCGCAAGGCACGCGAGATGACGCGCCGAAAAGGTGCACTGGATATGGCCGGATTACCGGGCAAACTCGCCGACTGCCAAGAGCGTGACCCAGCAAAATGTGAACTCTATCTAGTCGAGGGTGATTCCGCCGGTGGATCTGCGAAACAGGCGCGTGACCGCAAATTCCAGGCAATATTGCCACTGAAGGGAAAAATTCTGAATGTCGAGCGCGCGCGCTACGACAAGATGCTGTCTTCAACCGAAGTCGCCACCCTGATTACCGCGCTTGGCACCGGAATTGGAAAAGAAGACTTTAATATCAATAAGTTAAGGTACCATCGCATTATCATCATGACAGACGCAGATGTGGACGGTTCGCACATCCGCACATTACTGCTCACTTTTTTCTTCCGCCAGATGCCGGAGCTGATCAGTCGTGGCTACATCTACATCGCTCAGCCACCGCTCTATAAGATCAAGCGTGGCAAGAGTGAACGCTACATAAAAGATGACGGTGAACTGAATGCCTATCTGCTTGAATCGGCGCTCGATGACGCCGCGCTTACCGGTACACCCGGTCAGGCACCGATCACTGGAAATTCCCTCAGACAGCTTTGCCAGGACAACCTTACAGTCGAAAACACGATAAAGCGTTTGGCGCGCCGTTATGACATGCGCCTGCTCAAAAACATGGTCGATCTGCCAGCCCTTACCGTGGAGATGCTCAAGGACGCGAAACAGCTAGATGGATTCATACGCGAATTGCAGGCACGGCTTGCCGGCCGCGCGAACGGTGCACGCTATGAAGTCACGCTTGGGACCAGCGCCGTTACGGGCGTAAACGAAGTTCTGGTTGTCCGCACCGAACACGGCACCACGACCACAAGCCGTATCGATGCTGAATTTATAAGTTCAGGAGAGTATCGCAGCATGCGTGGCCTCGGTGCCAAATTGCATGGCCTGATACAGGAAGGCGCGTCGGTGCAGCGTGGCGACAAGATCCAGGCAGTGGCGAACTTCGATGAAGCCTTCGAATGGCTCATGGAGGAGGCGCGCCGTGGACAGACTATTCAGCGTTACAAAGGGTTGGGCGAAATGAATCCTGAACAGTTGTGGGAAACCACCATGGACATCACCGCCCGCCGGTTACTTAAGGTTAATATCGAGGACGGCGTGGCTGCGGATGAAGTATTCACCATGCTAATGGGCGACCAGGTGGAACCACGCCGCGAGTTCATCGAGAAAAACGCGCTGGCAGTCAGCCATCTGGACGTATAGCCGCGCGCGCGTCAGTGCAACTGACGCGGAGTGGTGAGCAGGAAAGGCGGTATGTCGGCATCGAACTGGGTGCCATCGTCGGCCAGCATCTGGTAGCTGCCGTGCATGGTGCCGATCGGGGTTTCCAGTACCGTCCCGCTGGTGTACTCGAAACTCATGCCCGGTGATAAATGAGGTTGTTCACCGACCACGCCCACGCCACGCACCTCTTGAACCTGTTCATTCCCGTCTGTGATAACCCAGTGGCGGTTAAGCAACTTCGCCGGCACCGACCCGCTGTTGGTGATGGTAATCGTATAGGCAAAGACGTAGCGCTTGGCATCCGGCGCGGATTGCGCGTCGACATAGGCCGTTCGGACCAGAATATCAATGTGGTGTTTGTCTAGATCAGCGTTCATGGCATTAATCAGTAGATTTCTGACCTGCATTATGCCTAATTTTCGACACGCCCTGTACCCGTGAAGTTCCTGGTTAAATTTAAACCGTAATTTTACCCGGGGAATACACCGCTGGAGGCAGGCGCAAGCATTTCTGGACACGTCACCGCAGTAAATTGGGGTGGATCAGTATCAAGGCGTACGGCAGTGAGCGAACCACCCCACAGGCAGCCACTGTCGAGTGCGATGACGCCATCGGCATCCCACAAGCCGAGCGTCGACCAGTGTCCGAAGACAATGCGCGTTTCGCGCGTTAATCGCCCCGGAACCTGAAACCATGGAAGCAAATGTGGCGGCTGCTTACCCGGTCGTCCCTTGGGACGCAGATCGATACGGCCGTTTAAATCACAATAACGCAGCCGCGTGAACGCGTTAATGATAATGCGCAACTTTGCCCAGCCACCAAGGTCGTCCTGCCAGTGATCCGGTGAGTCGCCGTACATATGTGTAAACAGAAGGTTTTTATCCGAACGCCGGATGTATTCACCCGTTTCGGATGCCAACCGCAGCGCGGTTGCGAGATCCCATTGCGGCAGCACGCCAGCGTGAACCAGCGCACAACCAAGTGCCGCGTCAAAATGTATTAGCGGACAAGTACGTAACCAGGCAAGTAAATCATCACAATCCGGAGCGGAGAGCACATCATTAAATGTATCGTGCTTTTTCTGTGGCGCTTGACCTGAGGCGACAGCAAGCAGGTGCAGGTCGTGGTTGCCAAGCACGGTTATGGCATTGGGCAGGGATTTTACCAATCGCAACACAGGCAGTGATGCCGGACCACGATTTACCAGGTCACCGGCAAACCACAGTCGGTCCGTGCTGGGGTCATAGTTAAGTTTTTCGAGCAGGGAGCGCAGAGACTCGAAGCAGCCTTGAACGTCTCCGATTGCATACACCGCCATGGATTCAGGCCACAGTCAGGTGGTGATGCATGTCCATAGTGGCTTGGATAAGCGCATGCACGACCCCGGGCTCACTTGCCGAATGGCCGGCGTCTGGAACTATCACAAGCCTCGCCTCAGGCCAGGCGTGATGGAGATCCCAGGCATTTTCAATCGGGCACACGACGTCGTAGCGACCATGCACGATTACACCCGGGATGTTTTTTAGCTTAAATGCATCACGCAATATTTGATTTGGCTTCAAAAAAATATGGTTTACGAAATAGTGTGCTTCGATGCGCGCCAGGCTTATCGCGACATGCGGGTCAGAGAAGAAATCCACGACCTCCTTGTTCGGTGTCAGCGTGGCGGTGCGACCCTCCCAGATTGACCAGGCTTCGGCCGAGCGCATGCGCGCCACTTCATCGTCGCCGATCAGTCGCTGGTGGTGCGCATGCAACAGGTCGTGGCGTTCTGCTTCAGGGATCGGATGGATAAAGTCCTGCCAGTAATCGGGAAAAATGCGGCTCGCACCTTCCTGATAGAACCAGCGAATTTCCTGCGGACGGCACAGGAAAATGCCACGCAGCACCAGACCCAGTACCCTTTCCGGATAAGTCTCGGCGTACACCAGACTCAAGGTCGACCCCCAAGAACCGCCGAACAACATCCATTTGTCGATGCCGAGTTCGATGCGGATGCGCTCCATATCCGCTACCAATTCCATCGTAGTGTTGCGCTCGAGTGTGGCATGTGGGCGCGAACGGCCAGCGCCACGCTGATCGAACAGTACTATGCGATACTGATTGGGATCGAAATAGGAACGATGTTTTTCTTCACAGCCTGCACCGGGACCGCCGTGCACGAAGAGTACGGGAAGACCCCGTGAATTTCCGGATTCCTCGACATAGATTTCGTGCGGTTTACCGACTGACAGCATCAAGCTGCGATTTGCCTTGATCGGCGGATAGAGTTTATGCATGTGTCAGAACGAAGTCTGTTCTACCTGCAACACGGCGAGGCTAATGAGTTTGCCTATTTCGCTGTCAAACATTGCCCACTTTCGATAAGACTTGAGGTCGGTCACGACTTTCTCCTTCATGTCGAAATCGCTCATTCCCAGCGCGTAATATTTCTTGACCGATCCGTACAGGGCCTGTAGCCAGTCACGATAGGCCGTCACCACTTCACGGCCGTTGGACCTGCCGTGGCCCGGTACAAAGTGCTTGGCGCCGGTCCGCAGCGCTGCTTCACAAGCCTCGATATTACCGAGAAAGTGGCCGTCGTCCATGCGCGCGGTGCGTTCCACAACCGCATTGTCGCCCATGAACATCACCTTGTCCTCGACCACCTCAACCATGATGTCGCCGTCGGTGTGGGCAACGCCGGTGTGATAGATATGGAAGTGCAGGCCTGCTAGTGACAGTACTTCATCGTTTTCAACCCCGAGATTAGGGGATACGCTTTTGGTGCCCTTGATGCCGCCATCCGTCAATTTGTTCAAGAGGCTGATCCAGCTCTCGCCCTCGCTTTTGGTTTTTTCCATCATTTTCGGATGGGCATAGATCACGGCCTTTGGGTATGCACGACGTATGGCATCGTTGCCAAGCCAGTGATCACCGTGGATATGGGTATTGAATACGGCGATTACAGGGTCCTTAGTGACAGTGGCAATTTTTTTGAGCAGCATGTCGCCGACCTGAGTGCTGGAGCCCGGGTCAATCACGATTACACCATTACGCGCCAGCACAAAACCGGGATTGTTCATGAAGCCCTGATTTTGCTTGTTCGGAATTTCATTCGGGCCGTGAATCACATACACCCGCTCAGTCAATTTCGTGGGCGCAAATTCAGCCTGAATGGCCGGTGCCTGGCGGTCACAGGCTCCGAGAAAAACGATGAGTGTCAGCAGGGCAATCGAGGCGGAGAGTCGCATGATGGTGAGTATCCAGTGGCTGTCCAGGTGCTGAAAGTATAACCGTCAGCAGGCAGAATCCGCATGCCGGGGAACCAAACAGCGCGGCTGGCATCGAACTGGCAGACCCTGTATCCTGCGCACTTTTCCGCAGTCCTCCACATGTCCAGCGAAATTGCCCGCGAAGCGGCACGGCGCCGCACCTTCGCCATCATCTCCCACCCGGATGCCGGCAAGACCACGCTTACCGAAAAACTGCTGCTATTCGGTGGCGCAATCCAGCTCGCCGGCAGCATCAAGGGGCGCAAAGCGGCGCGGCATGCAACCTCCGACTGGATGGAGCTGGAAAAGCAGCGCGGCATTTCCGTGACCTCATCAGTCATGCAGTTTCCGTACAAGGACAAGATCGTCAACCTGCTCGACACACCGGGGCACGAGGACTTCTCCGAAGACACCTACCGGACGCTAACGGCCGTAGACTCGGCGCTGATGGTGATCGATATCGCCAAGGGTGTGGAAGACCGCACCATCAAGCTAATGGACGTCTGCCGGTTGCGCACCACCCCCATTACCACTTTTATCAACAAGATGGACCGGGAAGGGCGCGATCCCATGGAAGTCATGGATGAAGTTGAGCGCATCTTGAAAATCCAGTGCGCACCGATTACTTGGCCAATTGGCATGGGCAAGCGCTTTCGTGGCGCCTACCACCTTTATGAAGACTATGTACATCTGTACGCCGCGCATCACGGCGGCAAGATGAATGTCGGCGAGACCATTCAGGGTCTCGCCAATCCGCGCCTAGATGAGATATTGGGTGAGCAGGCAGCTGAACTGAGGACCGAGGTCGAGTTGGTGAAAGGTGCCGCGCACGCCTTTGATAAGGAAGCCTATCTCGCCGGCAAACTGTCGCCGGTGTTCTTCGGCAGTGCAGTCAATAATTTCGGCGTGCAGGAGCTTCTTGACAGCTTCGTAGAGAATGCACCTGGCCCCCACACGCGCGAGGCCGATACGCGTGTGGTACAGGCGCAGGAAGAAGCCTTCAGCGGCTTTGTGTTTAAAATCCAGGCGAATATGGATCCGAACCATCGCGACCGCATCGCCTTCGTGCGCATCGTTTCGGGTTGCTACAAGCCGGGCATGAAACTCTTCCACGTGCGCATTGGTCGCGAAGTCACAATATCCAACGCCATCACCTTTATGGCGCGCGACCGCACCATGGTCGACGAAGCCTACGCGGGTGACATCATCGGCCTGCACAATCACGGCACCATGCGCATCGGCGACACCTTTACCCAAAAAGAAGTGATGCGCTTTGGCGGAATCCCGAACTTCGCGCCGGAAATTTTCCGTCGTACCCAGATCAAGAATCCGATGAAGATGAAGGCACTGCAAAAGGGCCTGGAGCAATTGACGGAGGAGGGCGCCACCCAGCTGTTCCGTCCACTTGCCAACAATGAACTCATACTCGGCGCGGTCGGCGTGCTGCAGTTCGACGTGGTCGCCCACCGCTTGCAGCACGAGTACGGTGTGGATGCTGTTTTTGAGCCAGTTCAGATTGCTACCGCCCGCTGGATCAGCTGCAAGGACGAGAAGATGCTGAACGAATTCGAAAAGAAGCTACGCGACAGCCTCGCCCTCGATGGTGCCGGCGAGTTGACCTATCTTGCCCCCTCGCGCGTGAACCTGCAGCTCACCATGGAACGCTGGCCGGATGTCACCTTCAATACCACGCGAGAGCAAGTTTAAGCTAAGCAGCTTCGGACATTTATCATTGCTACCGTCTTCTCGGTGCATAACGAAAAACGGCCTCCCGAAGGAGGCCGTTTTTCTTAGGGCAGTGTTGTTCTAGGGGCTGGCAGTTAACCAGCCGCGCGATCCGCGCGCTTACGTTCGTTTTCCTTGAGGTAGCGCTTGCGCAGACGCAGGTGGTGTGGCGTAACCTCAACCAGTTCGTCGTCCTCGATAAACTCGAGCGCGCGCTCCAGAGTGAGCTGGATGGGCGGTGTGAGTATGACGGCCTCGTCCGAACCGGAGGCGCGCATGTTGGTAAGCTGCTTGCCCTTCATGGCGTTGACCACAAGATCGTTGTCACGGTTGTGCACACCGACGATCATGCCTTCATACATCTCTTCACCTGGCGCGAGGAACATGCGCCCGCGCTCCTGCAGGTTGAACAAGGCATAGGCAACGCTGGCGCCGACACCATTGGAAATGAGCACGCCGTTCTGGCGGCCCTTGAGTTCGCCGCCCTTCATCGGGCCGTAGTGATCGAATACATGGTAGATAAGACCCGAGCCGGCAGTGGCGGTGAGGAATTCGGTCTGGAAACCTATCAGGCCGCGCGCCGGAATCATGTAGTCAAGACGCACAC
>Ga0209536_100009834_pt1 | contig 14160 bp, 15 predicted proteins | sample DeeMarSeWOR28_12_FD_187461 | JGI IMG/M metagenome (GOLD analysis project Ga0209536, IMG submission 187461) | Marine sediment microbial communities from White Oak River estuary, North Carolina - WOR-2-8_12 (SPAdes) (version 2) | ecosystem: Environmental > Aquatic > Marine > Intertidal zone >...
GCAACTCGCGGTGGCGATGCCGGCGATGATCGCGGCGACGGTCGGGAGCCTCTGCAGCGGTGAGCGACGCATGGTTCTCCCTCTCTGCTGGGCTCACCTGCATCCTAGGGCTCTGGCGTCAAGGCAGCGTCAAGCGGATGGACACGCAATGCTGGGTGTCGCGCAGGCTTCCACCAGACGGCGAACGAATCCTCGACCAACCATCAACACTACCCCTTGATCGCCCCCTGTCGCGGCTGCCCGTCAGTCGCGTCCTGCGGACTCGCGCAACGCCCGCTCGTGCCGCTCGGCACGCCGACGCTTGATGGTCAAGGTGGTGTAGCCGATACCCCAAATCGCCACCAGCGCGGCGAACGTGGGCAGGGGATGGCGCACGAACACGAGGAGCACCCCCCCCAGCACGACGAGGGAGCCGAGCGCGGCCGCGCCGCCAAGCGCCAACTCCTTCGCCCGCTCCCGGCGATCGACTTCCCGAACCCTCGCGTAGTTCCGCAGCCAGGGGCCCAGCCTCGGCTTCTCGTCAGTCATGCGGCGTCATGCCTCCGTACCGGCCGCGTCCGGACGCACCAGGTGCAGCGTCTGCGTGGGGAACGCGAACTCGATGCCAGCCTCCTCGAACCGCTCGTGAATCCGGAAATTGACGGCCTGCTGCACGTCCATGTACGCCCCGTAGTCGGGGACGGTGACGTAGTACACGACCTCGAAATCCAGCGAGTACGGCCCGAACGCTTTGAAGTGCGCGCGATCGAACCGGACCTTCTCCTGGCTCTCCACCGCCTCGCGCAGAATCCCTGGAATCCGCTGCAGCTTCTCCCGCGGCGTGTCGTACGTGACGCCGATCCCGAACAGGATGCGGCGCTCGTACATCCGTCCGAAGTTGCGGACCCGGCTCTTCAGCAGGTCGGTGTTCGAGAAGACGAGCTGCTCGCCGGAGAGGCTGCGCAGCCTGGTGGTCCTCAGGCCCACGTCCTCGACCGAACCGAGGAGATCGTCGACGGCCAGGAAATCGCCGACGACGAACGGCTTGTCGAGCACGATGGAGAGTGAGGCGAGGAGATCGCCGAGGACGTTCTGTACCGCCAGCGCGACGGCGATCCCGCCGATGCCGAGACCCGTCACCAGTGCCGTGATGTCGACGCCGAGATTGTCGAGCGCAATCACGAGCACGAGTGTCCAGACGATCAGCCGCCCGATGAACACGAGAGCGCCGATCGTCGTGGCCGCGGCCGGGTCCGTCTCCAGGTTGCGGGACTGATACTCCTTCAGGAGAGCCACAACCAGGGCGCTGGCCCAGAGTCCCGCCTGGAGCAGCAGCACCACGATCACCGCGCGCAGGAGCGCCGTACGCACCCCTCCCGGGAACGCGAGCATCTGCGCGCCCGCCAGGATGCCGAGGGCGACGAAGAAGAAGGACTTGGTGCGCCCCAGCAGGTCGGCGGCGATGTCGTCGGCGCCCGTGGCGGTCCGCGCCGCCAGGGCCGCGACGCGGCGGGCCAGCCATCGCACCAGAACCCCGAGCGCGACGGTGACGGCGAGCGCGAGGCCCAGCGCGAGGCCCCACGCCTGCACCGTGTTGCCGAGCCAGTCCGCCGATAGGAATTCGGTCATCGCAGATTTCCACTCAGTTCCGGCATTGGAGATTCGTCGGAGGCGTGTTGTCGCACGCGATCACGTCGTTCATCCCGTTCGTCATCACGGCGCACGCGGCCTTCTGCGCCGCCCGTTGCGCCTCCGCTGCGTTCGCGCCCGATCCGGTGCGGCAGGTGGTCATGCCCCGGTAGGTCACGCACAGCTCACACTCCGCCTGGACGAGCGATCGGCTGCCGAGGATCAGGACCGCGCCGAAGATCACCAGCACGGCGATCAGGGTCAGGACGCGCACCGCCTTCTTGGGTGGGGGGGTGCTCCGTGTTCCGGCCATCGCAGGTCGTCTCGATCGGGTCCAGGGAGGTGGAAGGGGCCCCACCATCGGCCCCAACTCGGTGACGAATGAATACTAACGCAACCGGATGGCAGGGTTAACCGGCTGGGAAACCACCCTGCACGATGCGGCGTAGGGTGGACGAGATGCCACGCGCGACGGGGAGACGGGAAGTGGCCGGCCTGCGGCCACGCCGGGTCGCCTGGAGGCTCGTCGTGGGGGCCACAGTGCTCGTGCTGCCGTTCGCCGCGCTGCTCCGCGGCTCCACGGCGCTGTACCTGAGCGGCTTGGCCCCGACGTGGCCGGCCCTTGCCGGCGGCGCACTGCTCGCCGTCCTCGCCGCGATCCTCCCGGCGGCGGTCGTGGTCAAGCGGGTGACGGGACGCGCCCACCCGTGGCGCGTGGCGAAGTGGGTCGCCCTTCCGATCGTGCTCGTCTACTGCGCGCAGGCCCTCCTGTTCCTGTCCCAGGGCCATGCAAAGACGGGGGAGGTCCGATCGTACTACCGGACCTTGCACCCGCTACTGCGTCTCGGCGTGAGCACGCTGGCGCTTGTGGACGGAGATCTGGTCGTAACCGACACGCGGCGGACGCGGTCGGACTACGCGCGCATGGGTATGCCGGCCGCCGAGTGGTCGATGCACTACCCGCAGTCCGACGGGTATGTCCACGCCATGGATCTTCGCACCCTCGATCGGGGCGGTCTTCGCAATTGGCTCACGGGACTCTACTTCGGCGCCATCGGCCTCCGTGTGTTGCGCCACGTCGGCACGGCCGACCACTTGCACGTCGTGCTGCCGTTGTCGAGGAAATGACCGGGTGGCCCCCCGGGGAAGACGACGGGGATGTGACCCTTGCCACAGCGTCGTGCGGCGCCACACACACAGAATACAGGGCTCACAGACGGGCCTTGCCGATTCGATGTCGCCGCCGCTCCGACAAGCCACGTTGCGCCCGGACCGGTCCCATCCGGGAGCCGGTGATACGCGCGCTGCAGTGCCGCCCCGGCCGGCCGGGGCGCCGTACTCGCTCGATGACTGGGACGCCGAGACGTTCGCCGGCTTCGGCGAGGGACGGAATCCTGCATCCTGTCCGGAATGCGGCCGTTCCGCCTTCTATGGACCCAGGATCGATTCGACGGATCGGCGGTACCGACAGTGCCGCTTCTGCGGCTTCACGCAGGCGGTGGACGAGCCCGCGGTCCGCCACACACCCACGGTGCACGCGTGTGACCCGTGGCCGGAGTGCGCCCGCGCCCCGTACCTCTGGTGGGTGGCCCCGTGGGTGGACTCGTATCCGTGCCCGTTCTGCCGGCAGCGCGTGGACGTTGCCGCGGCACGAGTCCAACGACCGGTCGACGACCCGAATCACCCGTGGTGGCGCGTCCCGCAGGACCGGAGGAGCTTCTACTATCGCCGGCTCTGGGCGAACTGGCCGGTCACGCAGGGCCGCACGTACCTCTGACCTTTGACCTTCAGCCCCCCGTATTTCGCGACGCCACCGTAACTTGCCGCGTCTCACGGGTTCGGCTAACCTTATTCCGTTTCGTGCGGCCCCGTGCCATGTCCGGCCTCGCGCGCGTCGCGCCGCGCCTCTCCGAGCCCAACAGAACCGCCACACTCCGGCTGGTGACGTCGTGAACTCCTCAGTCAAGGTCGTAACGCTCGAACGGGTCGCGTCGCCGTTCCTCGCGATCGCCCTCGGCGAGCTGGCCTCCAGCAAGGTCCCGAGCTCCCTCCTCACTCTCGATTCGCAACTCGGCGGCGCGATTGCGCGCCTCCTCAAGAGCGGCGACTTCACAGGCAAGCGCGACCAGGTGGCGCTGCTCTACCCGGCACGGCGCGCGCAACGGGTGGCACTCGTCGGGATGGGCCCGCAGGGCGAGATCACGCGTGGCGCCATCCGTCGGGCGGCCGCCGTGGCGGCGCGCCAGGCGGCCCGGGCGAAGGTCGCCTCAATGGCGTTCCACGTGGTCCCGGAGGCCCGCGGCGGCGTCGCACGCGACACGATTGGACAGGTCGTAGTGGAGGGGGTGGCGCAGGGAGCGTGGCTGTTCACGGACCTGAAGGCCGCCGAGTCCACGACCAAACTCTCCGCGCTCGAAATCGTCGGATCGCGGGACGAGCGAGCGGACCTCGAGCGGGGCAGGGTGATCGGCGAAGCCGTCGCGGCCGGGCACGTCCTCGCGCGCAATCTCCAGGCGCTTCCCGGCAACGTGTGCACGCCGACCCATCTGGCCGACGTCGCGCGCGGCCTCGCGAAGACCTACGGCTACAAGGTCACCGTGCTGGACCGTGCCCAGATCGCCAAGGAGCAGATGGGCGGACTCCTCGCCGTGGCCCAGGGGACCGCGCAGGAACCGCAGTTTATCGCGCTGGAGTACCGGGGCGCCGGCACGCGCACGCCGCGGCTGTGCTTCGTCGGCAAGGGCGTCACTTTCGATTCCGGCGGCATCTCCATCAAACCCGCGGAGAAGATGGAGGAGATGAAGTACGACATGTCTGGCGCGGCCGCTGTCCTGGGCCTGTTCGAGGTGCTGGGCCGCCTGAAGCCCAAGGCGAACGTGGTCGGGCTCATCCCGGCGACGGAGAATCTGCCCGCCGCGACGGCCATCAAGCCGGGCGACGTGGTCAAGAGCCACCTGGGAAAGAGCATCGAGATCGTCAACACCGACGCCGAGGGCCGGCTGATCTTGTGTGACGCGCTCTCGTATGCCCGCCGCTACAATCCGGCCTGCGTCATCGACGCGGCCACGCTGACCGGGTCCGTGGTCATCGCGCTCGGGCACCACGCGACCGGCCTGATGGGCAACGACGACCAGCTGCTCGAGGAGGTCAGGCTCGCAGGCGACCTGGCGGGCGAGCGCTGCTGGCCGCTCCCCCTGTGGGACGAATACCGGGAGCAGATCAAGTCGGACGTCGCGGACGTCAAGAACACCGGCGGCCGACCGGCGGGCAGCATCACCGCGGGCTGGTTCCTCCGCGAGTTCGTGGACGGATTCCCCTGGGCGCACCTCGACATCGCGGGCACCGCGTACCTCGACGCGGACCGGCCCGACATCGTGCGCGGTCCTGCCGGCACTGGCGTCCGATTGTTCACGGAGCTCGTGCTGGGCCGGGCGGGGGGGTGAGCGCTCCCCGGCGCCTCGCGAGCGCCGCTCCCGTCCTTGCGCTTCTCGCCTGTGGGTTGACGCCGCAGCTCCGCGCGCAGGACACGGCCCGCGTCCGCACCGACTCGGTACTGCCGGTGCAGGACACTGCCGCCGTCGACAGCCTGATGCGGGGCGTCGTCCTGCCGCTGCCCGAGCCGGAGGTCCCGTTGGGACCGCTCCCTCCGGGCGGTCGCTACACGTTCACCCGCGACTCGATCCTCTGGTCGGGCGGGCTCACGCTCGCCGACCTCCTGGCGCGCATCCCCGGTGTGTACGTCCTGCGCGCCGGATTCGTCGGCCAGCCGGAGTACGTGCAGTACCAAGGCCGCGGTCCGGCCGCCCTCGAGGTGTACTGGGACGGAATGCCGTGGGTGCCCCTCGGCGGCGACACCGTCGCCGTGGACCCGGGACAATTCTCCTTGACGTATGTGCGGTTGGTGGAGGTCGAGGCCCAGCCCGGTCTGCTGCGTGCCTACCTCGTCACCGAGCGGCACGAAACGCCGACCGTGCGCACCAAGGTGCACGCGCAGTCCGGGGCCTTCAAGTCGGCGCAGTACGCGGCGCTGTTCCAAAAACGGCTGGCCAGCGGGCTCGGCGTCGATCTCGGCGCGAACTTCCTCGGCACCGACGGTCCGAGCCAGTCCGCCGGCGCGGACGCGTTCGATGTGTGGGGGAAGCTCACGTGGATGCCGACCGATCGCATCGGTGCAAGCTACCAACTGCGCCGGCAGGCCCTCGACCGCGACGGAATTGACAACGGATCGTCGGTGCCGGCGCGGAAGGGCACTCGCACCGATATGCAGTTCGTCCTGTTCGCGCAGTCGCGCGGAGACGGCCTGGGTCTGCGCGTGGACGCCGGGCTGGCGTCGAGTTTCTGGACCGCCGACTCCGGCGTGACCCCGGGCAAGCACGGAGTGCGGCAGGTGCATGCCGGCGTGCGCTACCGGATGCCCAATCTGAGCGTCGGTGCCCTGGTCCGGGCAGCGGACGCCCGCACGCCGTTCGCCGCCGAAGCGCAGGCCGGCTGGGTACCGCTCCCGTGGTTCGTCCTGTCGGGAGACGCCGGCTACCGGAAGCACGAGCACGACCGCACCTCCACCTGGGCCCGCGCCAGCGCCGGGCTCTTCGTCGGTCCGCTCTACGCGGTCGGGGAAGCCGCACTGCGCGACATCGTCCAGGCGCCGGTGTTCGCGGACGACACGGCGCAGGCCACCACCGACCTCGGCGTGCGGATCGGCCTCGACACGAAGTGGCTCGCGGGGAATGCCGCCCTGCAGAAGCGGGATGCCTTCGCACCTCGGCCGTACGCGGAGCTGCCGGGCATCCCTGCGCTTGCCCCTTCGCCGCGGGCCACCTACTTCGTCGCGGAAGGGATCCTCCGCCCGATCAGCGCCCTCTCGTTCTCGGGACGGTACTCGAACCCGGTGGAGGGGGAGTCGGCCGATTTTCAGCCGCCGCAGCACGTGCGGGCGGCCGTGACGCTGCGGTCCAAGTTCTGGCGCACGTTTCGATCCGGCGCGTTCGACGTGAAGCTGCAGGCCGCCTTCGAGCGGTGGGGGGAAGGCACGGCCGGCGAGTCGTCGCCGGGCAACCCGATTCGCCTGCCGACCGCCCAATTCTGGGACTTTCAGGTCGAGCTACAGTTGGTGACGTTCACCCTGTTCTGGGTGCTGCGGAACGGGACCCTGAGCGATGCCGCGTACGTGCCGGGGTTGCCGTACCCGGGCAACGCGCAATACTTCGGCGCGTCGTGGGTGTTCGGCAACTGAGTGCCGGGGCGCGGCCGCGCCTCGGGTGTCGCCTCCGCGATTCGTGTTGCCCTTGCGAGGGATGGTTCGTGTGTCCAGATCGATGACGGGATTCGGGACTGCCGAAGGGGCGCTCGCCGGAGGGCGGGTCCTCGTCGAAATGAAGACGGTCAATCACCGGCACTTCAGTCTCCAGTGCCGCATGCCCTCCGAGTTCCAGCGTTTCGAGAGCGACCTCCGCACGCGGCTGCGGGAGCGCTTCGAACGGGGCCATGTCTCGCTGACCGTACGGTGGACCGAGACGCCGACCCGGACGGGCGGCGTCACGGTCGACGTGGACCGAGCCATGGCGGTGCGGGACGCGCTCGAACGCCTCCGCAGCGCGCTCGGCGTGCCCGGCGAGATCGATCTCGGGTTCATCGCGCGCCAGCCGGAGGTGCTGTCGTTCGGCCAGGAAGACGAGCGGGAGGTCGACGGCGGCGCCTTGCAGGCCCTCGTCGACCAGGCAGCGGGTGAGGTGGTCGACTCGCGGGACCGGGAGGGTGCCGCGCTCGCCGCGGACCTCGGCGCGCGCCTCGACACGATGGAAACCAGGCTCGCCGAGATCGAGGCATGGGCTCCCGAGCGCCTCACCGCCGAGCGCGATCGTTTGCGCCGGTCCGTCGCCGAGCTGCTGGACGGCAGGCCGATCGACGACACTCGGCTCGCCCAGGAACTCGCGATCACCGCCGACAGGCTCGACATCACCGAGGAATTCGTCCGACTGCGCTCGCACTTCGCCGCCTTTCGCGACGCGCTGGTTGCCGACGCGGCGGTCGGGCGCCGGCTGGCGTTCCTGGGCCAGGAGATGCTCCGAGAGGTCAACACGATCGGTTCCAAGGCCAATCACGCCGCGATCGCCGAAGCGGTGATCGATCTGAAGGCCGAGCTGGAGAAGGTGCGAGAGCAGGTGGAGAACATCGAGTGAGCGGCCGGCTCGTGATCCTCTCGGCACCGTCAGGAGGGGGAAAGACGACCATTGCCCGGCGCCTCGAGGCCAGCCGGAGCGACGTGGGATTCAGCGTTTCGGCGACCACCCGGGCCCCGCGCGAAAACGAACGCGACGGTGTAGATTACTATTTCTTTCCCCGGGAGGAGTTCCTCCGACGGACGGAGGCGGGGGAATTCCTGGAATGGGCCGAGTACGCCGGGCAGCTCTACGGGACGCTGTCGGCCGAAGTCGATCGGTTGCTCGCCCGCGGGCTCCACGCGCTCCTCGACATCGAGGTGCAAGGGGCCGACCAGGTGCGGCAGCGACGGAAGGACGCGCTGGCCATCTTCATCCTCCCGCCGACGGCGAACGAACTGCTCCGACGCCTCACCGGACGTCGATCGGAGACACGGGAGCAGGTCGCGCGCCGGATCGCGCAGGCCGATCGGGAGCTCGAGGCGGCGCTCGGGTATGACCATGTCGTGGTGAATGACGTCCTGGACCGCGCTGTCGAAGCCGTTTCGGGGATCATCGATGGACGTGTGTGTGGGGCGGTGGGGCCAGACGAACGGGCCGCCTTGGTGGCGACGCTGCAACGGGACTTGCGGCGGCGGCACCGGGAATACGAAAACAGCTAGCTGGAAGAGGAACGAGAGCAGCGATGCAGATCTTTACTCCAGGAGACCTGGCCAATCAAGCCGGGACCAAGTATCTCGGCGTCCTCGCGGCCGCGAAGTTCGCCAGGTTCATCAACGAGTTCCCGCGTGACCGCTCGCTCGAGGAGAAGAAGCTCACGACGCGGGCTCTGGAAAGCCTCGCGGAGGGGGAGCTGAACTTCCGCCTGGTGCGGCGGCGCCGCCACGAGGCGTGACCCTCCGCGGCCGGCGCGTCGTTCTCGGCGTGTCGGGCGGGATCGCGTGTTACAAGTCGTGCACGCTCGCCCGGCGGCTGACGGACCTCGGCGCGGCGGTCGACGTAGTGATGACGGCGGCCGCGACGGAATTCGTCCGGCCGCTGACCTTTGAGGCACTCACAAAGCGCCCGGTGGCGTCCTCCCTGTGGGAGCGAGCCCGGGCGCTTTCCCACATCGAGCTGGCCCACACCCCGGACCTGATCGTCGTTGCGCCCGCGACCGCCCATCTCCTGGCCCGGGCGGCGGCCGGGATCGCGGACGACCTCCTGACGGCAGTGCTCCTGGCCACCCGCGCCCCGGTGCTCGTGGCGCCGGGGATGAACGACGACATGTACGCCCATCCCGCCACGCAGGCGAACCTGCGTACGCTCAGCCAGCGCGGGTGGGAGACCCTCGGGCCGGCGGTTGGGCCCCTGGCGGAGGGGCCCAGCGATCGCCCGGGGCGCATGGTGGAGCCGGAGGAGATCCTGGCGCATGCGGAGCGTCTCCTGCTGCGGCGCGGCAGCCCGCTCGACGGCCGGCGCGTGCTGGTGACGGCCGGCCCGACCAGGGAGCACCTCGACGCGGTGCGGGTCGTGACCAACCCGTCGAGCGGGAAGATGGGGTTCGCGCTCGCGGCGCGGGCGTTCGCCCGCGGGGCGGAGGTCACGCTGGTTTCCGGACCTACGATGTTGCCCGACCCGTTCGGCGTGCACACGGTGCGCATCGAGACGACGGCGGAGCTGGAGTCCGCCGTGCAACGTCTGATCCCGGATGCCGACGTGCTGGTGATGGCGGCGGCGCCGGCGGACTACCGCCCGATCGATCCCGGCGAGGGCAAGCGGCCCCGCGCGTCGGGCGACTACGCCGTGACGCTCACGCCCACCCCGGACGTGCTCGCCTGCACCGCGGGAAAGCGAAAGCCCGGCGCGATCGCCGTCGGCTTCGCGCTGGAGACCGGCGCCGGCGTCGAGCGCGCCCGCGCCAAGCTCGGGGCGAAGCAACTCCACTTGATCGTCCTGAACCGCGCGGACGAGCCCGGCAGCGGGTTCGAGGGGGACGCGAATCGGGTCACGCTCGTGCCCGCGGCGGACGCGACCGCCCTCGCGCTCCTGCCGAAGTCCGAGGTCGCCGACCGCATCCTCGACGCGGTCGAGCCGCTGCTGTGAGCACGCCGCAGGAACTGCTGCGCCGCTACCTGAAGCAGCGCGCCGAACTCGGGGAACCTCCGTTCATCCTCGAGACCGCGCCGCGATCGGACCCGGCGACGAAACCGGCCGACCTCGACCGAGCCCCGTCGCCGCCCACCGACGAGGATGCCGCGGTGGACCCAGGCCCGTCCCGGGCCGACGCCTCCCCGTCCCCCGGAACCGATCCCCAGCGCTGGATGCGCGACGCCCCGCCGGTGCCCGGCCGGGGCATCGTGGTGGCCGCACCCTCGGAGGATCTGTTCACGGAGGATCCGCTGGCCCGCCTCGACCTCGATCGTCTGGCGGACCAGATCCATGCCTGTCAGGCCTGCGAGCTCGGACGCCAGCGCACGAACGCCGTCCCCGGCGAGGGGCCGGCGGACGCGAGGCTCGTGGTGGTGGGGGAAGGGCCTGGCGCGACCGAAGACGAGACCGGCCGGCCGTTCGTCGGTCGAGCGGGCGAGCTGCTCACCGACATCCTCGCCGCGATCGATCTGCCCCGCGAGCAGGTGTTCATCTGTAACGTCGTCAAGTGCCGCCCGCCCGGCAATCGAAAGCCGCTTCCGGCGGAGGTCGAGGCATGCGTTCCGTACCTCCACCGCCAGCTTGCGATCCTCCAGCCGGCGGTGATACTTGCTATGGGAGGCACGGCCGCCGAGACCCTCCTCAACACGAGGCAGTCGCTCGGCTCGCTGCGCAACAAGGTGCACGAGTTCCGCGGGATCCCGCTCGTGGTGACGTACCACCCGGCCGCGCTGCTCCGGAACCCTCATTGGAAGAAGCCCACCTGGGATGACGTCCGTATCGCACGCCAGCTCGTCGAACAGCACGGCTGATTTGCAGGGGGCCCGCCAGACCCCATGGAGCGAGGACGCCGAGCAGGCCGTCCTCGGCGCCATGCTCATGGATCAGGATGCCGCGCTCAAGGCCGCCCAGCTCCTCAGCGACACGGCGTTCTACCGGGACGCCCACCGCCGGATCTTCCGAGCGATGCTCGTGCTGCTCGACAAGGGCGACATCATCGACCCGCTTCTGCTGCGGGACGCCCTGCAACGGCGCGGCGACCTGGAGGCCTCCGGTGGCACGGAGTACCTCGCCGAGCTGCTCGACGTCGTCCCGACGGCCGCGAACGTCGAGTACCACTGCCGCATCGTCCGCGACCGCGCACTGCGCCGGCGGCTCATCGAGGCTGGCACATCGATCGTGCAGGCCGCCTACGAGGGCCCGGAGGAGGTCGACGCGCTGCTCGACGGGGCCGAGCAGAAGATCTTCGACGTGTCGTTCCAGCGGAGCACGCAGGATACCGTTCGCCTGAAAGCCCTCGTGTGGGACACGATGGAGCGCATTGAAGCGCGCCATCACGGCGAGGAAACGGCTCACGGTGTGTACAGCGGTTTCCGAGATTTGGACCAGCTGACCAACGGCTTTCAGCCGAGCGACCTGATCATCATCGCCGCCCGGCCGTCGATGGGGAAGTCGTCGTTCTGCCTGAACATCGCGACGCACGCGGCGGTCGAGGAGAAGGTGCCGGTGGCGTTCTTCTCACTGGAGATGGCGAAGGAGCAGCTGGTGGAGCGCATGCTGGCCTCGGAGAGCCTCGTGGACCTGCACCGGTTCCGTCAGGGCAAACTCCTCGAGGAGGATTTCTCGAAGCTGTCCTACGCCGTCGGGATCCTGGGGCAGGCGCCGATCTGGATCGACGACACGCCGGGGATCAATCTGCTCGAGATCCGCTCGAAGGCCCGACGGTTGAAGGCCGAGCACGACATCGGCCTGTTCATCATCGACTACCTGCAGCTCATCTCGGCGCCGCGGGAAAGCGAAAACCGCCAGGCGGAGATCAGCTTCATCTCGCGCTCCCTCAAGGCGCTGGCGCGCGAGCTGAAGACCCCGATCATCGCGCTCTCGCAGCTGTCGCGCGCGCCGGAGCAGCGCGGCGGCGATCGGCGGCCGATGCTGTCGGATCTCCGGGACTCCGGCGCCATCGAGCAGGACGCCGACATGGTGGTGTTCATCTATCGTGCGGAGATGTACCGGTCGGTGATGGAGAAGGATACCGACCTGCGGGAGGGCACCGCCGAGGTCAACCTCGCCAAGAACCGCAACGGCCCCACCGGCACGGTCACGCTGGCCTTCCGAAAGGAATGCACCCGGTTCGGAGACTACACGGAACGGGAGCCCGACGGCTTCGATGGCCCCTAAGAGCCGTACCGTCTATCGGTGTGCAGAGTGCGGAGCGGAGCACCCCAAGTGGGGCGGCCGCTGCGACGCCTGCGGTGAATGGAACACCCTGGTCGAGGAGCTGTCGGCCCCCGCGCCGAAGCGAGGGTCGGGCGACGCGGGCGGGGCCGAGCCGGTGCGCCTGAGCGACGTCGCCGCCTCCCGGCTGTCCCGCTGGGAGACCGGCCTGAAGGAGTTCGACTTCGTGCTGGGTGGCGGGGTCGTTCCGGGCTCGCTGGTCCTCGTGGGCGGCGAGCCGGGCATCGGCAAGTCCACGCTGCTCCTCCAGTGTGCCGGCCGCCTGGAGGCGGCGGGCGTTCCCACGCTGTACGTGTCGGGAGAGGAGTCGGTCGAGCAGGTCCGCCTGCGGGCGGATCGGCTCGATGAGGACGCGGCGTCGGTCCGCGTGCTTCCCGAGGTCCGCGTGGAAGCGATCCTCGCGCGGGCGCGCAGCATGGAGGCGCGGATCGTCGTCGTCGACTCCATCCAGACCATGTACACCGAGGATCTGGAAGGTGCGCCGGGCAACGTGGGACAGGTGCGCGAGTGCGCCGCTCGGCTGATGCGGTTCGCCAAGGACACGGGGGCGTCGGTGGTGCTCGTCGGGCACGTGACCCGCGGCGGCGTGATCGCCGGTCCCAAGACGCTGGAGCACATGGTGGACACCGTGCTCTACTTCGAGGACGACGCCGGCTCCGACTTCCGCATCCTCCGGGCGGTCAAGAACCGTTTCGGATCGGTCGACGAAGTCGGCGTGTTCGAGATGACGGCGCGGGGGCTGCGCGCCGTGGCCAACCCGTCGGCCGCGTTCATCGCGGGCCGGGACGTCGGCACGGCCGGATCGGCGGTCACCGCGCTGATGGAGGGCACTCGGCCGGTGCTGGTGGAGATCCAGGCGCTCGCCGCGAAGGCGGGATTCGGCACGCCCCAGCGGGTGGCCACCGGGATCGAGCACCGCCGCCTCGCGGTGCTCCTCGCGGTTCTGGAGCGCCGGGCCGGGCTCACCTTCCGCGACCTCGACGTGTTCGTCAATGTGACCGGGGGGATGCGGCTCATCGAGACCGCCTCGGACCTCGCGGTCGCCGCCGCACTCTGCTCCAGCGTGTACGATCGCCCCGTGCCCGCGGATGCGCTGTTCATGGGCGAGATCGGGCTGGGCGGCGAGATCAGGCCGATCGCTGCTCTCGAGCGGCGGCTCGCGGAGGCCGAGCGCCTCGGCTTCCATCGCGTGTTCGTCTCCGGCCGAAGCCGGCCCACGACTGGTCTGACGACGATTCCGGTGAGCAATGTCGCCGAGCTCTGGAGCAGGGTCGCCGCCTGACGTCGGGGTCCTGATCGCGGCCGGCGGGCGCGGCGTGCGGGCGGGCGGGGACGTACCCAAACAGTTCCGCACGATCGGGGGCGTCCCCATGCTGCTCCGATCCATCCGCCCGTTCGCGCGGCACCCGCGCGTGGGAGGCATCGTCGTCGCACTCCCGGAGGAGTTCGTGGAAGAGCCGCCCGCCTGGCTCGAGGCCGTGGTCGGGGAGCGCCTGCAACTCACGGCCGGCGGTGCGACCCGGGCCGACTCGGTGCGCGCCGCGCTGGCGGCCCTGCACCCCGGGCTCGACATCGTGCTGGTGCACGACGCGGCCCGGCCGTTCGTTTCGCAGGAGACCGTCGACGCGGTGATCGATCGGGCGGGGCACGGGGTCGGCGCGGTGCCTGGCGTCCCGGTGTCCGACACCATCAAGCGGGTCGGGCCGGACGGCACGCGCGTGCTCGAGACGGTGGACCGAGCGCCGCTGTGGCGCGCGCAGACTCCGCAGGGGTTTCCGAGAAGCATCCTCGCGGCCGCGTTCGCGCGGGCGGGTCCGGCGCGCTGGGGCGATTTCACGGACGAGGCGGCGTTGGTTCAGGCCGCCGGCTTCCCGGTGGACGTCGTGCCGGACCGGGAGGGCAACCTGAAAGTGACCACGGAGGGCGATTTCGAGATGGCGGAGTTTCTCGCCGGGCGTCGATGATCCTGCCGTTCTCCGACGACGGCGACGTCCGATTGGCGGCGCCGCGGGTCGAGCGCCACCTGACA
>Ga0209536_100009835_pt1 | contig 14159 bp, 8 predicted proteins | sample DeeMarSeWOR28_12_FD_187461 | JGI IMG/M metagenome (GOLD analysis project Ga0209536, IMG submission 187461) | Marine sediment microbial communities from White Oak River estuary, North Carolina - WOR-2-8_12 (SPAdes) (version 2) | ecosystem: Environmental > Aquatic > Marine > Intertidal zone >...
TGGGTGATTTTCCATCCTCAGGAAGCACATCTCCTCGCCCGTGCATATGCGGCCCAAGCCCGTTACCAGGAGGCCGAGAGACTGTTTCTGGGAGCGCTCAAGACCTCCGATCCCAACTGGAACTCTGAGTCTCGATGGGGACTCCTGTTTGTGGGAGAGTTGGCTAACATGTACGCAGAACAAGGCCTGTTCGGGCAAGCAGAGCCACTCCTTAGCCAAACACTGGCAAAACAGCGGCAGTTGCTGGGCGATAAGCACGTCTATACGCTGGAGACTATGAGTAGCCTTGCCCGGCTGCATACAGCTCAAGGCCGCTATGAGCAAGCCCAGACCTTGCTCGAAGAGGCGCTGCTGACAGGACGTCAACGGCTGCGCCCAGGGCACCCGGGGACACTTCGCCTGGTGAACGCCCTGGCCGTGGTCCACACAAAGCAAGGGAACGACTCTGCAGCAGAGGAATTGTTCTACGAGGCATTGCAGGGCAGACAGAATGAGTTGGGCGCGGACCATCCGGAAAGCCTGGAAACTAAGAACGACCTGGCGCTACTGTACAAGGAGCAAGATCAGTACGACGACGCCGAGGCAGTATTTCGGCAAGCAATCGAAGGCAGAACTGAAAAGCTCGGTCCGCAACACCCACATACGTTGGCCTCCATCAAGAACCTGATCGAGCTTTATGAAGCCTGGGGCAAACCGGAAGAGGCCGAGAAATGGCGAGCGAAGCTCAGCTCCCCGGAGGCTGCGGAGTGATATCCGAGGCGCCGGGGCGTTGTTGGGAGTGCATGAATGAAGAAAGAAGTAGAACTGAATAGGGCGAAATGGCTCGTTGAGCCGGGCTGTGTTGTCCTGGTGACATCAGGCACGATGGACAATCCCAACGTGATGACTTTCAGTTGGCAGACGCCGGTCAACAGCGCCGATCCGTGTCTGCTTATACTGTCAATTAGCCACGTAAGGTATTCATACGAGCTGATAAAACAGAATCACGAGTTGGTCATCAACGTTCCGGGCGAAGACCTGCTCGGCCAAACCCACTTCGCCGGTTGCGTTACAGGCAAAGGTATCGACAAGTTCAAAGAGGCGGATCTTACGCCCATCGCAGCGGAGGTGGTCGAGCCCCCATTGATCGAAGAATGTGCCGCTCATCTGGAATGCAGGGTCGTGGAAACCTTCAAGATGCAATCGCACGATCTGCTGGTCTGCGAGGTCGTGCGGGCAGTGGCCGAGGCAGACTTCTTCGACGGCAAGTGGATTCCTGAGAAATTCCGGACGCTACACTACCTGGGCGGGAACAAATACGGCCTGATGACACAGATGGTCGAGGCTCGGCAAACGAAGTGAACCTGGCATTCTGACGCTTACGGTCTGGACATCCGGGGGCAGATCGGCTATAATCGTGGCTCAACTTGAGAAACTTAATGAAGAGAGGTGCACTATGCCAGAGAACCTGAACCGTCGCAACTTCCTGAAGAAATCCGTCATCGCGTCTCCGGCTGCCGCTTTGGCATTGAGTCTTGAAGAAAAAGCCCTGTTGGCCGCCAGCGCACGCAAACCGGCCGCCGTGGCACCGGGAGGTTCGGCCAAGGGTATGCCGATGGGCAAGATCGGCAACCTCACGATCAGCCGAATATTCTGCGGCGGTAATCTGATAAGCGGATTCGCCCACGCCAGAGACCTGATCTACGTCTCTTCCCTGCTCAAGAGCTACTTTACCGACGAAAAGGTGATGGAGACCTTCGAGATATGCGAAGAAACCGGCATCAACACCGCGATACTTCGGCTCGATGAGCACTGCATAAGAATCATCAACAAGTACTGGAACAACCGGGGCGGCAAGCTCCAGTGGATCGCACAGGTAAAAATGACCACGACCGACCCGACGGGCGAGGCGAAGAAGGCTATCGACAACGGTGCCGCCGGCGTCTACGTGCACGGCGGTGTCGCGGACAGATATGTTGCAGAAGGCCGAGCGGACCTTCTCGGAAAGGCCGTCGACTTTATCAAACGCAACGGTGTCATAGCAGGCATGGGCGGCCACACGGTGGAGGTGCCGATGGCATGTGAGAAAGAGGGCCTGGACGTCGACTTCTACATGAAGACGCTCCACAGCCACGAGTACTGGTCTGCGGAAAGACAGCCCGAGAATGATAACATCTGGTCCAAGACCCCGGCCAGGACCATCGAGTTCATGAAGAAAGTGGACAAACCCTGGATAGCGTACAAGGTTATGGCCGCCGGGGCTATCCACCCAAGAAAGGCCTTCAAGTACGCCTACGAAAACGGTGCCGATTTCATTTGTGCCGGGATGTTCGATTTTCAGGTCAGAGAGGATGTGATTCTAGCCAAAGATGCCTTGTCAGGCAAGATAGACAGGCAGCGTCCTTGGAGAAGCTGAGAGAGAGACCACGCCCGATAGAGTTTTGAATCTGGGTTCCAGAATTCATTCAGTGGTACCTACCATCCCATCTCTGTGGTTTTCGAGCAGTTTTACCTCTATCATGGGATTGTCTTTCACCTTGTCCGGAGAGTTCCTCAGATAGACCATGAAATATCTCTCGCTTCGTCCGTGTGGTCGGTCGTCAAGCGATCTGAGATTGGAGGTTTCAATCGGCAATCGGCTATCGACAATCGGCAGTTTCCCAGTTCCGGCGTCGGTTTCCAGCAAGACTTGAGCGGTATCACCTACAAACTGCTCGCGGTATCTCAGGCCCAGTTCCATGTCCAAGGCGCGCAAGATCTCCGAGCGTTCTCTTATAACCTTTTTATCTACAGCACCTTCCATCTTGGCGGCTGCAGTGCCCTTGCGCGGCGAAAAGCTGAAGATGTGCATTTTGGCAAAGCCGACGTCCCTGGCAAGATTCATGGTCTGATCGAAGTCGGCTTGGCTCTCACCCGGGAAACCGACGATTATATCGGTCGTTATGGCTGGGCGGTCCAGGCGGGACTTCAGCAGATCGATTGTCTCTTTGAACTGGGCGACTCTGTATTGGCGAGACATCTTTCTCAGGATCTTGTCCGAGCCCGATTGCAGGGGCAAGTGTAGATGCGGCATGATGTTGGGATGCTTGCACAGGGTATCGAGTAATCCTGGCGTCACGTCGGCGGGTTCCAGCGAACTGAGTCGTATTCTGCCCATTCCGGGCAGATTCGCCATTTTGTCGAGCAGGTCAGCGAGGTTGTCGTTGCGCCGGCCGGGCCAGTTTTGCCTTCTGACGGTGTCTTGACCGTACGCTCCGAGGAAAATACCGCTGACAACGATTTCTCTATGTCCAGCTTTTACAAGGGCTTGTGCCTCGGCGAGGACGCGAGCTGCCGGCGTGCTGTGAACAAAAGGTCTGGCCTTAGGTACAATACAATAGGTGCAGTACCCGTCGCATCCGTCCTGGACCTTGATAAAGGCCCTGGTTTGGCCCTGGAACGACGAGAGGCCAGGCAAGCGAATTGGGATTTGCGATTCGCGATTTGCGGTTGAAAAATCGGCGTTCGGCAATCGCCAATCGCCAATTTCCTTCTTGCTTTTGCGATCGATTTTTGATTTAATTGTATTAACCGAGCATGATTGGGCGCTTTGGGAAACCGCCGGGGCAGCTAATCGGTCGGTTGCGTGAGCTAGGGTGGCGCCAAGATCAGCTCGATCTCTGATCAGATGAATATTGTTGGCCGTGAAATCAAGCTCGCCGATTTGCACAATCGGAAGGCATCCGCACACGACAACAGCGGCATCAGGATTAACCTTCCCTGCTCTTCGGATATATTGCCGGCTCTTGGCCGAAGCGGTGTGAGTTACACAGCAGGTGTTGATCACCACAAGGTCCGATTTTTCGGGCGATTCGGCCTGCTGAAGGCCGAGCTTTGCGAGCAGCTCTCGGATTTGCTGGCTCTCGTATTGATTGACTTTACAGCCAAGAGTATTTATTGAAAAAGTCTTCATAATACGGTATAATGTACGAACGTTAGTATGCATTTACAAGGGTAATTGAGAACTTCCAAGCGAGGGGTGTCATATGGCTGCGGAAGCCGGTTCTGTCTGGGCAATCGATATAGGTAACAGCTCTCTGAAGGCGTTGTATTTGAGCACGGAGCGCGGCGTCGTCGAAGTGGTAGGTTTCGACAAGATCCGTCACGAAAAGATCCTGGGCGGGTCCGATGTGACCGCGGCCGAGAGAGAAGAGCTTATCGCTTTGACGTTGCGCAAGTTTGTCAACAAGTACGATCTGAGCATGGATGAGATAGCGGTTTCAGTGCCGAGTCAGAATAGTTTTGCCCGATTCGTGAACCTGCCGCCCGTCGAGGCCAAACGCATCCCCGAGATGGTCAAGTTCGAAGCGGCCCAGCAGATTCCTTTCGACATCAATGACATCCAGTGGGACTGGCAGCAAATGAGCGATGACGAGGCTTCCGAGATCAAGGTGGGTATCTTCGCGATCAAGAACGAAGTGGTCGACTCGGCGCTCGAGCATTTTAACCGGGAAGACGTGCAGGCCAGCTATGTGCAGATGGCGCCGATGGCTCTGTACAACTACTTGCTGCACGACCGTCCCGACCTTGTCACCTCCGACACTCAGGCAACCGTCGTTCTCAACGTCGGAGCCGAGATCACCGATCTGGTTGTCTGCACAAAATCGGCTGTATGGCAGCGATGCATTACGATCGGCGGAAATGCCTTTACCCAGGCGATTGCCGATACGTTCAGGCTCAATTTCGAGAAGGCTGAGAAACTCAAACGCACGGCTCCGGTGAGCAAATACGCCCGTCAGATTTTCCAGGCTATGAGACCGGTCTTTACGGACCTTGCCTCGGAAGTCCAGCGCTCGCTGGGTTTTTACAACAGCTCCAACCCCAACACCAAGATAGTCAAGATCGTTGCCCTGGGCGGCGGGACACGGCTGCGCGGTCTGCTCAAGTACCTGCAGCAGACGCTGCAGTTGCCGGTGGAGAGGCCGGACTCGTTCAAGAGAGTCGGCGTGGGTCCCGGGGTCTCGCCGGCGAAATTCCACGAGAACGTTTGTGATTTCGGCGTCGTTTACGGCCTCGCCCTGCAAGGGCTGGGCCTGGCCAGGATTGAGAGCAACCTGCTGCCGCGGAACATCGCAAGATCGATGGCCTGGGCCGGCAAGGGCCGGTATTTTATCACTGCAGCATGCATGCTGCTTGCGGTCTCGCTGCTGGCCCTGGGAAGAACCGGCCTGGACAGAATGAATCACAACAAGAACAGCTCGATCAGGCTCAAGACCACCAGGATAATCCAGAAGGTCGAGCAGGCCAATGGCAAGCTCGATGATGTACAGCGCAAGAGCGCCGAGTTTGATGCTTTGATAGAAAAGGAGTTCGAACCTTTTAAGTACCGCGAAGTTGTTCCGTTGCTGTACGAGACGATACTTTCAAATCTGCCGAACGAAACACACCATCCGGAGCAGGCCAAGCTCTACGACGCTTTCGCCAAGGGTGACGTGCAAAGGGTAATGGAGATTCCGCGCAACAAACGAAAGCAGATCTTCGTGACGGGTATGACTGCCTACTTTACTTACGACCTGGCCGCCGGGCAATTTGGCCAGGCGGACACGTGGAGAAAGAGCAGGGGCATGCCGGGCGGGGATATGGAAGGCATGGAAGATGAGTATATGTATGAGATGATGATGGAAGAAGAATATGGGATGGAAATGGGGGAATTCGGTTTTCCGGGAGCGTTCGGCACCCAGACTGCGGCCGAGAAGGAGTCAGGATTTGTCGTGACTTTGGTCTGCTACAGCCCCTACGGTGACAACGTGGCTGAGCTGGGCACACTCATAGACCCCCACGGAGTCGAGGACCAGCCTGAGAAATGGGGATTTGTTACGCGGCTGGCGCACCTCGATGATTACGTTGAAGACGGTAACAGTCCCTTCGAGCTGTACGAGAAGGGCGTTCCCGAGCAGTTCGGCCTGGAGATAAAGAAAGTGGTAGTGGAAGAGGAGATGCCGGGAGGCATAGGCGTACAGGAGGTCAGGTACAACACGGCCGACGGCCTGCCCAAGCCTGGCGACCCGGGCCATTGGGTTCTGGTGGATCCTTTGACAAAGGAGATCATGAACGAAGTCAGCGTGCTGGACGAGAAGGGAGAACCCCTGACCTATGGCGGCAAGGAGGTTAAGAAAGTAAATGATCACTGGTTCGTATTGAATGTCAAATTCATCTGGAGAGACGCCCCGGAGGCTCCCGAACAGCCTGGGATGGGTATGCCGGGCATGATGGGCAGGATGGCCGGCGCTGGCATGCGTTGAGCGAGGTTGAGCCCGAGCAGGTGGTCTCGCCAGGTTGAAGAGGATGTGGGCGAAGACAAACGATACAAGAATAGGGAATTGTGAGCCAAAATGGATATAAACTTCAAAGACATCTTACAGAAGCTGAGCGTTTTCAAGAATAATACGGCGCTGCTGGTCCCTGTCATCGTAGCGCTGGTCGGCCTGCTCCTTCTAATCCCTGCACAGTTGCTCAGCGGCAAAGTGAAAGAGCAGGTGCAGAAGGATAGCATTACTGCTCTCGGTGCCAAAGTCAAGCGGTTTACCGACGATCAGACCCCTTCCATTGAGCCGGAAAGCCTGGATGCACAGATCAAGGCTCACGGCAACGACGCAAACGAGATATCGGATCTGGCCCGGCAGAGCACCATGCGGGATCTGCTGAGCTATGACATATTTCCTGAGATCGACGTCAACAACTTCTCCGGATTGATTTTTGTTGAATTTGGCCAGAAGTTCCGAGCGGGGATCGAAGGGCTGCTCGAATCTGTCAACGCCCGCGATTGCCCCACGCAGCTAGAGATAGACAAGGGGTTGGAGGAAGCTTCATCGGCAACTGCGAACAGGAGGAGGGGAGTGTTTGGTGGAGGCGACCCTTATTCGATGGGCGCCCCAGGTGCCCCAGGCGCCGCAAGCCCCATGCCCCGTCGTGTTGGGACCTTACCTGGGATGCGCGGGCCCAGGAATGAGATCGATCTCAAGATAGTTGACCAGATGTGCCAGAAAAGAGCGGGATCGGCTCTAGTTTACGTCAACCCGTCCGATATTGCCGGCTACGATCACTGGCAAGACTACAAGTATGACGTCAACATGGTGCCCGCCCTCAAGGATGCCTGGTACCACCAGTTGGCCTACTGGGTCACCGAGGACATTTTCACCTCCATCGCTGCCGCGAATGCCGGACACGACAGCCTTTTGGATGCGCCTGTCAAGCGGCTTCAGAGCTTGAGTTTCACGATGGGGCTCAAGAGGCCGGGAAGTCGCCGCAAGAGCAAGGCGGTGATCAGAGCGCTCGGGGGCAGAAGGAGCAGTAAGCAGCAGGACGAGGAATCCGACAGACCGGCCTACGTGATCGAAGACAGAGACGGTTTGACTGAATCCTTGACTGGAAGGTACTCCGAGGCCGAAAGCGCAATCGATGTCATACATTTCAGTCTCACCTCGGTGGTCGCCCAGAAGGATATTCTGCTGTTCATGCAGGAGCTTTGCAGCGCAAAGGAGCATCGGTTTAGCGGCTACCCGGATCGGTCTCAACCACCGCAGACCTTCAAGCACAATCAGATAACGGTCCTGGAAAGCAAGATCGGGGCGCTAAACCCCGACGACATGCTTCACTATTACTATCGCTATGGTGACGATCCGGTAGTGGTGCTGGATCTGATCTGTGAGTACATTTTCAATAGGGCGGGCTACGAGCCAATCAAGCCGCAAGTTGTCAAAGATACGCTCGCCGGCCTGGACGAGACGTAAGGGCGGTAAGATTGCCAGCAAGAAATATGGAACGGGATACGAGAGATGGATAAAATAATCAGGTTCTTCGAGGAACATGTTGAGAAGATGGTGCTGGTTGTCGTCGGGATTCTGTGCGCCTGGCTTTTGATCGCTCGTGTCATTTTCAGCCCGAACAGTGTTTCCTGGGACGGCCGGAACCTCAGCCCCAGTGCTGTCGATGCCTATGTGTACGAGAAAGCCAGGATACTGGAACAGAATCCGGGCGGGCAGGCCACGGCGATGGAGCAGTATGAGCCGAGAGTCGACGAATACCGTGAGCTCCTTGAGGTGGCTTTTGATATCGATGTCAAGGCTGTACCGATGGTGCCTCAAGACACCACCCCGGGCGGCGCTCCGGGCATTTACCGTCTTCCGGCCATCGGTGAGGTCACCGACGTGGCAGTCAACCACATCAGGGCGGTCGCCTACCTTCCGATTGATGAAGTGACGGCCGAGAATCCCTACGACAAGGCCGGCAATGAGCCCAATGATCTCGATTTGGTGTCGGTGGAGGCAAAATTCGACGTCGAGAAACTGTACGAGAGCTGCAAGGAGTGCTTCTTCGATGACGTCGAGGAGCAACACGCAGACCCGTGTCTCGCCAAGCCGATCTTTGCGGCGGTGCACTTGCAGAGACAGCAATTGAAAGACGATGGCCGCTGGAGCGACTGGCAGGACGTGCCGCGAGCCAGGATTGACCATAACAAGGAACTGTTCGAGATCGTCGAGGACGTCAAAGACATGCCGGCCGGCGGGCTGGAGGTGCGGATGCTGCAGTTTGGCTACAAACAGGCGCAGATAGACTTATTGCAGCCGCAGCCGTACCAGTTCGCATCGGCCAGAGAAGAGTGGTTTCCTCCCAGTCTGCACGGCGAGTTCGCGGACTTTCAGAGAAAAGAGTTGACGGAAGAAAGACGTCAAGCCAGAGAAGACGCAAGGGAGGCGCGCGACAGGGAGCGTGAGAGTACGCGCGGCCGACGGTCGGGAACAGACCCCTACGGCATTACCGGCGGGGGCAGCCGAGGCGGCCGGGGAGTTTCATCCGGCCAGTCCGGAGGCGGGGGAACTCTCGGCGGCACAACTCGAACTCGAAGTCGAAGCCGCGACAGTTCGAGCAGAACAGGCACCGGGCTGCAGGGCGAAGGAGGGCTTTCGGGCACAGGCAGAAGACGATCCTCCGGTCGCAGGTCTGCAGGCGCAGACCCGATGGTGGATTCACTGTATGGCCTGGAAGCGGAAGGCCTCAGGGGTGGGACAGGCGCGACTCAAAGGGGACCGAGGAGACCTACCATAAACGACGTCTACATCAAGTACGATGAGATTGCACTTACAAGGTTGACCGACTTCGCGAAGATACGCGAGCCCCTGGTGTTCTGGGCGCACGACGATACTGTCGAGCCGGAGAACACCTACCGGTACAGAATTAGGTTGGGTGTTTTCAATCCGGTAGCCGGTACCGACCAGATGAGTGAGCGGGACAAAGCACTCAAGAACCAGGCCATCCTTTGGAGCGGTTTTTCCGGTACAACCGAGCCCGTAGAGATTATGGGCACCAGGTATTTCTTTGCCAACAGCATGCGAGAAGGGGACAAAACCGTCAACGTTCAAGTCTGCAAGCTTGCGCTGGGCCACTGGTACACGCAGGATTTTTCCGTCAAGCAGGGGGTGGCGATAGGCAAGTCGCTCGAATACGAGCCCGAGGAGCCTGACCGCCGCAGTCGCAGTGCCGCTGGCGTAGGCGTAGGCGGTGTGCGGACTCCGGGCACAGCGGTCATGGGCGCCGTTGGGCCGGGTATCGGTCCCGGTGTCAGCCGCGGTCCTGGTGTTGGCTCACAACAGGATCAGAGCAATATCCCGGAGTATATCGATTATTCCACCGGAGCTGTCATGGTCGATGCGGTGGCGGTGAGCGACTGGGCGGGCGGAAGGACCATGCGAGCCAGACGTTATTATGACATGCTTTACAGCTACGACGGGCTCAACATTATGCACATGCCTGTCGGCAGAGCTAATTGGCCGGCTGATGTGCGGACGGCGTTCAGCACCATCAGCAGATTGGAGGCAGAGCCGCAGGAGCCTTTCAAAGGCTTTGGCAGTGGCGGCTCCAGACGGCGTCAGGGCGGATTGTACGAGGATATGGGCGACGAGATGATGTACGAAGAGGGCTATTACGAAGACATGGGTGGTCTGTACTAGCCTCAAGTCATTTTCGATTTTTGATTGCCGATTGCCGGTTTTGCGGCCGAAAACCCCGAATCGAGATTCGGCAATCGAAAATCGCACACCATTTCTATGCGAGTCCTATAAAAACTAAAGTCCCAAGACTGATCCTACCGATAGACTCAATAGCTGAAGGGTCTGTCCTTACCAAATGTGGGTTGAATTTAGAAACGAAAGGAGTCGAGCATGGAGCAGAAAAAAAGTTCTTCTGTACGAGGACCGGTCACGAGAGCCGTGTTGGCCGTGGTAATAGTTGCTGTCGGTTTGAGTATAGCCGGATGTGGCAGGCAGATGGCCAAGATTGACGAGGGCCAGTTAAAACTGCAGACTATGGTTGAGGCCAATGCTCTACAAATAGCTGACATTGCCGGCCGTCTCGAACAAAACCAGCAGGAACTGCATGCGGCAATCGAAGACGTCCAAAATGACGTGGCGAAAGTGGCCGTTGACGTAGCCGCTGTCGCCGACGCCCAGATGAGGCTGCACGAGGCTGTGCAGGAAAGCAGCGAGCAGGTGGCCGGCAAGATGGCCTCGCTCGAGCAGAACCAGCGCCACATGTCCGCCAGCCTTGGCCGAGCAATCGCCGGCGTCCAGAACGAGACCCGAAAGGTAGCCGTCGATGTAACCGCCGTTACGGCTGAGCAGGCAAAGCTGTTCGAGACCGTGCGAGAGAACAACGTCCAGTTGAACAACAAGGTTGCTGTGATCGAGCAGGCGCAGCAGGAGCGGCAGGACACGATCGGTGGCATGCAGGACAATATTCGGGCGGTCGCGGCCAGTATAACCGCTCTCGGAGAAGACATGCTGAGGTTGCAGGAGATTCTCCAAAACAACATCCGGGAGTTGGTCAGCATCGCCGATATCTCGGGCCAGAAACAAATTGAGTTTCAGGAGAGCATGAAGAAGGATCTCCTGACCTTGGATGAGTCTCTGGCTTCGATCAGGCAGAACCAGAGCAATTTGCAGAGCCGGATTGAGGACATGCAGAATAATGGCCCGGACTTTGGTGATGTTCCGGCAGCCCTCGACCAGTTAAGAAACCAACTTGAGGAGCTGTCTCGCAGCAGCACGGTCGATAAGGCTGACTCGACCGAGTATGAATCGCCTGCCGAGACAAACAGCGCAGAGTAACTCCGACTAGATGCTCGGCGGTCGTCGCGAATCCCGGACCGACCATCGAGAAGGTCTTCGTATGGAGCCCCGCATCGATTGGGCACAAAACTAAGCTCAGTTGATGCGGGGCTTTACATTTGTCCGTTCAAGTTCGCCTTCCCACTTAGCCCGGCATCATTACGCCATCTGGATCCATCGCCAGAGAAAGCCTGTTCGGCAGGCCAACCTTTCCGGTTTGCCAGCACATGCCCGGGTACCGGAGAGGGCGGCGATCTGGTCAGAAAGAAATGCCTTCGAACCTTCCTGCGGCCTGCAGCGTATGGATACCTGCCAGATGACTTACATAAAGAAAGGAAGTTCGAACAATGGCTCTTGAAACCGCACAGCTCGATTTGGAGTGCTGCACGGGATTACATACGGAACACTTGTGCTATATGGTATCTCAAGGTTTTCATGTAAGCGATGAGCACGAGTACGAGGCTCTCGTCGAAAACCCGCGATATTGTTGCCAACGCTGCTGGCGCGTAGCCGCAAGCGGCGCCAATCTTTGTGTTCCGTGTGATCTGTAAGGCACAACAGGATGTTGGCTTTCCCCTCCTAATAGTGGCGCCCCCGGCGAGCGTCAGCAGGTCGGTCCACTCTCATTCTATATTCTCTTTACAGGTCTCGCCACAGAAGGCAATCTACATCGTTTAACTGTAGATAACGAGGCTTGACAAGGTACTGGTGCGCTGCTTATCATCCGTTTGGCAATGTAGACCCGTACAAGAATGTAACTCTATGGAGGACCAACAATGTTCTATCCCGCCTCACAACGAAGAAAGACGAAAGACGATGGACGAGTGACGGTACGTCGAGCATCGAGAATCGCAAATCTGTATTCTGTATTCTGTATTCTGTATTCTGTTCTCAGTCCCATCGAGGTTGAGGCCTCATCGTCAGGTAATTCGCTGGAGCCGCTGAACCGGTTTCCCCGGATGGTCCAGGAGTATTTTGTGCGGACCGTGCGCCGGATCGAGACACAGGCCAACCAGCGAAGGACTGCTCTAAAGAGCCGCGCCGACGCCGAGGCGTACGTCCGCGACGTGCGCGAGAAGATCCAGCAGAGCTTTGGCCCCTGGCCCGAGAAGACTCCGCTCAAGCCGCGCATCACGGGCACCGTCGAGAGGGATGCGTACAAGATCGAAAACATCATCTTTGAGAGTCGGCCCAATTTTCTGGTGACCGCCAACCTGTACATCCCCAAAGGCCGAGCGTTTCCATTGCCCGGCGTCGTGGGAACGTGCGGTCATTCGGCTACCGGCAAGATGATAAATCTCTACCAGTCCTTCGCCCAGGGATTGGCCAGGCAGGGGTACGTGGTCTTGATCTACGACCCCATCGGCCAGGGCGAGCGCCTGCAGTACCCCGACGAGAGTTTAAAATCGAAGGTCGGTGTCGGCGTCCGCGAGCATCTGCAGGCGGGCAACCAGCAATTTCTGGTCGGCGAGTTCATCGGCTCGTGGCGGGCCTGGGACGGAATACGCGCCCTGGACTATCTGCTCACGCGGGATGAAGTCGATCCCAGGCACGTCGGCGTCACCGGCAACTCCGGCGGAGGGACGATGACGACATGGCTGGCCGGAGTCGAGCGCCGCTGGACGATGGCTGCTCCGAGCTGTTTCGTTACGACATTCCGGCGGAACACCGAAAACGAGTTGCCCGCTGACACAGAGCAGTGCCCGCCGCTTGCACTGGCGCTGGGGCTGGACCACTCGGATTTTCTCGCCGCGATGGCGCCGAGGCCGGTGATCATTCTCGCAAAGGAGAAGGATTACTTCGACGCCCGCGGCGCCGAGGAGGCCTACCGCCGGCTGAGCGACCTCTACGAGCTGTTGGGAGCCGCCGAGAACATCGAGCTGTTCATCGGCCCGAGCTACCACGGCTATTCGCAGGAAAACCGCGAGGCGATGTATAAAATGTTCAATCGCGCCACCGGCATATCCGAGACGCACAACGAACCGGAACTGGTTATCGAGAAGGACGAAACACTCTACTGCGCTCCACAGGGGCAGGTCTGCACCTTGAATTCCAGGCCGGTGTATTCGTTCACCAGAGAGCTGTCGCAGGAGCTTGCCGCCAAGCGGCGCAAACGCATCCCTCTGCCGATGCTCAAACGCAACATCGCACAAGTGCTCGGCCTTGGTCGAATTGCCGCCTTCGCAAGTGACAAGCCCGCGCCTGACTACCGCATCATGCGCAATTGGCGCTCGCGGAAGTTCCCCAAGCCGCGTTGGACCACGTATCTTGTCCAGACCGAGCCGGGGATCCATGCCGTCGTGTACAGGCTCGGTGATGAGCAGCTGTTGTCGCGACCGCCGAAGGGAAATAAACGGGCGATCCTCTACATCTCGCATCAGTCTAGCGACGCCGAGCTGCGCGCCGAGCCGGTTATCAAGGAGCTTGTTGAGTCCGAGCCGAACTCCGTCCTCTACACATGTGACGTGCGGGGCATCGGAGAATCGCAGCCCGACACTTGTAACGAGAACTCGTACCTGAGCCCCTACGGCAACGACTACTTCTACGCGATTCACTCTATCATGCTGGGCAAACCCTATGCGGGACAACGGACGCGCGACATTCTCCGCGTCCTTCAATGGCTCAAGAGCCATGGCCACGATGAGGTCCACCTTGTCGCCAAAGGCTGGGGGACGATACCTGCCACGTTCGCAGCGGTCCTCTCGGACCAGGTCAAGCAGGTCACGCTCAAGAACGCCCTGACCAGCTATTCTGACATCGCCGAGTCCGAGACCTACACCTGGCCCCTCTCAGCCCTCGTGCCGAACATACTCAAGTCATTCGACCTGCCCGACTGCTACAGAGCCCTGCGAGAAAAGAACCTCAATCGAATCGATCCCTGGGGCCCCGACGGCCCGTAGCTGTCGTGACGAATCGCAGCGCTATAGACTAAGAGCACCTAACAAAATGAATCTGCATTCGAATGGCTTGTTTTATCTCTGGACGGCGTCAGGCTCCATCGACCATCCTCGGATGGCCTGCTTCGCCTTCATTGCCAGA
>Ga0209536_100009836_pt1 | contig 14158 bp, 9 predicted proteins | sample DeeMarSeWOR28_12_FD_187461 | JGI IMG/M metagenome (GOLD analysis project Ga0209536, IMG submission 187461) | Marine sediment microbial communities from White Oak River estuary, North Carolina - WOR-2-8_12 (SPAdes) (version 2) | ecosystem: Environmental > Aquatic > Marine > Intertidal zone >...
GGTGCTGGTGTGATCAGTGATGTTGTGGAGTAAAACAATTAAGAGATTGAGGAATTGTCAATTGGCAATTCCTGAATTCCTAAATCTATTGGGATAAAGCATGCGAATCATCATCACCTTGGCCTGTTCGGAGTGTAAAAGGCGAAACTATACGACAACCAAGAACAAAAGGACGACTCCGGACAAACTGGAATTTCGTAAATATTGCCGGTTTTGCGGGCACCATACCCTGCACCGAGAGACCAAGTAGGGTAATCTTTGGATGGAGTCCACACCCGATCCGCTCATACAGGTAAGCTTAGAACCACTAGAAGGCGAGCTTGGGATAAATTTATTCTGCGGTGATATGACTATTCTACGACTGTTGCTGACACAATTATTGAATGAGATCCCATTCCAGCAGGCCAGTAGCTCGAACGGCTAGAGCACCGGACTCCAAATCCGGGTGTTGGGGGTTCGAATCCCTCCTGGCCTGCCATTTATTTTTGCGGCTATGAAGAAATCTAAAAAAAAGAAGAAAAAGAAATCTGTCGTTGCCTCAAAAGGTTCTACTGACAAGCCCAAGGCTGTGGCAGTCGCAGAAAGCAGGCCGGTCAAAAGTCGAAAGCCAGCAGCCAAGGCGAGTGTCAAAGACAGAACCGTAGGTGTGGTGGACACGGTTAGCCAGTTCCTCCGCGAGGTGCGGGCTGAGTTGTCCAAGGTTACATGGCCTACGCGCAAGGACACGATTGCATCAACTTCGGTGGTACTGGTTATCGTAATCTTAATAGCCGCATTCCTGGGCCTCGTGGATCTGGGGTTGTCCAAGCTTATGCGGCTCGTGCTCAGTTAGTGCAGAGAAACACTGGGGGATCTGCCGGCAATATTGGCAGCCGGAAACTTGTCCCTGGCGAAGCTTTAATGCTTTTCTGTCCACTCAAGAACGGAGAGAGATTTTTACTATGCAGTGGTTCATCGTTCATACCTACTCAGGATACGAACAGAAGGTAAAGGGAGCCCTGGAAGAGCGGATCAAGTCGCTGGGTAAGGAAGAGTTCTTTGAAAAGATCCTTGTGCCCACTGAGAAGGTAGTGGAACTCGTCAAAGGCGAGAGGAAAACTTCTGCGCGTAAATTTTATCCGGGTTATATCCTGGTACGAATGGAACTCAACGACGAAACCTGGCACATCGTTAAAGATACTCCGAAGGTGACGGGCTTTATTGGTGGCAAAGACAAGCCAACCCCACTCAGTGACGAAGAGGCACAGAAAATTATCGAGCAAATGACTGAAGGCGCGCTTAAGCCCAAGCCAAAATACCTGTTTGACCGGGGTGATGAGGTGCGGGTCATTGATGGTCCCTTCTCCAACTTCAACGGCGTGGTGGACGAAGTTAGCCCGGAAAAGGGCAAGGTGCGTGTCTTGGTAAGCATATTCGGCAGATCGACTCCGGTTGAGCTGGATTTTGTCCAGGTGACAAAAATCTAACGTAGCGAGGCTAGGAGCAGCAACACAAAGACCACAAAGAAGATTTACTTGGGCAAAGAAAACCTGGTTCTTTGGACCAGGTCAAGTTTCAATGGCTTTGCCAGCCGAAAAGATTTGTGGCATAAGGCGCACGGCGCAAGGCGCAGGGAAGAAAAGATTATTCAAGATACCCTATGCCTTGTACCTTGAGCCCTCAGCCTTTCTTGAGTGCACTGACGAGGATGGTTCCGACTGACAGCTAGGAGAGTTGAGACATGGCGAAAAAGGTGATCGCAAATATAAAGTTGCAGGTTCCGGCTGGTCAAGCCAACCCATCTCCCCCCATCGGCCCCGCTTTGGGTCAACATGGGGTGAATATCATGGAGTTCTGTAAGTCCTTTAACGCCAAGACCCAGGGGGAAGAAGGCATGATCATCCCGGTGGTCATTACGGTTTATGCTGACCGCTCCTTCACTTATGTGACGAAAACGCCTCCTGCCGCGGTGCTTCTAAAAAAAGCGGCCAAGATTGCCAAGGGATCAAGTGAACCCAACCGAGAGAAAGTGGGTCAGGTCTCACGTCGACAAGTGGAGGAGATTGCCCGCCTTAAGATGCCTGACCTGAATACTCATAGTGTAGAGGCAGCGGTCAAGATCATCGAGGGAACCGCCAGAAGCATGGGAATTACAATTGAGTAGGTTTGGAGTAACGATATGGCTAAGAGAGCAAAGAAGCAGAAAAAAGCCAGAGAGAGCCTAGATCTTGCCCAGCGATATGACTTTGTTGAAGGGGTGAAACTTGCCCTGGATTGCTCTTACGCCCGCTTTGACGAGAGCGTTGACCTGGCTGTACGTCTCGGAGTGGATCCGCGCCGGGCGGATCAAATGGTGCGCGGCACGGTGGTCCTTCCCAACGGTACTGGTAAATCGGTGCGGGTCTTGGCCTTTGCCAAGGGAGAAAAAGAAAAGGAAGCGCTCGATGCGGGTGCAGACTATGCTGGCTCAGATGACCTCATCACGAAAATCCAAGGCGGCTGGCTCGAATTCGATAAGACTGTGGCCACCCCGGATATGATGGGGTCGGTCGGCAAAATAGGTAAGATTTTGGGACCTCGTGGCCTGATGCCAAATGCCAAGTTGGGAACCGTCACCTTTGACCTTGCCAAGGTCATCAAAGAGATCAAGGCAGGAAAGATCGATTTTCGTGTGGAAAAATCCGGTATCATCCACGCTCCGGTCGGCAGGGTATCATTCGGAGCGGAAAAGTTGTTGGAAAATATCGCCACATTCATTGAGACCATTGTTCGTCTAAAACCTGCGGCCAGTAAAGGTACATATATACGCACCATTGCCATTTCCACTACCATGGGACCAGGGATCAAGATAGATCCGACCAACGTCAAGGCTCTGCTGACATAAATCAGCGGTCAACCGTCAGCAGTCTGTAAGCATTGGACAGTACAGCTCGATGCGGGAAGATAACTGGAGCTGATCTTAAATCCGAATATCGAATATCGATCCGCCGGAGGCGGACGAAACAAATTCAAAATTCGAATTTCTCAATGTTCAAAACAAAGAATAATGGACGCATCTTGAGCTTTTTTGGTTTTGGTCATTTGAAACTAGGAACCCGCCCGTAGGGTGGGGAGTCCGGAGGACAATTTTGGTAATTCGGATTTTTTTAGTATTTCGTGCTTCGGATTTCGAATTTGTTAAATATAGGTGAGGTGGACATTGTCCACCGAAAATAGCTGCCTCGGCGATGCTTTGACTCGTCAAAGACAGTAGGTACCTTGCCCGACGAAAAACAAGATGTAACCAGACAGCTGGTCCGGTCACATCGCCATTTGGGTTGGGCATGCGGGTAATTGACTCTGTGTCAGCCTACCGAGACTGAGATAGGCCATCCGCCCCTTACCATTGGGTGCCTCCCCTGACTTTGTCAGAGCATGATTTAACTGGCAGAGGAAAGGAGGGAAGAAGAGATTTGAACCGTCAAGAGAAAGAAGCAATAGTGGACGAGCTCCAAAGCATGTTGGAGCGGTCCAAAGCAGCAGTGATCTCCGACTACCGTGGTCTTAAAGTGCCGCAGATCACTGAATTGCGCCACAAACTCAAGGAAGCGGGCGTGGAATTCCGGGTGGTGAAAAACACTCTGACTCGGCTGGCAGTCAAGGGCACTGCGGCTTCACCGTTAGAGGACTATCTTACCGGACCCTGTGCCCTCGCCCTTTGCTACGATGATGAGTTGACGCCGGCGAGATTGTTGCTGGACTATGCCAAGAGCAACGAAAAGCTGGAAGTCAAGGCAGGCGTGCTAGCTGGAAGGCTCATGCTCCAAGAGGAGATGAAGAAGGTAATCAATTTGCCTTCAAAAGAAGAGCTTCGGGCTCAGTTATTGGGCCTTATGGCGTCGCTGCCCTCAAGGTTGCTTGGTGTGTTTAATGCCGTACCCAGGGATTTTGTCTCTGTGCTGGCGGCTACACCCAACAATTTTCTTACTGTGCTAAAGGCCATCGAGCAAAAGGGTGAGCAAACATCATGATCTGAAACAAACCAAGACTGTGGGAATAGGAACAGATATAGAAAGCGATGAAGGAGTACAAACATGGCGAAGGCGAAAATCACTAAAGACGATATTAAAGAATACATCAAGAATATGCCGGTGTTTGAGCTGGCCGAGTTAGTCAAGGAGTTGGAGGAAGAACTGGGGGTGTCTGCAGCAGCTCCTATGGCTGCAATGCCCATGGCAATGCCGGGCGTCGCTGCTGCGGCAGGCGCTGAAGCCGCTGCTGAGGAAGAAAAGACTGAGTTTGATGTGGTCATTACGGCAGTGGGAGACAAGAAAATTCAGGTTATCAAGGTGGTGCGCGCTATCACCGGTCTGGGTTTGAAAGAGGCAAAAGGCCTGGTGGATGAGTTACCCGGTAACGTCAAAGAAGGTGTGTCCAAAGAAGAGGCTGACGATGTTGTAAAGCAGTTGGAGGAGGCTGGTGCCACAGTCGAGGTGAAGTAGGGCGCGCCAAATGAGCTGGGAGGGAAAAAGCTGCTGCGGAGGGCAGCGGGATTTTCCGATTTATTTTCAACTGTCATGGTCGTCCCGGGGGGAACCTTTTTTGGGACGGTTGCAAATCTTAATCTGGTAGTTTCTGTCCCCTGGCGGTCTAGCCTAGGGGCGGAAACACCTTCTCCGTTACCATCTCCGAGTGTATGACTAGACCTGCGAGGTGAGGCGACGGAGTTGGAGCCAAAGGGAAAAAATATGGCAACCTCATTGGCCAACGAGTATCGTGTCCGGAAAAGTTTTGGCAAGATCAAACAGATTGTCGGAATCCCTAACCTTATAGAGATGCAGAGACAATCCTACGAACGATTTCTGCAAAAGGATGTGGATCCCGACGAACGCATCGACAAGGGTCTCCAAGGTGTCTTCAAAGGGGTCTTTCCCATACGCGACTTCAGTGGAACGGCGTCCCTTGAGTTCGTCCGCTATACCATTGGTGGGGTCAAGTACGATGTTGACGAGTGCTTGCAAAGGGGAATGACCTATGAGGCGCCACTGAAAATAACCGTGCGGCTGGTCGTCTATGATGTGGAGAAGGAAAGTGGCGTTAAGAATATTCGGGACATTAAAGAGCAGGAAATCTACTTCGGCACCATACCCCTGATGACCGAGAACGGAACCTTCATTATCAACGGCACCGAAAGGGTGGTGGTCAGCCAGTTGCATCGTTCTCCGGGCATCTTTTTTGACCACGATAAGGGGAAAACACACTCGACCGGCAAGCTGCTCTATTCTGCGCGAATCATCCCGCTACGCGGTTCTTGGATCGATCTAGAATTCGACCCGAAAGACATCCTCTATGTTCGTATTGATCGGCGGCGGAAGTTCCCGATCACGATCCTGCTCAAGGCTTTGGGATATAACACGGATGAGCTGCTCAACTATTTCTACCGAACCGAGCGTGTCTACCTCAAGAAGGATGGGGTGGCGAAGCCTGTGGAAAAAGATTTTCTGGTGGGCCAGCGGGCGCCGGTAGATATCAGTCACCCCAAAACGGGCAAAGTCCTGGCCAAGAAGGGAAGGAAGCTGGGAACAAAACTCATCCAGCAACTCAAAGACTCGAAGATTAACGAAATACCATTTCCAGATGAGAACCTGGTGGGGCGAGTTGTGGGCCGAGATGTGGTGGATGAGAAAACCGGCGAGGTTCTCATCCAGTGTAATGAAACCCTCACCGAGGAACACCTGGTTACTCTCCGGGCCCACGGTATCGAATCATTGGATTTGCTTTTCATGGATGGTTTGGATGTGAGTCCGTCCTTTCGGAATACGCTTCTCCTGGACAAAGTGGAGGACACGGAATCGGCAATCCTTGAGATCTATCGTAAACTGCGACCCAGTAATCCGCCCACCCCGGAGGTGGCCGCCGAGTTTTTCAAGAATCTTTTCTTTAGCCCTGAGCAATATGACCTATCAGAGGTTGGCCGACTGAAACTCAATCAACAGCTGGGCACCAACGACGTGCCTCTCAGCCAGCGGACCCTTACCAAGGAAGATATATTCAGGGCGGTGCGACGGCTTATTAAAATCAAGGACAAGCAGGGCCCGGTGGACGACATCGACAATCTGGGTAACCGTCGGGTGCGCGCCGTTGGTGAGCTCCTGGAAAACCAATACCGCATCGGCCTTGTCCGGATGGAACGAGCCATCAAGGAGCGGATGAGTCTCCAGGAGATTGAGACGCTGATGCCCCATGACCTCATCAATGCCAAGCCGGTATCAGCTGTGGTCAAGGAGTTTTTTGGTACCAGTCAGCTGAGTCAGTTCATGGATCAGACCAATCCACTTAGCGAGATCACCCATAAGCGGAGGCTCAGTGCTCTCGGTCCCGGCGGCCTGACGCGAGAGCGGGCGGGCTTCGAAGTGCGCGACGTCCACCCCACGCATTACGGGCGCATTTGCCCCATAGAAACCCCGGAGGGTCCCAATATCGGCCTCATCGTATCATTGAGCACGTATGCCCGGGTAAACGAGTTCGGTTTTATCGAGACGCCTTACCGGGAAGTGGCAAAAGGGAAGGTGTCCAACAAGGTTACCTATCTGAGTGCCATGGATGAGAAACAACACGCCTTTGCTCAGGCCAACGCTCCTCTGGATAATAAGGGCAACTTCGTTCGAGATCAGGTTTCGTCCCGCCTGGAGGGGGAGTTTGTCATGGCTCTCCCCGACGAGGTGGACTTTATGGATGTGAGTCCCAATCAGTTGGTGAGCGTGGCGGCCTCGCTCATTCCCTTTCTTGAAAACGACGATGCCAACCGAGCTCTGATGGGATCCAACATGCAGCGTCAGGCCGTACCACTCCTACAGTCCAAGGCCCCGATCGTGGGGACCGGTATTGAGAAGGTTGTGGCCAAGGATTCTGGGGTTACAGTCATTGCTCGGCGGGACGGTGTGGTGGAAGATGTGGATGCGTCGCGGGTTGTGATTCGGGCCTCTCAGTATGACAAGGAAGATGAGTCACTGTCTTCGGCGGTGGATATTTATAAGGTGACCAAGTTCCAACGCTCCAACCAAAATACCTGTTTCAATCAAAAGCCCATCGTTCAGCCTGGACAGCCAGTGAGAAAGGGCCAGATCATCGCTGATGGCCCGGCCACTGAGATGGGAGAATTGGCTTTAGGACGCAACGTCATCGTGGCTTTCATGAGTTGGGGTGGCTACAACTTCGAGGATTCCATTCTTGTTAGTGAGAGGGTGGTCAAGGAGGATATCTTCACCTCCATCCACATTGAGGAGTTCGAGTTGGTGGCCAGGGATACCAAATTGGGGAAAGAGGAGATCACCCGGGATATTCCCAACATCGGCGAGGAGGCGTTGCGAGATCTTGACGAAAGCGGCATCATCCGGATCGGCGCCAAGATTCAGACTGGTGATATTCTCGTGGGCAAGGTAACCCCCAAAGGTGAGACACAGCTCACCCCGGAGGAGAAGTTGCTCCGCGCCATTTTCGGAGAGAAGGCTGGAGATGTGAAGGACACGTCGCTTCGGGTTCCTCCCGGGGTGGAAGGTATTGTCATCGATGCTAAGGTGTTCTCCCGCAAAGGCGTCGACAAAGACGAGCGGACCAAATCCATCGAAGATGAGGAAATTGCGCGGTTGTTGAAAGATCAGCGTGACGAGATCAAGATCATCAAGAAGAGCGCACTGAGAAAGCTGGAACGTCTTCTGACAAAGAAATCTAGTGCCAAGCCGATGAAGGAGGGCAAGAAGACCCTAATTAAAAAGGGTGGCGTGTTCGAAGCTGACATTATTGCTCAACTGGCTCCCGGCCAGTGGATGGAGATTGAGGTTGATGGCGAGCCCGAGGCAACTGCACAGGTTCGAGCGATTTGGGAAAACTACCACGAACAGATCGAACTGGTGCAGATGGTCTTCGAAGACAAAATCGCAAAGCTCAAAAAGGGAGACGAGCTGCCGCCTGGTGTGATTAAGATGGTCAAGGTCTACCTGGCGGTGAAGCGCAAGCTTTCAGTGGGAGACAAGATGGCAGGTCGCCACGGAAACAAAGGGGTGGTGAGCCGAGTACTGCCTGAAGAGGATATGCCTTACTTTGCTGACGGCACCCCGGTGGACATCGTGCTGAATCCCTTGGGAGTACCCTCGCGTATGAATGTGGGTCAGGTGTTGGAAACGCATTTGGGCTGGGCAGCCAAAGGGCTAGGTGAACAACTTGCTCAGCTCATAGAAGAGTACAAGAGCCGGGAGAGTGTGCTGGCGAAACTCCGGAGGCTGTATTCCAAGCAGGAATTTAACGAGTACTTTGCCAAGGCAGATGAAAGAGAGCTTAAGAGCCTTATCGGTCACTTCCGCGAGGGCTTTCATGTGGCCAGCCCAGTCTTTGATGGTGCTGACGAGTCCGAGATTAGCTCCTTTTTGAAAGAAGGCAATCTGCCCGACTTGGGACAGACGATTCTCTATGACGGCAGAACTGGAGAGCCATTTGACAGTGAAGTCACCGTAGGTGTGATGTACATGATGAAATTGCACCATCTGGTGGATGATAAGCTGCACGCGCGTTCCATCGGTCCTTACTCCCTGGTGACCCAACAGCCGCTGGGCGGCAAGGCACAGTTTGGCGGACAGCGGCTGGGTGAGATGGAAGTCTGGGCAATGGAGGCTTATGGTGCTGCCTATGCTTTGCAGGAGTTTCTCACGGTGAAATCCGATGATGTTGCCGGTAGAACTCGTATGTACGAGAAGATCGTCAAGGGTGAAAATACCCTCGAGGCTGGGTTGCCAGAATCATTTAATGTGTTGGTGAAGGAGCTCCAGGCACTGGGCTTGGATGTTCGTTTACTAGAAGATATTGATGAGTAATTAGAAAAAATTAAGAGAGTAGGGCGAACGTGGTTAGCTCTGCTCAAGGAGGTTGCAGTGAAAGAACTGTACAACCTTTTTGTTCGTCCCAAAGACCCCTTAAGCTTTAACGCGGTTCGCATTTCCCTAGCCTCGCCGGAGAAAATCCGAGAGTGGTCTTACGGAGAGATCAAGAAACCTGAGACCATTAACTATCGGACTTTCAAGCCCGAGCGGGACGGTTTGTTCTGTGCCAAGATATTCGGACCCACCAAAGATTACGAGTGTAACTGCGGTAAGTATAAACGCATGAAGCACCGTGGCGTCGTCTGTGAAAAATGCGGTGTCGAGGTCATCCAATCCAAGGTCCGACGAGAACGAATGGGTCACATTGAATTGGCGGCTCCAGTGGCGCATATATGGTTCCTGAAGAGCTTGCCAAGTAAGGTCGGTAACCTCCTGGATCTTACTTTGAAGGAATTGGAAAAAGTCCTCTATTTCGACAGCTATATTGTCATAGATCCGGGTGACACTTCGCTGAGCAAACACGAGCTGCTCGGGGAAGAGCGCTATCGGCAGTTGCGCGAGCAATACGGCAGCAGCTTCAGGGTGGGCATTGGTGCTGAGGCCGTCAAGGAGCTACTGACCGGCTTGAATCTGGAGGAGCTTGCGGAAGAATTGCGTCAGGAAATAAGCAAGACCAACTCTGTGGCCAAACGGAAAAAGTTGGCCAAGCGCCTCAAGGTGGTCAATGCCTTTAGGGAGTCGGGTAATGAGCCCGAGTGGATGATCCTGGGAGTAATTCCAGTGCTGCCGCCAGATTTACGCCCACTCGTCCCACTTGACGGGGGGCGATTTGCCACAAGTGACCTCAACGATCTATACCGCCGGGTGATTAATCGCAATAACCGTTTGCGGCGGTTGCAAGAGTTGAATGCACCCGAAATCATTATCCGCAATGAAAAGCGGATGCTGCAGGAAGCTGTAGACGTTTTGTTTGACAACGGCAGAAGAGGCAAGACGATCACCGGTCCCAACAAAAGACCGCTGAAGTCGCTGTCCGATATGCTCAAAGGTAAACAGGGGCGCTTTCGCCAGAATCTCTTGGGCAAAAGGGTGGATTACTCCGGACGCTCGGTCATCGTCATTGGACCCAATCTGCGGCTGCACCAGTGCGGTATACCAAAGAAAATGGCTTTGGAACTTTTTAAACCATTTATCTACAACAAGTTGGAGGAGCGCGGCTATGTGACCACCATTAAAAGTGCCAAGAAGATGGTGGAGAAAGAGACGCCCGAGGTATGGGACTGCCTGGATGAGGTGGTCAAGGAATACCCCGTACTGCTCAACCGTGCGCCAACTCTGCACCGGCTGGGCATCCAGGCCTTCGAGCCCATTCTTATTGAGGGTAAGGCCATTCAGATCCATCCGTTGGTCTGCTCCGCCTTCAACGCCGACTTCGATGGAGATCAAATGGCCGTGCACATACCGCTCTCCATTGAAGCGCAGATAGAGGCGCGGGTTCTGATGATGAGTACCAACAACATCCTCAGCCCGGCTCATGGAGAACCCATCATCGTTCCAAGTCAGGATATTGTGCTCGGCATCTACTACATGACCAGGGAGAAGCCCTTCGCTAAAGGGGAGAACAGAATTTTTGCCAATGCGGAGGAAGTGCGCTGTGCCTATGATGCGGGAGAATTGGATCTTCATGCCAAGATATCGGTGAGGATGAACGGGACCAGGGTGGAAACAACCACCGGCCGGGTCTTGCTCTCCGAGGTGGTACCAGCCGAGATTTCCTTTGACTTTATTAATAAGGTGATGAACAAGCGGGCGCTGGCCGAGCTCTTCGATCACAGTTACCGCAAGGCTGGCGTAAAGAACACGGTGATATTGGCGGACCGCATCAAGGATATCGGCTACAAATTTGCCACTCAGTCCGGCGTTTCCATAGCCGTTTCAGATATGGTCATCCCGACGCGCAAGCAGGACATTCTCCAGCAAGCTTCGGAAAATATCCGGGAAATCGAAAGGCAGTACAATGAAGGTCTCATAACCGACGGAGAAAAATACAACAAAGTGGTGGATATCTGGGCTAAAGCCACCGAGGACATCGCCGGCGAGATGATGTTCGAAATCGCCTCGGAGACCGTCAGCAGTCCGGACGGCAAGAGCGAGGCGATGCCGTCTTTTAATCCCATCTTTATGATGGCTGACTCGGGCTCTAGGGGTAGCAAGGACCAAATGCGTCAGCTTTCTGGGATGCGCGGGCTTATGGCCAAACCATCGGGTGAGATTATCGAAACCCCTATAACCGCCAACTTCAGAGAGGGCCTCACCGTGCTGCAGTATTTTGTTTCCACCCACGGTGCTCGCAAAGGTCTTGCAGACACGGCGCTTAAGACCGCCAACTCGGGCTACCTGACTCGGCGGTTGGTGGATGTATCTCAAGACTCTATTGTCAACGAGGAGGATTGTGGCACCATTGATGGTATATGGGTGGAGGCACTCACCGAAGCTGGTGAGATTATTCAGCGGTTGAGCGAGCGTATTCTGGGCCGGGTGGCCCTTGAGGAAATCAAGGATCCCATTACCGACGATGTACTGGTGAAGGCCAACGAGGAGATCGACGAGGAGGCCGTATCTCGCATCGAAGAGTCAGGTTTGGAGCGGATTCCCATTCGATCGGTCCTTACGTGTCAGAGCAGGCGCGGAGCCTGTGTCAAGTGCTATGGTAGAGATCTAGCCCATGGCCGGATGGTGGAGATCGGCGAGGCGGTTGGCATCATTGCTGCCCAGTCTATTGGCGAGCCTGGAACACAGCTCACCATGCGGACATTTCACATTGGTGGAACGGCCAGCAAACGTATCGAACAAACCTCCATTCAGAACCGTCTCCCGGGCACGGTGAAGTATGTCAACCTCAATACGGTTAAGAATGTGGAAGGTGACTTGGTGGTGATGAACCGCAACGGTGAGATCACAATCGTTGCTGAAGAGGGCCGCGAGCGCGAGCGCTACCAGATCATCTACGGCGCAAAACTGAAGGTGAACGACGGCCAGGAGGTCGAGGGGAACACCTTGCTGGCTGAGTGGGATCCCTTTACCACGCCCATCCTCACTGATGTGGGGGGCAGGGTGAAGTTCGGCGACATCGTGGAAGGTGTCACCATGCAGGAGAAGGTTGACCCGGTAACCGGCAAGGCTAGCAAGGTGATTGTCGAATACCGAGAAGCAGATGTTAGACCACGGGTTTCCATTAAGGACGAGTCTAACAAAACGGCCAAGGTGGGCAGAAGTGCTGCCCGCTATTTCATGCCCGTGGGTGCAATTATCATGATTACCGAGGGCGACGAGGTATCGGCTGGTGATGTTTTGGCCAAGATTCCCCGTGAGACCACCAAGACCAAAGACATTACCGGTGGTCTGCCAAGGGTGGCTGAACTATTCGAGGTCCGCAAACCCAAAGAGCATGCGGTGATCAGCGAGATCGACGGTATGGTCTCCTTTGGCAAAGATACCAAAGGTAAACGCAAGGTGATCATCACTCCCGAGGTTGGAGATACCAAAGAGTATCTGATTCCAAAGGGTAAGCACATCAGTGTCCACGAAGGCGACATCGTGCGGGCCGGCGAGCCGCTCATGGACGGCGCTGCTAACCCCCATGACATTCTCAATATTCTTGGCGAAAAAGAGTTGGCCAAATACTTGGTGAACGAGGTACAGCAGGTATACCGGCTCCAGGGCGTCAAGATCAACGATAAGCATATTGAGGTCATCGTTCGCCAGATGCTCAAGCGGGTTCGGATTACTGAACCCGGAGATTCAGATTTTCTCATGGGTGAGCACGTTGAGAAGTACCGCTTCGAGGAGGCCAACCAGGTATTGCTTGAGGCGGGCAAGAAACCAGCGGTGGGTGAACCGCTTCTGCTGGGTATCACCAAGGCATCACTGAGCACAGAGAGCTTCATCTCGGCGGCCTCCTTCCAGGAGACCACCAAGGTGCTAACAGATGCAGCGGTGGCTGGCAGGGTTGATTATCTGCGCGGCCTCAAGGAAAACGTGATCATGGGGAGGTTGATTCCGGCGGGTACCGGTATGAAAGCGTATCGGGAAATGTTGACGGAGGAAACAAAGGAAGCGGCCGCATCATAATAAGCGGTCAGCTATCAGCCTTCAGCAATTAGGCTAAGGCTAAAAGCTAAAGCCCTTTACAATAAAAAAATCTTGACAAATTGAGCAAAGACAAGTAATTTTATCGGGTTTTGGCTTTGAAAATGGACACGTTGTCCTTTGGCGCAGCGAAGGATAGCATCAGCGAGAGAGAAATAGTTGACATGCCTACAATAAATCAGTTGGTTCGTAAGGGACGACAGCGCGTTAAAAAGAAGAAGAGCACTCCTGCCCTCCAGGCATGCCCACAGAAACGTGGCGTCTGCGTGCGGGTTTATACGACAACTCCCAAGAAACCCAATTCGGCGCTGCGCAAGATTGCCAGGGTAAGATTAACCAACGGAATAGAGGTTACCTCATACATTCCAGGTGTAGGCCACAATCTTCAGGAACACTCTGTGGTGTTGATCCGGGGTGGTCGGGTTAAGGACCTACCTGGGGTCCGGTACCATATCATCCGGGGCACTCTCGACGCTACAGGGGTACAAGATCGGCGCCAAGGGCGCTCGAAATACGGAGCCAAGAAACCCAAATAGCCATTAGGCGAGCGGTCGCCACAGCATGGGCCACGGATGATCATCCTGTCGTGGCCCATGTTATGTTCTATTGGGTAGAACTGGCTGGTGGGACTACTTTCCCCCATTGAGGAGCAATCTAATGCCGAGAAGAAGAGAGATCGCCAAGAGAGATGTTCTGCCGGATCCCAAATATGGCAGCAAACTGGTTGCCAAGTTCATCAACAATATTATGAGGAAAGGCAAGCGGAGCGTGGCCGAACGGATACTCTATGAATCTTTTGACATTATTGCCCAGCGTAGCAAGCAGGACCCGCTGGAGGTCTTCCAGAAGGCACTGGATAATGTCAAGCCGGTGTTAGAGGTGAAATCCAGACGGGTGGGAGGTTCAACCTATCAGGTACCTGTGGAAGTGCGGAGTAATCGCAGGGTGGCGTTGGCTATCCGCTGGATCATCAGTTATGCTCAGGGCCGTTCGGAGAAGAGTATGACGCAGAAGCTGGCGGGTGAACTGCTGGATGCGGCGAACAACCGCGGCGCTTCGGTAAAGAAGAAGGAAGATACCCATCGCATGGCCGAGGCAAACAAGGCATTTGCGCATTATCGCTGGTAAAACCAGCCGATGTGAGATGTGCGATGTGGGAAAAACAACTAATAATATCG
>Ga0209536_100009837_pt1 | contig 14156 bp, 23 predicted proteins | sample DeeMarSeWOR28_12_FD_187461 | JGI IMG/M metagenome (GOLD analysis project Ga0209536, IMG submission 187461) | Marine sediment microbial communities from White Oak River estuary, North Carolina - WOR-2-8_12 (SPAdes) (version 2) | ecosystem: Environmental > Aquatic > Marine > Intertidal zone >...
ACACTGAAAAAAATATTTAAAATACGCCCATTAGTTTAAGTTGGTGGTGAGCCATAAAAACAATATATCCACACAGATATATTATCCTGAATTGACAGGATGGGTTTTCTAATTTATAAATAAATATGACAAATGACAAAGAAGTAATAGGAGACATTATGAGATGGATGGAGCCTTTGTGAGGGATGAGTAATGTGTATATTACCTGACGAGCGAGAGTTCTTCCTTGAGGCGATGACATTTTGGGGAGAAGAGAAACAAACCAACATGCTCATTGAAGAAATCGGGGAACTCCTTCAAGCAATTAATAAATATAGAAGAAACCCAACTAAAGAAAATAAAGATAAGTTCGTTATTGAATTGGCCGATGTAGGGCTGTTGATTGAGCAACATGAGGTCTATTTAGATCCGGTGCTATATCGAAAAAGCCGGAACTATAAACTGGAACGAACCCAAAACAAGTTGGCCAGACAGAAAGAAATGTTGAAAAATAAAGAAGAGACACAATTATATGGGGCAAGTTTCAAATGAAATTGATACTTAACCAGATACAATGTGGAGATGCGATGGATTTAGTCAGCCATCTTGATGATGGCTCAGTCGATTTTGTATTTACTGATCCTCCATATAATGTGGGAAAAGATTACGAGCTTTACAAAGATGATCTTTCTGAGGATGAATATGCCAATTTTATGATAGAATTATTGGCCGGTCTCCAGCGTGTATCGAAGCATGGAATAGGGATTTACATAGGTGGGACATTAATCAAAAAGTTTTGGGCATGGATTCCTTCAGCACATCTAGTTGTTATTCACAAAAGAGCCATTGGCCCGAGAAAGGGGAAGTATCATCTACAATATCATGGATTCTTATGTACTCGATCCCCAGTAAAATATTGTAAGGATCTATGGGATGATATACGCCTCCCGGGGGAAGGATATTTTTTCCGTGAACCTCGTTATGATCACCCGGGTCTGACATCATTGATTATGACATCTAAAATTTTAGATTACTTCACCAACGAACATGAAACCGTTCTTGATCCATTTATGGGAACAGGAACAACTGCTGTGGCATGTCTCCAACATAGAAGAAATTTTATTGGGAGTGAATTGAATCCGCAGTATATTAACATAGCCAATCAACGATTAAAGAATGTAATGGATCAGACTAACCTACAAACATGGCTATAATGTGAGAAAATCTTGAGAGGATCATGTTGAGTGTGTACTGTTATAAATGTACTAAGTGTTACCGGACACAGGTAGAAGAAGACCTTCCTCCTGATGAAGTCAAATGCGAATGTGGAGCTATGATGGAATGTATCAAGATCGAACGAAAGAGATAGAGCAATATTATATGTGCAAGTACGCCTTCGGCGTGCCCTGTAAATGGCTCTATGCCTGTGACAAAGGAATGTATTGTATTTTTAAAAATTATTTTGAAGAGGGAAAAGAAATTGCGCGGATGGTAGATGAGGCGAGAACATGACCAAAAGTAGTACACAGATAAAGAAATGCCCTATACCCTATTGCCGGAGTCTCTACCCCTGTCGGTTTCATTGGTGGATACGTCTCGATAAAAAAGGAAAGAAGAGGAAGAATACTTGAATACTGAACGCTTGGAAATTGAATGGCTCAACCACATTCAATCGAGTTTCCCTCGTCGCGTAAATACTCCTAAAACAGAATTGGTCTATACCGCAGATCGTTATATTCATTTAATCTGGCGCCACTTATTATTGAGTCCTATTTGGGTAGGAATTTATAATCACAATCAAATTCAGGATAATCTATTTAATGTATTTTGTCTCGATTTAGACCACGATCACGATTTAGAAATTGCTCATATGGATGCGCTCACTCTCTACAAATACTTCCAAGATGAATTTGGGAGAGAAGCTCGTCTATACTTCTCAGGGCGGAAGGGATTCCATATTTACTTAGACTTCCATCCCTATATTATTGGGGTTGAAGATTTCCAAACTACCTTCCGTATCTTTACGAATGAACTCGAAAAGGAATTGGGAGTAAGTACAATCGATCATCATTGTATCGAACCTAATCGAGTAATACGTCTCCCGTTCACCCCACATGAAAAATCAAAACGATGGTGTATTCCTATTAACCCTGCATGGAATCTCACGAAAATCGTTAGAGAGTCGGTATTCTTGGATGATTGTTGGAACATTGATACCGCTCCTAAATTGGGGGATTATCGAATCCTAGAAAAACTTCAGGCATGCCAAACCAAAGTTAAAGAACAACAGAGCATACCCCAACGATACCCCGAACTAGATGCGCGGTCGTTAGGGGATGAGATCGAATTGATCAATCAATTGGCTCCCTTCGTATTAGATGGGAGACATCGGATGCTTCACTATATGCTTGTCCCACGTCTGGTACATGCAGGATACAACCGACACCAGATTCATCAGGTATGCCAGCAGTGGATCGAAGCAACAGGGAAACAGTACCCCGAATATCAGGCCTATGTAGAACGCTCTATCTATCGTAATATTAAATGGAATGCGTGGAGCTTTAGCAGATTCTTTTTTTATTACCCCGAACTGGCGGGGGTCTTGGCTAAACTGCTGGAGGAACAACAAATACATGAGTCGATGGAGATACAAGGGAACGATAAATGATATGTATAATATTCTCGTAGAGTTAGTAACGATAGCCGAACAATATTTGGAGTTGAAGAAGCGTGAGTTATCTGGAGAATTTGAAAGAGAATCGAATCATACTCGAGAAGCTACACAATGCGCTAATTGCCGCAGCACGGCAACTGAGCGATCTGATGACGAACATGGATCGTGAGATAGAACGATGCGGAGGAAGTGACCCCGATCCCAAAGACGTGGAAACAGAAACACAGCACATGGGATGATCCCAAGATTCCCTACAAAAAACAATATCTCATGTATCACCCCGATACGATTGAACACATGGCACGGACAAAGCCGTGGATCATGCGCCGAATTATCGAGACCTACACTAACAAATGGGAGTGGGTATTAGATCCGATGTGCGGGGTAGGTACTACATTGGTCGAAGCCCTCCTGATGGATCGACACGTATTGGGTATTGAACTTGAAGAAAAGTTCGGCCATGTTGCCTTGAAGAATGGAGAACATATTAGCAATCAAATGCGGTTGGATGGGAAAGGTTGGCCACATTGGGATGTCCTACAGGGATATGCCCAAGAAGTATTATTAGATCTTATTAACGAAGAACGCATGTTCGAACTGGTTACATTTAGTCCTCCATATGAAGGAATTAGTTATACGTATCGTTCTGCGAGTGGGCGATGGAAGAACGACCCCGATGAATGCCGAGGATTTGACACCGATAAGATCGAAGCGTCAGACCGACAGGTTAAACGATATTATTCAGAAAACCCCCTCAATATTGCCAACCTGAAAAATTCGGATTACTGGAACGCGATGTCCTGTATTTACGCTAAACTATGGGAAGTGGGTAAGACTATGGTTGTGGTAGTAAAGAACCAGATCAAAAACCACCAAGAACGGGACTTTGCTCAAGAAACCATTGATCACGTTGTTGCAGGAGGAGGATGGAAATTTAAATGCGCTCACCTAGCTATGTTAGGAGAGCCATCCCATTGGGAAAACGTGCGAAGAAAACGTTATCCGAATACTCCAAAGATTGATTGGGAACATTGTTTAGTATTTAAGAGGTGATAATATGGGATTAATAAACAAAGAAAGAAGGCTGTTGAAGATCCTTGATGAGATGGCCAATACATTAGCATTTCCATCGATAATAATATCAGGAAAGGATCATATGAGTGACCTCGCCCGTGCTATTTTAGAATTTAAAAAAGAAGGAGTATGGCGAATCGCGCTCTCAACAGTTCTAATTAAGTGGGCAAAAGAACATCTGGAGTGAAGTATAATGCAAGACTTTTTATGGCAACTAATGACCATTGGTGATACGCTTGATAAATTAAAGTGGCTCTTTCTTGGGGTCTTTTTTATGTCTATTGTGACGAATTGGTTGTTAGTATGGAGTTTAATGCGATGGAGAAAGAAGTAATGTATCGCCGATTATGGGAAGAATTAAGGAAGTTCATCCATACCAATTCATTGATTATGTATCGTGATTGGACACACCCCTCAAATATCTTCTCAGATATTTATAATAAAATGCAAGAGATGGAACGAAATGCTAGACTGGATAAAGAAGAAATTAAAAAGACGGATCATCCATAACGAACCTGAATGTTACAAATGTGGGTGGGATGGTATCGCAGAAGATGCCCGAAATGATGTCTCTCTCATTTGGCATCGTGAAAAGACAGGCTGGTTCACCTATGAAGAAGGATACCTCTGTCCTAAGTGTGAACCAAAGAAGGAAGAAGCCGAGCCTCCATTCACCATTGAGTTTCAGGAAGTACCTCTCTCTCAGCGCCCCCCTGTGGACATAGAACAGATGAAGAAAGACTGGATTGAATATGTCAAAGAATTTGAAGGTGTTGAGGATTCCGACTGATGGTTCTCCCGGGACATTTACGGATGTGCCGTGTTGGAATGATGAGGACGCGAGAGAACTCATACTACGTATTTTAGAGAAACTCGGATTGGATTATAAAGATATTATAAGAGGAGAAAAAAGTTGGGCATACAAGTTGGCGATAAGCGTATCTGCTTAGTAGGTATTATTGGACACATGCATACGGGCAAAGGAGTGATATCTAAATTCCTTCAGCTCCAAGGATTTCAGGAGATTGCGTACGCGACCGTGATGAAAGAAGTAATGAAACTTCTTCAAATTCCATTAAACCGCAAGAGTCTCCAACGGTTCGGAACGGATCTCATGCGGAATAAATATAACCGCGACATCTGGATTAAGGCTTTTTGGGGGCGAGTTGAGTCCACTTTCGATGCATATACGGCGTTAGGTTATCCCCCTCCAATGGGAGTAGTAGTGCCTGATGTTCGATTTCTCAACGAACGAGATTTCATTCTAACTAACCACGGATATACAATTGGAGTCCATACGAGTCTTTCTAAGATGTATGAACGCGCCTTACATGACGATGATAAACCTCCCCCTACAAGTATGGAGGAATTTCTGGTAACATTGGAACACCCCTCGGAGAAACACATTGACCACTTACTCCCAACCTGTCACTTCAGGATTGCGAACGAGTTCGATGAGGTTTCTCCGCTGATTCATATACTACGCCACGAAACTCTCCCACATATAGAAGCCCACTTTAAGGCACGCGGATTTGAGAGGTTCCAAGATGAGTAATCGCATTGTCGATCCCACAATCATACCGCCATCCAGATATGAGTTGATGGTGAAGATACTTACGAAACATTATGATGAATACCCCGGGAAGCTCAAGGAGATCTTAATTTCAGAAGCTCTCTTTCCCTACGAGGGATATTTTATGGGGGTTCAAATACGCCCTATTCGAGATTGGATAGTCGATGAACATGGAAGACAGCATGCCGTTATCTTCATACACGAACGACGATACTGAGTACATCGACGGAAGGATTGTAGATGACTACTATACTACGGACAAACATGGCCGGATTAAACTACATTGGATTCTTCGTACTAAATTTGGGAAACTCAAAATCACAACCAAATGCCCTATTCGGCCTTATTGTTTTATTCCTGCTAAATATGTAACGGTGTATAACGATGTTTTGGAGTCCACCGATATTAATAGTCCAACCTGTTCCAAGGTTGAGTCAGGGGAGTTCGCAGATGCAGAATCATCTGTCTACAAATTGGAGTTTGCTCTCCCCGAACACGTTGGGCGTTTCCGCCGTCTCATGGATCGGGCGGGATTCCCTGAAGTTTATGAAGCCGATGTATTATTTATGGAAAGGGTGAAAGCCGAATATGACATTACCAACACAATCCGTATTTTTAAAGACGACACCATCGCTCCTCCTCCTGATGAAGCCGACATTCCGCCGTATGTTATATGGTATTGGGACATCGAAGTTTCGGATGAGTTCGAGGAACGGTTTGAACCGAGTCCAGATACGGAGAGAATACTCGCGATTGCTTATGTTGATGGCGAAGGAGTGGAAGGAGTCCTCGCCGAAGATAATGAGAAGGATATGCTGGAAACGTTTTACGAACGGATTTCAAAATCTGTGGACGTTGTTGTCGGATATAACTCGGATAATTTCGACGAACCGTTCTTTCGAAAGCGTATTGCTAAGTTATGCGGAATTGCTCCTACCTTTAGAGGCATCGCCTTTTTAGATATGGGGCCTCTCATTATCAATGCCGAAGAAACAACACTCCCCTCGTGGTCACTAGATTATATTGCCGAGACTAAATTAGGGGAACGGAAGATCCCCATGAAACAAGGCTTCCATGAAACCTTCCGTGAAGATCGTGAATACCTTAAAGAGAGATGTTTAGACGATGCCCGAAAACTCAAAAAACTGGAAGATACATATAACTACGTCACCTTCGCACTTGAAAATGTTTCGCTCTCAGGCGCGCAAATTAACAAGATACAGTACATTAGTTACTTCGGCGATTCGATCACTCTACGAGAGTCCATTCATCGCTGTACGCCGCGAGTCATATGGAGATGTAAAGGACACTCTGAAAAAGGGGAAAAGTTCAAAGGAGCAATTGTACGAAAGCCTCCTCTTGGAGTCCATCAACGAGTGGCTTTCCTCGACTTCTCCTCGCTTTATGTCCGCGTTATTCGGGAGAACTGGCTCAGTCGCACCGCATTGGCCTTCAAACCCTCGCCTACACGAATATATACCGGAGAAGATCCGCAAACAGGACAACGAATTTACTTCGACCTTTCTAAGCCCGCTCCAGTCCCTCAAATCCTCACCCGAATCGAACAGGATCGTATCCGGTATCTCACGATCTTGCAAGAAACAGTCGAAACGATTATGCGCGAGCGGTACGACATGCTGCAAAAACAAAGAAAGGTCTCGGGGAACGCGATGTACGGATTCGGCGGAGACGCAAAAACACGATACTACTACCGCATCGTAGCGGACACAGTAACCCGCATTGCGCGAGAATATCTAACCGGAGTGATTGCTCTCTGTGAGCAACTCGGGTTTCATGTAACTTATGCAGATACCGACGGAATTTATATACAATTTAAGGAAGATGATACCTATGAGTATATCATTGATGTTTGCAATAATCTTGTTCATATTATCAATAGCCTCTGTAAAAGTATGGCAGCAAAAAGAAATGTACCTCCTGAACGTCGATTGGTCGAAATTAAGTTCGAGTCTATTTACGATCCGATTATATTCTTTCGATCCGAAAAAGGGGATGTGGCTAAAAAGCGGTATGTCGCACGTGAGGTTTTTTCCTACAAAGTCGGGGGAATGCGTAGCGAACCTAAAATCGACGAAAAAGGTATTGAGAAACGCCGCGGCGATCGTTCGATACTCACAAAAGAAATGCAAACTTGTATTATCGAGTTCCTCTTACGAGGTGACCTTGATGGAGCCGTCCAGTATATTAAGAGCATGCGACGATCCCTCTTATCTGGTGAGCTTGATCAAAAACTTGTACTTAGCTCATCGATAACCAAACCGATGAATGAATACAAAACCAAGCCCCCACATTTTCGTGCAGCACAGAAGGCCCAAGCTAAAGGGGAACGATTGATGTGGGGTAAGGTAAGTTATGTTTATGCTGAAGATGGAAAAAATGGATTGGTCGTTGAGCCCGTTATCAAAGATCGAATCCCCCCTATCAAACCATCGGGGAGAGAAATCTTTTGGGAAAAACGCATTATGAAATGGGTTCGCCGATTCATGGGAGCGGTGATGGAAGATCATGAGTTTGAAAGAAAACTTAGTGGAACTACACAATTGGATATGTTCCTTAACAAAGGAGGCAAGAAATCTCTTGAGTCTGGAAAGAATACGCAACCTAAGAAAGAAACAAGAAAAAATAGAACGCAAATTTTCTGAGATCTTCGAATCATATGCGCGAGAAATCAGAAATGAAGTCTTAGACCTGAGTGCCCGTCTATGGGAGTACGTGCCCGACAAAGTAAAATGTGACGGAGGGTGTGGGGGAGAACTACTTAAAGCCGATGGATGGGTTTATGTAGAACAGGACTACACCGTTATGCAGGAAGATGGAAAGATCGGGGTTGAAGAGAACACCCGAAGAATCTTCTGTCCCAAATGCGCAAAAGGTCTAGTTCTCGAACCGAAGCAAACACGGAGTAAATAGGCGATTCGTCGCCTATTTTTTTTAGAGGTAGGATGGGATGAGCACCGAAGAATATGAAAGAGAGTATGTTGAGTTCATGGCAGAAATAGAGGAACGCCCGAAGGAGGAACTCCGAAAAGAATTAGAAGAATTACGTAAAGCAATTATCGGAGATGATCCTCACAAGCCAGTCACTCGAACAATGTTATGGCGAATATTTGTATTATTAGTTCGTGATCACTATATGTTAGGAGTTATTATAAATAATTTTCAGGATGAGTACCGAGATGATTGGGAGATACTCACCACATCAATAGTGGAATTACTCAATGAACTTCGTCAAGGAGAATCTGATGATGAAAAAGAACCCAAAGAATCTACCGACTCAGGAAGTCCCTACGTCTAAACATGCCTGTAACGGATGCCAATACGAGGGAGTTACTCCTTTCGGAAACCAAATGTGCGATGCCCCCAATTATCTCGCACGGCGTGCTGACTACTTAATTGATCGGGCGGGGCAGGTTTTATTTTGTGGAATAACAGGTCGAGGAGATATTCAACTTGGAAAACAAAAAGGACTTAAAGTTTTGCCTAGAGAACGACCTCGTTCCGGCCGTGACAGAGGAAGGGCTGGAAGGAGTGATCGCGATCGGAGAACACGCTCCAAACGGGTTTACAAACATAAGCAACGCCCTTGGAGTTTGTGAGATGTATGTGGCAATTCCCCCCATTTGGAATCAGCGCAACTGCGCTATCTTTCTCATAACAATTGAACATGAAATCATACACATGCTACTATGGGAAATGGAAGGATATGAAACCAGCAAATTATTTGATACCACATGGTTTGGAAAAACTGTACCAGATCTAGTGTTAAAACAACGAGATGGAAAATATGGATATGACCGAGAGTGAAGGAACCCGTTTGGGGCGACTTACTTCGAAGGTACTGCACTTCATCTATAATATCGAACAGAAACATAATGTCCGATTTGACAATATTTTTCTCAACAAAGATCGAGGATCGCTAGAATTTACTTTCCTAGGAAAAGGAAGTGCAACCTCTTTAATGGCAGGGCGCCATGATTTCCCTCCTTATACCTGTCGTTACTACTGCGAGGGATGTCCGGTTGCCGAAGAATGCGAAGATCATGGCATCAATGCAACTTAGCCACTGCTGGTGTGGACGCAAGCTCCCACCCCAATATTTTGGACTGAAACATAAATGTAAGTGTGGCCGAACGTTTTACTTCTATTGAGCCGGGGGGTCGGCAACAAAAAGGCCCAAGACACGCGCGAATTGTGCATGTCTCGGGCCTTTTTTTATGCGTAAATTTATGAGAAGCGCGCTAATAGTGCGCAAAGAAATGGCCCTAGCCATGCTCCTTTCGAACATGCTAGGGCCAAGGGGGGGTCTGATAGGCGGGGGAGTGTAATGGATTACGATAGATCATCCGCATCATCCAATGCATCATCGAGATCTAAGCGTTTCCGTGCGATTTCCTCATACCACTTCTTCCCGATATGTTCTCGTAATCCCTGAATGTGACGGGTCATAACGGCTTTATGGGGATGAGGTTTGGCAGGAGCGTTGCTCCCATCATCGAACATAGGATCGTGCATTAAGAATGGCATTAAGGTTTGAAGATCACGTATAGCGCCTCGCCCCCCAAATCGATCCATATATCCTTGGAATTTATCAACTACTCTCAACAGAATATTAACTCGATCGGCATCCATTTTCTCAAGTCGTTGTAAAAATTCTTTTGGATCAAACATCTCTTCATCCGGCATCCGCCGAAACCACTTCCGAATAACATGGAGTGGAGCATGTCTAATACGCTCTATCAATGCAGCACGATCTTCTTCATCCTTTAACTCAAACGGCATTCTGTCACCTCCTATGGGTTCAATGTATCAATATCTAATAATTTGTCAGCCTCGCGTTGTTTCTTTCGCAATCGAATCTGATCCATACGCGCAAGAACAGAACGATACATTTCTTGTGAATTGGGGAGTTGAGTATGATCATTCTCCTCCAAAAAAGGACACGCTTGTTTTAAATCTCTAATTCCTGTTCTCCCATATGCTACCGCAAAATGGCTTAGCGCCTCTAATAGTTTCAATAAGTGGCGCTGTCGTGCCTCACTCATCGTATCTAAATTGTCTGTAAAGGTACTCATAATCCTGCTGCCTCCAACCTATCAATAATTTGTCTAATTGCAGATGTATTTAATTTCATCCATGCCCCATGATCTATTCCTCGCCCACTCATATCTAATTCTCCCTGCTCTTCCATTTCGGCTTCAGATAGAGGAGATTGTAACCACAGAGGAATGCTCGTAGTATCTATCTTTGAAATTGTAAACCCGTTCCTTTCAAACTTGCTCGTAGCATGGGACTGAAGATTTTTAATAATTTCGATAGCATCGATATCGTCAAAATAGGGATAGACACACGTTGGCGTATCGAGTGTCGTACAGTAGATGGTGTCCCACCTAATCGAACTCATCCCAAAATTTGCCCCATTATTCAGCACACACCGATGATTATCTCCATCATCGAACCGAGTATCGTTCAGGAACTCTACTGTTCCCCCCACCCCGGGGTTCAGCTCAATTGTCCCCGCAATTGTAGATGGTTCGATTTTGATGAGATTCCATCCCGTATAAATTCCCGTAGTAATTCGCGCATCATTATTTCCGGTGTCGCAATCCAATCGCCATTTAGTGCTGGTCGCATTTCCGAAGTGTAATTGATTAGCATCATCTCGGCCGACAATATTCTCATAGAAGAGCATTTCGGTATTTTGGTTTATCCCCCCATACGCTGAGTTACTCAAGTTCAAATCATAAGAACTGCTATATGTATAGAGCGTGAAATCTTCGCCTGCCCGTGGTTGTAACCATGCCGCGCCTCCTTCTATCTTAACTGCCCCACTATATGTATCATCCCCAAAGAGATCTCCTGTGGCAGTGAAGTCTCTATTAGCCGTCGTATCATACCCTGAATTAACATTCAGTCCAAGGTTTCCATCCTGTCGGCGTGAGATATTCCCTGTGCTCCCAATTGAAACGGTTGGGCCATACACATCATCCGCGGCTTCGGCATCATCCCACGCATAAAGACTTCTGGCAACACCAGATTCTCCAATATTGAAATTATATCCAGAAGACGGATTGCCAATAATACCTCCAGTTCCATTTCTGGTAAGATACCCTGCGTTCCCCAAAGTAAGCCCGTTAGTTCCGCTATCAGTAATTACATCATCATCTGAGAATACATCATCCCATGCCTTGAAACTCCGTATCGCTCCTGAGTCTCCGGCTTCAACATGATTTCCAGAACTCGGTAAGAGTTTCAATAATCCCGACCCCAATCTACTGAGAAATCCTTGATTATCTAACTCCGCTCCGTTGCTTCCTCCATCAGTCAGAATATCATCATTAACTGTTCCATCGCCCCACCCAAAGAAGCTCTGGTTATTGGTGTTGTCTCCAAAATTCAGAACATTCGTTAAATTAGGAATGATAGACATCGCTGCATTTTTTACTCCCTCTACAACAGGATTGGAACTCAACACATTGATTACGTTCGTAATCTTGAAATCATCTGCAATTTCCGCGATTCCCGATCCCAACATATCCCGCACGCCTGCGATAATATCCCCAATCTTAAAATCAAACGTAGCTCCCGGGTTCACCGTAAGAGTTGTTGTGGTGTTCCCAATCTCAACTACTTCATTGAGATTCTCTCCATTGAGAGTAAGTCCACCTGCCCATGAAAAGGCAATATTCCCATCTGAATCAATATATGCTACTACTTTTCCTGCTACTGCCATTAAAACCACCCACTTGTGCGATCCAGCCATGCCCATGCATAATCAATATAATACCCTGCCCACCCCGGCTCGCCCGTTGCGAACCCTGAAAATTCAAGAGCCAAGAGATTATCATCGCTTATATAATCACTACTGGTAGCATAAAACTCATAAAACGTAAAATCTGTATCGGCACTATCGGGAGAGAACTCACTTGTTGTGAGTACATCCCATGTAGAAGTATTGAAATCATACATTCGCTGAACGAACGTAGTATTTGTCACATCCGAAGCCATCCGAAGGCGTCCCTTAATTCGCGTATTGGATTTCAAAGAAGGCACCATAAATACCAGTACCGCCCGATACGCTCCGCTCGCCCCCCATGACTCAGGATAAACATAGATCACCGATCCATTATCCGCAGCATGGATACTGTTGAGATCCGTATAATTAAACGAGAATGACGCATCGATAACAGAATCATCTGCTGGAGCAGATGCTAACTCAACCCTCGTTATATCAACATCCGGCGCAATTCGTGACACCGTAACAGGAGTCGAATCCTCCCGTACTATCACATCAGAGATAGTAAGTTTCTCATCCCATTCCGATAAACTATTATCCTTGACAGCATGCGGAATGGTAAAATATTTATTTGACCCATTCCCCTCCCCAATCTTCCGGTTTTCAACTAATTGTTGTACTAAGATGGGGTATCCCAATTCGAGAGACTCGATCGCTAACTGAAATTGCCGTTTCTGTAATCCATCCCATTCATGTATATACCACTGCCAATGACGATCCATTCCCGCCTCTTCGTTCTGAGCCACCAATCGATTAAATCGTTGTTCCATATAATTAACAGGAGGGCCTTTTCTGGCAAGTGTCTGCATCCTTATCATTTCTGCATATGACATATCCCGCATGCCCATTATAATTTCACCAACATCAGCTCTGTGAAAAATCCATCGCCTGCAAATAAATGGCGATAGTGTTGTATATAATATTTTCGGCGCTCTCCCAAATATGCGCTATCGACTAGCACAATCTGTCCAATCGTAACATTCGGATTACCCCGAATTGTTAAACCAACATCCGTAGATGGATCTTTACTTTCTTCCAGCATGGTTGAAGCCTGTGATTTGAGTGCTCCTGCATTAGTCGTATTATGATCAATCATTAATTTTTCGTACACTCCATATTCATCAATCGAATCTTGATCACTCAGCTCAGCAAACACCCGTTGTGACTTGGCAGAGGGCTTCCCCCACACCCAAAGATAATTGACAATATCATCAAACCCTTTCCGAAACGATGATGTTGTAATATCCTTTCGATCTGTGAGAGTATAATCAGAATCAATTGCTCTCATACGAAAATATGCAATCTGCGCAACCTGATCCGTTTCAAATCCGACTCGCCCCTCGCTAAAGGTAGTATCCGTCATTGATGCAATTAGTTCTCCATCAAGGAATAAATACATATTTCCTCCAGATTCCACCCTTAATTTAACAATGTATTCGGTATTTGCCGAAAGAGTTACGCTCGCTCCCCCCACCGAACTCGGCGACCCATCCACTACCTTCTGAACATATAATGTGTTGCTATCGTAATCCAATTCAATATAATAATGATTTTCATTATCTTGATAATAGAAATAAACACCATCTTCGCCCACATCTGAAGCATCGCGTTCCCATGAGACCTCTAGCTCAAAGGGCTCATCGATCCATTTTTCATGGAATAAATACGAACTTGCACTAGACACTGCTCGTCCGCTAGAATCGATTGACCAGTCCTCTTCTACTGCTCCAGAATTGACGGCCACATCTGAAATCTCTCGCCACATTACGGGTCGCGCTGGATCATCAGCCTCGAAGTAATCCACGATTAACTTGGGGCGTTTGAAATCAAAAGTAAGTCCTTCAGAATAATCAATATCCATCGTAAATGAAACGGACTCTGCGAGAGCATTTAAAGCATCCCAATAGGGAGTCATTGTAATCTCATAAAACCATAAATATGCCGGAGTGTCTGTCACATGATCAGGGCGGATTCTCCCACCCAATTCGCTAATTAAATCAGTATAAACAAAAGGAACGGTCGTTTCGATATGCACTTCATTT
>Ga0209536_100009838_pt1 | contig 14155 bp, 14 predicted proteins | sample DeeMarSeWOR28_12_FD_187461 | JGI IMG/M metagenome (GOLD analysis project Ga0209536, IMG submission 187461) | Marine sediment microbial communities from White Oak River estuary, North Carolina - WOR-2-8_12 (SPAdes) (version 2) | ecosystem: Environmental > Aquatic > Marine > Intertidal zone >...
TCGGAGATTACATGGAAACAGTAGTCGACACCTATATTGACGCGTTTGGCGGAGCCGTACGGATCTTTGTCCGTAACGGGGTTGTTGATTCCATAGAACAGAAGTATCGCGACCAGTTCGACAGTGGCACGTTGAGCTGGTTCCATAGTTGCTTGGCATGTTCGGCGCTGGTGAAGAGCTCGAAACTGGGATGAATGCCGGGCACGCGGATAACCGTGCGGTCGGCATCCTGCGTGACCTCGTTCACCCTGGCCGGCAGTTCGCCGGTAAACTTGCGCAGTTCCTGTTCGGCTTCCTGCCCAGATATCCCGAGATGGACAAAGGTGTCACTGGCTTCCTCCAAGGTTACCTTGGAACGCAGTACGAACATGCGCAGGCGGCTGATGACAGCCTCGATCATGTCCATAGGCAGACAGAGGTAGATACTGTCACCACGATGAAAAACACGGAAACTGGCGAGCAGGCGGCCCTTGGGATTACAGAGTCCGCTGAGCTGGCTGTGCTGGTCGTCTACGTTGCGGATATCATTGGTCAACTGGCCCTGCAGGAAGGTGACTGCATCCTCTCCGTGTACCGAGATGAGGCCGTAGTGGGACAGGTCGGCGAAGACGTTACCGGTGATCGCCACACTCAGCTCGCGGCGCAAGTTTCCGAAATGGAGCACACCCGCTTCGTTGAATTCGGCGCCGGCATCCAGCAGGAAGTCTTTCCAGTCAGTGATCATGTCGTTCCTCCAAGCCTGCGCCGAATAGTAGACAATCCTGCGCTGGGTGTCAGCACTGGCAGATCGGCGATTCAGATGGTATAAATCCACCGACTTGGAGGGGTAAGTTAAACCGGATGGCCAGACAAAAAGCAGCGCCAAGATTTCTGAACCTGCTTCTCATCAAACTGCCGCCCGGTGGCGTAGCCTCCATCGGTCACCGCATCTCAGGCGTTTTGATGTTTCTGTGCATCCCGGCGCTGTCCTGGCTGTTTGCTCTGTCGCTCGAGAACGAGCAGGGTTTCCAGCAGAGTCTGGACTATCTTCGCTCGCCCCCAGTCACCCTGCTGTCAGTGCTGCTGGTCTGGTCGCTGAGCCACCATTTACTGGCGGGCATCCGTCACCTGTTGCTGGATGTCGAAATCGGCCTGGAGAAAACCGCTGCCAGGGCCAGCGCCTGGCTGGTGAATCTGGGCGCGGTGCTGGCAACCGCCGGCTATGCGGTGAGTCTGCTGTGAGTCGCGCCGCGCAAGGACTACGCGCATGGTTACTGCAGCGCTTTACGGCGATCTATCTGGCCGTCTACCTGCTCGCGGTGCTCGCCTACGGCGCCACCGGCGACGAGTTGAGTTTTGCACAGTGGCGCGCCTGGATGGGGCAACCCTGGATGGGGGTCACCACGGTGCTATTCTCCCTGGCGCTGCTGTTGCACGTCTGGGTGGGTATTCGCGACGTGCTGATCGACTACATCCATGCCATCTGGTTGCGGCTGCTGCTGATGGCGGCGACCGCGCTGGTGCTGGCGGCCAGCCTGTTGTGGACAGTGCGGGCGCTGACCCTGGCGGCTCTCGGGTAGGCAATGAACATCACCAAACGCAGTTTTGATACCCTGATCATCGGTGCCGGCGGTGGCGGCCTGCGCGCGGCCCTGCAACTGTCCCAGGCGGACGCCCGCGTCGCAGTGGTCTCCAAAGTATTTCCAACGCGTTCGCATACGGTGGCGGCGCAGGGCGGTGTGAATGCGGCGCTGGCCAACGTACTGCCGGACAACTGGCATTGGCACATGTTCGACACCGTCAAGGGCAGCGACTATCTGGGTGACCAGGACGCCATCGAGTACATGTGCCGTGCCGCGCCCCGGGTGGTCTACGAACTGGAGCACTTCGGCGTTCCTTTTTCGCGCCTGGACTCGGGCAGGATCTACCAGCGCGCCTTCGGCGGACAGAGCCGCGATTTCGGCGGCGATCAGGCGGTGCGCACCTGCGCGGCCGCCGATCGCACCGGTCACGCCATCCTGCATTCGCTTTACCAGCAGAATATTCGCGCCAGAACCCATTTTTTTGACGAATACTTCGCTGTCGATCTGATACGCAATCAGGACGGTTATTTTCTCGGTGCCCTGGCGATCGATATCGCCAGTGGTGAGCCGATCCTTATCGAGGCAAAGACGACCATCCTCGCTACAGGCGGGGTCGGCCAGCTGTTTCGCACCAATACCAATGCGCTGGTGAACACCGGCGACGGTATGGCAATGGCGTTGCGCGCCGATATTCCGCTGCAGGATATGGAGTTCTTTCAGTTCCATCCTACGGGTATTGCCGGCAAAGGCATGTTGATCACCGAGGGTGCGCGTGGTGAGGGCGGCTATCTGTTGAATGGAGAAGGTGAGCGTTTCATGGAGCGTTACGCGCCCAACGCCAAAGACCTCGCCAGTCGTGACGTCGTCAGCCGCTCCATTGCCACGGAGATCCGCGAAGGACGCGGCGCCGGGCCCAATAAGGACTATGTGCTGCTGAAACTGGATCATCTCGGCGCCGATATCGTCAAGAAGCGGCTGCCGGGCATTCGCGACACGGTGATGACCTTCCTGCACATCGATCCTGCCGAAACGCCCATCCCGGTTTACCCGACCCTGCACTACACCATGGGTGGAATCCCCACCGACCGCAACGGGCAAGTGGTGGTGCCGCTGCAACAGGGTGCCGAAGAGCCGGTGCCGGGTCTGTACGCGGTCGGCGAGTGCGCCTGCGTTTCGGTGCACGGCGCCAACCGGCTGGGCGGTAATTCGCTGCTGGACATTCTGGTTTTCGGCCGCGCCGCCGCCAATCACGTTATCGAACACCTCAAGGAACAGCGCTATCACCAAGCGATTCCCGACGATGCCGTTGAACCGGCGATGCGGCGCCTGACGCGATGGGACAGGCAGGGCAAGGGGGAATCGATATCCGGCCTGCGCCGGGAACTGGCCAAGGCCATGGAAGATCATTGCAGCGTATTTCGTAACGAGGAGGTGCTGCAGGAGGGTCAGAACAAGGTCCTGGCGCTGCGCGAGCGTCTGCAGGATGCCTACATCGATGATCACAGTCAGGTGTTCAACACCGCCCGCATCGAGGCCATGGAGCTGGAAAATCTCATGGAAATTGGTATCGCGACGGTCACCTCGGCGCTGGCGCGCAAGGAGAGCCGCGGTGCACATTCGCGCATTGACTACCCGGACCGCGATGACCAGCACTGGTTGCGGCACAGTTTGTTCACCCTGGAGGGGCACAGGATGGACTACAAACCGGTGCGCATGAAGCCGTTAACGGTGGAAACTTTTCCGCCCAAGAAACGGACTTACTGACAATGAGATTCTCAATCTACCGCTACGATCCCGATCAGGACAGCAGTCCCTACATGCGCGACTACGAGGTAGCGGACAATCAGCTTGAGCCCGGCATGATGCTGCTCGACGCGCTGCTGTTGATCAAGGCCCAGGACGAGAGTCTGAGCTTCCGCCGTTCCTGCCAGGAGGGCGTGTGTGGTTCAGACGGCATGAATATCAATGGTCGCAACGGTTTGGCGTGCGTCACGCCCTTGTCCGGGCTCCGCGATCCGGTGGAAATCAGGCCGCTGCCCGGTATGCCGGTGATTCGCGACCTGGTTGTCGACCTCGCCCAGTTCTACCAGCAGTACCGCACGGCGAAGCCCTACCTGATCAACGATGAGCCCTGTCCCGAGGTCGAACGCCTGCAGACGCCGCAGCAGCGCGAACACCTGGACGGGCTGTACGAGTGTATCCTGTGCGCCTGCTGTTCGACCTCCTGCCCGTCGTTCTGGTGGAATCCCGACAAGTTCCTGGGACCGGCGGCGCTGTTACAGTCGTGGCGCTTCCTGGCGGACTCGCGCGATCAGGCGACAGACCAGCGGCTGAATGATCTGGAAGGGCCGTTTCGGCTGTTTCGTTGCCACACCATCATGAACTGTGTGGAAGTCTGTCCCAAGGGCCTGAACCCGACCCGAGCCATCGGGCGCATCAAGGAACTGATGGTCAAGCGTTCGCTGTGAGCGAACTGGCGCGCATGCGATGGAAGTGCCGGCGGGGTATGCTGGAACTCGATTTGCTGTTGAGGGATTTTCTGGATCACGGCTACGCTGAGCTGGATGCCTCCGGCCGGCAGCTTTTTGACCGGGTACTGGATTATCCGGACGCTGTTTTGCTGGAATGGATGCTGGGACGCAGCAGGCCGACGGACAGGGATGTCGCACGACTCGTTGACAAAATTCGATCAGCCGCTGCGGGCTGAACTCAGACCTTCGCGGGTTCTGCTGACCGGCTTCGCGCTTGCCCACCTCGCGGTCGCCCTGGTCTGGCTGTGGGTACCGCTCAGCTGGCCCGGCCGTTTGGCGGTGCTGGTTCTGCTGGCTGGACATTTCGTGCTGCTCTATGGCCTGCACATCAGACCATCACGCCGCAGCGCGGTACGCGATCTCAGTTGGGACTCGGCGCGAGGCTGGCGGCTGCGCTGCCGCGGGGGGCAATGGTGCCCGGCTCGCTTGCTGCTGCCTGCCTTTGTCAGCCATCGCCTGGTGGCGGTGCGCTTCCGCGTTGGCCGCTTCAGCACGCGGCGCATTGTCGTCGTCGCCGACCGGCTGAGCGAGGAGGATTTTCGCCGCCTGCGGGTCCGTCTATTGCAGTCAGCAGTGGATGGCTGAATCCGGTATCTGATGATTATCCATCCTGCGCGCAGCCAACAGGCCGTGTCTCGCCGGTTCGTTGTGGTCTTGCTGTCCTTTAGGGTTAGGGCCGCTGGAAATCAAGGTTAACGCGCGATCCGCAGTCGGTAGTCTCGCAGCCAACGTTGCAGGGCATCCTGTGGCAGGGGTTGAGAGATGTGGTAGCCCTGCGCCATGTCGCACTTCTGTTGCTGTAACTGTGACAGCGTTTGCTGATCTTCCACACCCTCGGCGATTACCTTGAGGCCGAGGTTGTGCGCCAGCTCGATGGTAGAATGGACAATGATGGCGTCGTTCTCGTCTTCGCGCATGTTGATGACAAAGGATTTGTCGATCTTGAGATCCTTGACCGGCAGCATCTTGAGATAACCCAGGGAAGAGAAGCCGGTGCCAAAATCATCGACGGCCAGATTGACGCCCATGTCGCTGAGCTCCACGAGGACATTTCGTGCCCGTAGCGGGTCGCTCATCATGGCGCTTTCGGTAATCTCCAGCGTGAGCTGGCCTGGGCGAACGCTGTATTTCTCCAGTAGCTGTGCAACAGTGGCTGGCAATTCGGGATCCTGCAGATTCCAGGCCGACAGATTGACAGCCATGTTGAGCCGTTCGGCCGTCGCGCTCAGGCGCCTGGTCTCTGACAGGGTGGTCTCTATGACCCATCGAGTGAGTGGCGCAATCAAGGCGGTATGTTCCGCCATCTTGATGATATGCTCGGGCGAAATGCTCCCCAACTGAGGATGCGGCCAGCGCAACAGCGCCTCGACGGCGACTACCTCGTGGCTAGACAGTTCGATCTGGGGTTGATAGTGGAGGCAAAGGTGCTCGGCGTGCTCCAGTTCTGCGTGCAGGTCTCCCACCAGTGCCAGTTTGTCGAGCCGCCGCTCATTACGACTCTTTTCGTACAGGCTGTGGTCCAGATTGTTGCGCTTGGCGGTGTACATGGCGATGTCGGCGTGCCGAATTAGTGTGCCGGCGTCCTGGCCGTGCTCAGGGTATAGGGCCATACCGATGCTGACGCCTACATAGAGATTCTGATTTCCAATCTCAAACACGTCCTTGATGGCGTGCGCGACTTTTTCGGCGAACTGTGCCGCCTGGCCGCTTTCTGTGTTGGGCGCGACAATGGCGAACTCGTCGCCACCCAGGCGGGCCACGGTATCGGAGTGACGGAGCAAGCCTTCCAGCCGCTGTCCAACCTGCTGCAGCAGTTCATCGCCGGCCTGGTGTCCGAGTGCATCGTTGATCTCCTTGAAACGGTCCAAATCAAGCAGCAACAGCGCCATCGATGAATGATTCCGTTTCATGATCTGAATAGCCTGTTGCAGCCGGTCCTGCAGTAATACGCGGTTGGGCAGGCCGGTTAGGGCATCGTGCAAGGTTTGGTGTTCCAGTGCTTTCTGGCGCTGATGGATCTGATTACGCATGCCGTCGAAGGCCGTGGTCAACTGGTGAATCTCTCGGCTGCTGCGATCTTCCAGGCTGACAATGGAATCGTCACTCTGATCGGACAGCGTTTCGGCGATACTGGCAATGGGTCGCAATACCGAGCGGTCGAACATGACATAGACCAGGATCACGAAAGCCAAGGCGACACCGGCGAGTCCCCATAACACATTGCTGATCTGATTGGCCGCCTGCTGCAAATGGGTGACGTTTTTTGCCGACCAAGCCGAGACGTGTGCTTCGATCGCTGCCAGCGCGTTGAAGACCTGTTGCTGATAGCGGCGCACCTCCGTCTCCATGTAGTGGATATCGGCGCGCCAGATCGTTGTGGAACGCAGCGTGCGGGCATCAGCCCAGTTTTCCTGCCAGCGCTGTGAAGCGGCCTGCATCTGCTCCAGAGCGAGTTCAGACTCTATATCGAGTTGGCCCGCTGCCTTCTTGCTTTGCAGTCGCGCCAGTCTGTTACTGATTTCCTGGTGCAGATCGATGATGTTCTGTTCTTGTGGAATGTTGTCGTGTTGATTCAGTCCGGCAAAACGGATGACTACTGCTCTGAAGTTGAGGATCTTGCGCCGCCACAGATCGCGCACCTGGTCAAACTCGCCGTAGAGCGACGAGGCGTAAGGGCGCCCGTCCGCCTCAGCAATTTCCTGCAGGGCGCGGGAAGCAGCGGTTTCAAAGCTGTCGTTGGGTTCGAGCAGTTTCTGGTTGATGTACGGTAGCAGCGGATAGGTCCAATTAGGGTCCTGGCGTTGGATCATCAGGAAGCGGACTTTTTCCGTCAACAGCGGGAGGGCCTCAGAGAGCAGCTGTACCTGCTTCGACAGTCCGGCGCTGGCGATGCCCGGGTTGGCTGCCAGGACGGCCAACGCCTGTTCGGCCTGATCCAGGTTGGTGATGATGTCGTATTCGTGTTCGCTGCGAGGGGAGATCAAGGTGGCGCTGAGCGCGTTGTCGGCCTGCCAGACCCTGCTGCGAATGGTGTCGATGCGTGTTGTCACCTCGTTTCTGAGCGCCAGGGCCGCGGAGTTATGGCGTGACACATCCCTCGCATACCAGTTGGCTATTATGGCGCCGCTGGTCAGCATAACGCAGACCAGGGCTGCCAACATCAGGTAGCGGCTTCTTAGGCTCTGGAGCGGTACGGCCGATGTGGTGACGTTTTCCGACATAGACTCCTACACGGCCTGGCCGTGCCAGGGAAACGATCGACGCATTTAATATGCTACCCTGTATTATCGTTGATAATACTGAAATATTGAGCCTATGCCACATCATGGCTGCCAGCCTCAACAAAGACCGCCGTTGACAAACTCGACGACATAAACACGCGTGCGCTGCTTCACACTCATCATTTGTCTACTAATCGGCGCCTGCAGCACACCCCAAACGGATATCATCCGTTTCGGCCTGGCATCTGCGCCCACCAACCTCGATCCTCGCTTTGCGACCGACGCCACCTCGGAGCGGATCAATCGCCTGCTGTATGCCCGGCTGGTCGATTTTGACGAGCGTGCGCAGCCGGTGCCATCGCTGGCCAGTTGGCGGCAACTGTCGCCGCTGCACTACCGATTCAGACTGGGGGCGCAGGGCCGGCGGTTTCACAATGGTGAACGGCTGGTGGCCGAGGACGTTGCCGCCACCTACCGATCCATCATGGACGCCGACAATGCCTCACCGCACAGGGGCACCCTGTCGATGCTCGCGCGTATCGAGGTGGTCGACGCCGATACTGTGGATTTCCACCTCAGTCGGCCCGATACCCTGTTTCCGGCGTTTCTGGCCATCGGCATACTGCCGCGTGAGGGCATCGAGAATGACCACCCATTTCAGCGTGAGCCGGTGGGCAGCGGCCCGTTTCGCCTGCTGGCCTGGCCGCACCCGGGCCTGTTGGAGCTGCAGCGTATTGCCGACGGACAGACGGTCGTTTTCGAGCAGGTCCGCGATCCCACCATGCGCGTGCTCAAACTGCTGCGCGGCGAGGTGGATCTGTTGCAGAATGATCTGCCCCCGGAGCTGCTGCTCTACCTCTCCGATCAGGCGGGGATAGCCGTCGAACAGCGGGCCGGCAATAACTTCGCTTACCTCGGCTTTCAGCTGCAGGATGCCGATACAGGGCGTCATGAGGTGCGCCGTGCCATTGCCCTGGCAATCGATCGACAGGCAATTATCGAGCACATCTTCCACGGAGCCGCGCGGCCGGCGTCGGCCCTGCTGGTACCCGAACACTGGGCGGGAAACCCTCGCTTGCCGGAGATTCGCACGGATGTGGTGCAGGCGAGGGCGTTACTGACCCAGGCCGGCTACGGAGCGCACAATCCCCTGCGGCTCAGCTACAAGACTTCCAGCGATCCCTTCCGGGTGCGCATCGCCACCTTGCTGCAACAACAGCTGGCGCGGGCGGGTATCGAGGTGGAAGTAAAGAGTTACGACTGGGGCACCTTCTATGGCGATATCAAGGCCGGTCGCTTCCAGATGTTCAGCCTCGCCTGGGTCGGGGTGAAATCGCCCGATATCTTCCGTTACGTCTTTCACAGCGACTCATTGCCGCCGGCCGGTGCCAATCGCGGACGTCTGCACGACGCCGAGGTTGATGCGCTGATCGAACGGGCGATGGCTTCGACCAGCCTGGAGCAGCAGGCGGCGCTGTATGCGTCCCTGCAGGCTTATCTGCTGGAACAGCTGGTCTACGTGCCGCTGTGGTATGAACATCAGTATTTCGCCGCGCGTACCGACATCGAGGGCTATGCCTTGGCGGCGGACGGGAATTATGATGCACTGAAGCATACGCTGAAGAACACCCACGGTGAGCCGCACTGAGGCCTGTTGTCCGCAATGCCCGAACATTACATTCACATTACACTATCCGGGCAGCGCCTTCGGCTGTGGGAGGAAGGTGCGGTCGCACGCGAGTATCGGGTATCGACGGCCGCCAACGGCGCGGGCGAACGCTCGGGCAGTGAAAAGACGCCGCGTGGCTGGCACCGCATACGCGCAAAGATCGGCGCGGGCTGTGAGAGCGGCACCGTATTTGTCGCCCGGCGGCCGACCGGTGAACGTTATTCACCGGCGCTGGCCGCCAGATATCCGCAGCGCGACTGGATACTGACGCGCATTCTCTGGCTGTGTGGCGCCGAACCGGGAAAAAACCGACTCGGTGACGTCGATACCATGCGGCGTTTCATCTATATCCACGGTTGCCCGGACAGTGAAGCCATGGGTAAACCAGGTTCTCATGGTTGTGTAAGGATGCGCAATCAGGATGTTATCGAGCTGTTCGACAGGGTACCGGCCGGTCTGCCGGTATTGATTGAGGAATGACCCGGCGCGATATGCTAGGATGGTGTCCGAACGGTCCACGAGCAGACCGCAACATTCACCCGACCAAGCATGGCAAGAATCATCACCGTCACCAGCGCTGTCGCTGGCGTCGGCAAAACCAGCATTTGCGTTAATCTGGCCGCTCAGCTGGCGCGCCGCGGTGAGCGCGTTTGCCTGCTGGACGCCGATGGACAGGGGACGAATGTCGGCGTCGCGCTGGGGGTCGAAGCGCGCCATACACTGGAAGATCTGGTCTTGTCTGAGGTGGCGCTGGAAGATGTCCTGGTTCGTCATTGTCTGGGTTTCGATCTCTTGCCGGGCCGTGCCCGTGGTGACTGGCTGGATGTTCTGACAGCTGATCAACTTCAGCGTCTGGTGAGTGTCATTCGCCGACTGGACGGCTACGATGTTGTGCTGATCGATTGCCCATCCGGCACGACGCACAGCGGGCTTGCCTTTGCGCTTGCCAGCGCCGAGCTCCTTCTGGTCATCACCGCAAAGCCGGACTCACACGATGCCGCCTATTCACTGTTGAAGCGCCTTCACGCCGAACACGCTGACGCACGTATCCACGTCGTTTTGAATCGGGCAAGAAACCATACCCTGGGGAGCCTGAGTTATGACGAATTCCAGGAGGTTGCCGGGTTCTACCTGGGCATGCATTTACCCCTGCTTGGGCTGGTCGATGAAGACGATGCCGTGGGCCGCGCCTTGCAGCGGCGGCAGGCCCTGCTGCAGCTTGATGCGGAGACGGCGGCGGCGCGCGACATTGCCGGGCTGGCCCATGGGCTGCTGGCCGGGCGGACGGGGTCGGCGGGGCAGGGTGCCCGGAGTTTCTGTGAACGCTATCTGGACAGGTTCGAGGCAGCGGACTCTGGGCCGAACAAGGTGGCTGATGTCCTGTCTCTGCCGGTCAGCGGCAGACAGAAGCTGCAGCAGCAACTGGAACAGCTGTCGGACAGGGTGGACACGCTGATCGGCGAAATCGAGCGTCTGCGCTCGGACGGGCGTGAATCGGCGTCGCCGAGGCCGGCCGCCGGCGATACGCTAGGCAGCGCGGACGAACCGCTGACGGAAGAGCGCATTGCTGAGCTGGCCAACGGTCGTGAAACCGTCACGGTGCACGGGGACAGCTTCTCAATCTACTCCCGGCGAACCAGCCGGGGGGCGCAACAGCACTTCGCCTGGCACAGCGCCGATGACTGTGTCGAGGCTTCCCGGCCGCGCACCGGTCGCTAGCATGGTTTAGATGCCAGCCTATCTGATTTCCCGCCTTTTCATGGCGGTCTGGGTCATCTTCGGGGTCACCACCCTGGTTTTTTTTCTGATTCACTGGGTCCCGGGTGATCCCGTCGAGGTCATGCTGGGTGAATCGGCCTCGGCGGCCGACCGCGAACTGCTGCGCCAGGCCCTCGGGTTGGACCGTCCGGTTCTGCAGCAGTGGCTTTCCTTTCTCGCCGGCGTCCTGAGGTTCGATCTGGGTGATTCCCTGTACCACCAGCAGCCAGTGGCGGAACTGCTGCAGGCGCGTTATGCGGCAACGGCAGAGCTGGCTGTGACGGCTTTGGTGATCGCTGTGCTGATTGCTGTACCGATGGGCATATTAGCCGCGGCACGACAGGGCAGCGTGTGGGATCTGGGAGCCATGGGCTTCTCTCTGCTCGGCGTGTCGATACCCAACTTCTGGCTGGGACCGCTGCTGGTAATGGTTTTTTCGCTCGCCCTGGGCTGGTTCCCGGTCAGCGGCAGGAGCGGCGTGGCATCGGTGGTATTGCCGGCGATCACACTGGGCACGTCGATGGCGGCGGTGTTGTCGCGCATGATACGCAGCAGCCTGCTCGAGGTGCTGGGCGAGGATTTCGTCCGCACGGCGCGCGCCAAGGGTCTGTCGACCTACCGGGTCTTGATCCGCCACGGACTGCGCAACGCCTGGTTACCGGTGCTGACCCTGCTCGGTATGCAACTCGGTGCTCTGCTGGGCGGAGCGGTGGTCACCGAGACTGTCTTCAACTGGCCCGGTGTCGGTTCACTGCTGATCGAGTCGATTCAGCGCCGTGATTATCCCGTGGTACAGGGTTGCGTGCTGCTGATCAGCCTCACCTACGTGGTCGTCAATCTGCTGACCGACCTGCTCTACAGCTGGATCGATCCGCGTATACGGCTGGAGCGTCAGTGATGCGCGCCGGCTGGTCGGGCGCCGTTCTGCTGCTGTGGGCCCTGCTGGCGCTAGTGGTGCCCTGGTTGCCGCTGCAGCCGGAGCAGATTTCGTTGCCAGCCATTCTGCAGCCACCGGGCGCCCATCACTGGCTCGGCGCCGATGATCTGGGGCGGCCGGTGCTGGATCGCCTGCTGATGGGCGCCAGAACCTCATTCTGGGTCGCCTGCTGGGTGGTGGGGCTCTCGGTGCTGGCCGGGACCCTGATTGGTACCGCTGCCGCTTATTTTGGTGGCCTGTGGGATCGCGCCCTGGTATTGATTATCGATATCTTCATGGCTTTCCCCGGCATCTTGCTGGCCATCGCGCTGGCGGGGCTGCTCGGGCCGGGTATCACCAATCTGGTTTTCGCCCTGACGCTGGTCGGCTGGGTGGGTTACGCGCGCCTGGCGCGTGCACAGGTCTTGTCGGTCAAGCACCGTGAACACATCGTTGCCGCCGAGGCCCTGGGTACGCGCGCGCCGCGTATCCTTGCCTGGCATCTGTTACCGTTGATCAGTGCGCCGCTGGTGGTGGAAGCGACCTTCGGGGTGGCAGCGGTGGTCATCGCCGAGTCCGGTCTGTCGTTTCTGGGCCTCGGCGTACAGCCTCCCGATGCCTCCTGGGGCAGTATGATCCGCGACGGCGTGCGTTATCTGCTGGTCGCGCCACACCTGGTACTGGCGCCGGGCTGCGCACTCTTCCTGGTGGTGCTGAGCGTGAACCTGCTGGGTGACCGTTTACGCGACCGCCTTGACGTGCGCAGCATCGCACGGTCGGCACCGTAGCACATGACCCTGGTGACGATACATTGCGCGGTAGGTCGGACATTGGCCACTGGTTTATTCACCACAAAGGACACGAAGGTTCACAAAGGAACAATAGGCTAATGTCGCTGGTCATTGCGAGGAACGTAGTGACGAAGCAATCTCCAAGCGACTGATCATCCATTATGAGATTGCCACGCTTCGCTCGCAATGACGCATTAATCACAGCTTGCCAAGTGTTCTTCTACAAGATTCCAATAGACAGAGCGCTCATTCCTGCGCTATCAGCAGCAGTCCTGAAGGCTCCCAGCGTCATAAGTCCTTTGTGCCCTTCGTGTCCTTTGTGGTTAACTCAGCAACAACGATCAGCTACGGAGTCGGATGAATGAGCATGGGACCGGTGATGGCCGATGTGCGGGGCCTGGAACTGCAGCCGGAAGAGCGTGAAATGCTGCAGCACCCTGCGGTGGGTGGTGTGATTCTCTTCAGCCGCAATTACGAATCGGCCGAACAGGTGCACCGGCTGGCTGAGGAAATCCATCGCTTGCGTGAGCCGCCGTTGCTGATCGCCGTGGATCAGGAGGGTGGACGCGTGCAGCGTTTCCGTGACGGCTTTTTCCGCTTGCCGCCCGTTGGTCGCCTGGGCAGCATCTATGAACAGGATCGGGATCGGGCGCTGCGGCTGGCTCAGGAAGCCGGCTGGCTGATGGCCAGCGAGGTGCTGTCGGTGGGTGTCGACCTGAGTTTTGCACCGGTGCTCGATCTCGATCTGGGCGTATCCACCGTCATCGGCGATCGTGCCTTTCATCGTAAACCCGAGGTGGTTGCGGAACTGGCGATGTCTTACCAGCGTGGTATGCACCAGGCCGGCATGGCCAGTGTGGGTAAACATTTCCCGGGTCATGGCGGGGTGGTCGCTGACTCGCATCACAGCCTCCCCGAGGACGAGCGTTCCCTGGCGGACCTGGAGCTGGAGGATCTGATTCCCTTCCAGCGTCTGATGCATAACGATCTCAACGGTGTGATGGCTGCGCACGTGCTGTATCCACAGGTTGATAGCCAACCCGCCGGCTTTTCCCGACGCTGGCTGAACGGGGTGCTCAGGCAGAGGCTCGGTTTTCAGGGGGTAATATTCAGCGACGATCTCAGCATGGGGGGTGCCGAGTGGGCCGGCGATCACCCGGACCGTGCGCGCATGGCGCTGCAGGCGGGCTGCGACATGGTGCTGGTCTGCAATCAGCCGGAACAGGCCGCACGGGTTATCGAATCACTCAGCGGCTACAACGATCCGGCGGCGCAGTTAAGGCTGGCCAGAATGCACGGTACCGCGTTTCCGGAACACGGCGCCCTGACGAATTGCCAGCGCTGGCGGTCTGCGACGGCCTTGCTGGAGCAGTGCGAACCCGAGCGCTGGCTGGATATGGATATGGAGTAGGAAGCGTGTCGTTAGTGGTGAAAAGGGGATAGTGCTGAGACCTAGGGCTCTGGTTGATTCGTCATTGCACCCAGAGGGCATAAACGAGCGAAGCGCGGCAATCTGACAATTTACAATCAGTCATCTGGAGATTGCTTCGTCACCGCGTTCCTCGCAATGACGTATTAATTAGGGAGACCCCGTCACGGTATCGCCGAATCGATGTTCAGCTCAATGGACGCATCGCCTCCGGTGGATACCGGTGTGACCGTACCCTGCAGATCGCCGCTCTGCGGCATTGCATGCCCGGATTTGCT
>Ga0209536_100009839_pt1 | contig 14153 bp, 15 predicted proteins | sample DeeMarSeWOR28_12_FD_187461 | JGI IMG/M metagenome (GOLD analysis project Ga0209536, IMG submission 187461) | Marine sediment microbial communities from White Oak River estuary, North Carolina - WOR-2-8_12 (SPAdes) (version 2) | ecosystem: Environmental > Aquatic > Marine > Intertidal zone >...
TACCTTTTGAAAGATGAAGCCCCAATTCCAACTTGGCCTCTGCTCAGGCCAAATTCAGAGCCGACCGATCTAACTTTTTTGCCGTTGATATAGAGCGAAATCTCATTACCATCGCAAATGAGCGTATATTCATTGGTTGCCATGCCTGTTCGGATATCATTTGAACCGCCGCTGTATAACTCGGCATAAACAGCTTCAGTTTGACCAGCTTTCCATTCCCCATATAAAATATCGTATAGGCCGCTGTTGAAAATGTTGGCTTCGTACCAGCCCTTTTTCTCATCATAGCGACAGAGTAAGCTGACATTGTTTGTATTATCTCCCCGGTTAGCAACACTCACATCAATACGGACATTGTCATAGACTTCCGGCTCATAAACTGCATAGGAATAAACATATGTTCCCGTGATGTCAAACACGAGCAGGCCATTGTTTGCATAAAAATCGAGGTCACTGGCATCGCCATTGGTCAGGAAATAGGCCCAATCAGCTTTGCCGTCATCAAATTCTTCCGTGAAGAATCTTTGTTGCTCAGCTGTCGGCGAAGGTAGAATCTCGGTTGGCTGAGCAGGCACAGGGCTGGGAGGTGGCGGCAACGTATTTGTAGGTGGGATTGGTGTGGGTGGGATTGGTGTGGGTGGAATTGGGGAAGGTACAACAGGTTGTTCCGGCTGCACAGGTGCAGATGCGGACGGCTGATTCCCCATATCAATACTAACCCCACAGGCCAATGAAGCCATTCCCAATAACACAAAGAAACGAACCAGGTCCACAATCGGTTTTGTCATAACGCCTCCCGCAACTCTTTTATCTACATTATGTTGTTTATTAGCATCTTAGTGAAAACTCGAAAGTCTTGCAAGACCTTATGTCATTTTCCAAAAGAGAAGTTCATCACTATTCGAACTATAAATGACGAACCAAGTTTATGATGACATTATTATCGTTTACAATTGGAGCGGAAACAACATTGAGGAGCAATCATGTCACAAGAAGAATCTATCGGTCCTATTATTGAAACCTATCAGCGCGTTGAAATCACCGAATACCATATCTATAAGCGCCTGGCAAAGAGCATCAAAGACCCTGAAAACAGAAAAATACTCGACCAGATCGCGGATGACGAACTCCGTCATTACAATGACTGGAAGGAATATACCCAGCGGGATATTAAGCCCAACATGTGGGATGTTTGGAAATATTATCTGATCAGCCGTATTTTTGGGTTTACATTTGGCATAAAATTAATGGAACGGGGCGAGGAAAAAGCTCAGGAGAATTACGCACAACTCAAAGGAAAAATTCCCGATATCGACAAGTGGATTCATGAAGAAGAGATTCACGAACAAAAGCTACTCGCCATGCTGGATGAAGAACGCCTGCGCTATGCCGGCTCCGTAGTTCTCGGCTTGAACGACGCCCTGGTAGAACTGACCGGCGCCCTGGCTGGCCTTACACTGGCGCTGCAAAACGTAAAACTGATCGCGCTCTCTGGCCTGATCACCGGCATCGCCGCGTCACTCTCGATGGCCGCGTCTGAGTACCTGGCGACCCGCTCCGAAGACACCGACAAACATCCCGTCCGCGCAGCCATCTACACCGGCATTGCCTACATTATCACTGTCACACTGCTGGTACTGCCCTACTTGCTTATTGACAACTACATCATTGATTTGATCATCACCCTGACCATCGGTGTGCTCATCATTGCCGTTTTTAACTACTACATTTCGGTCGCAAAAGATGAGCCTTTTAGGAAAAGTTTCCTCCAAATGGCCGGGTTGAGCCTGAGTGTAGCAACTTTCTCCTTTATCATCGGATACTTCATCCGCCAGTGGCTGGGTGTTGATATATAGTGGGATGGGTCTTAGATCCGTCCCACATTTAGAAATATGAAAATTTTATCTGTAGACGTTGGTACCGGCACCCAAGACATTTTCCTGTACGACTCCCAACTGCATATCGAAAACGGCTTCAAACTGATCGTTCCTTCACCGACCATGATCATACACCGGCAGGTCAAGGCCGCTACGCAAACCCAAACCCCCATCCTGCTGACCGGCGTGATGATGGGCGGCGGGCCCTCGGCCTGGGCGGTGGAAGCGCACGCCCGCGCCGGACTGCCCGTCTACGCCACCCCGCAGGCCGCCAAAACCCTGAATGACGAATTGGATAAGGTGCGTGATTCGGGTATCGAAATTGTCTCAGATGACGAAGCAGCTGCCCTGCCAGATTCGGTCCAACGCATCGAATTCCGGGACTTCAACCTGCCAGCCATACAAAAGGCGCTCTCACCCTTCGGCGTTGACCTGTCCGATCTGGACGCGATAGCAGTTGCCGTTTTCGACCACGGCGACGCGCCCGCAGGCATCTCCGACCGGCAGTTCCGCTTTGATTATCTCGATGAGCGCATTCGAGCAAGAAATTCACTTGCATCCTTTGCCTTTCTGGCAGGCGACATCCCGCCCATCATGACCCGTTTGCAAGCCGTAGCTGATTCGGCCGGGGAACTCGACTGCCCGCTCATCGTAATGGACACGGCTCCCGCCGCTATTCTGGGCGCATCTTTTGACTCGGTTGCAGCACAACATAAACGGAAGATCATTACCAACATTGGTAACTTCCACACACTGGCATTTCGCATGGGAGAAAACAAAATTGAAGGTGTCTTCGAACACCATACTGGTGAGATCGACCTGCCCAAGCTAGAGACTTTACTGCGTGCATTGGCCGATAGTTCGCTAAAACACGAAGATGTCTTTAATGATATGGGCCACGGCGCGCTGATGTATTCCAACGCCGAGTTTGAATTTGACAAAGACGATTTTGATGTGGTAGTAACAGGCCCACGCAGGAGCATGTTTAATCGTAAATCGTCAATCAATAATCGTAAATCGTTACGCCCGTACTTCGCCGCACCCTTCGGGGATATGATGATCGCAGGTTGCTTCGGCCTGCTGGCAGCTGCAGCAGAAGTTATACCTGATTTAGGGGAACAAATTCAATATTCCATGCAAGGAGAACATGGAATTGCACCATGGGATGCATAAATCCAAACTGAAGAATATCTTAGCAAAACAGCCCATTCAAGCTGGGCTGCTTTTTTATGAGAATTTTTCTTCTTACTTAGCTCTCAATAGCTGAATTTCGGTTCTTTGCATAGTTTTCCAGTTTTTCGATGTATAGAGTCATATCGTGCGCTCTTATCCACGGACCGATAGGATTTTTTAGGTGAAGCAAAGGTAGTAAAGTTTCGATAATGGATTCAACTGTTCTTCGAAAAGGTGGTATGCCCCTGTAGATTCGATATACATTGTCCTGCTTACTGCGGCTGAGATAACGCGGATCACCCACGTGGACGAATGTGCCCAAGAAAAAGGGCACCAGCGTAACAATATCGGTTGTATTGACGATGCGGTAGAAGGGCGCCTTGATGGATTTTTCGTACGTGCCGTCGCCAACGCGAGGACTTCCGAAAGTGTAGCAGGCCGCGATCAGGTCATCGAACTTCTCTTCGAGCTCTTGTGTCGCAACTGTTGCCAGCGCGGCTCCTAGCGAGTGCCCCGTGATGTAGAGTGGCAAATCTGTACCAAGACTGTTTTGAAGCACATCAATGATTTCATCCCTGACAAAATCAAAAGCTTCTTTAAACCCTTTGTGAACTTTACCTTCGATGGTTTTTTGTTTAAGCGCTCTTAGATCAGTTCTTACATCTTCCCATTTCGTTGGCTGCGTGCCCCTGAAAGCTAGCACTGCGAACTGATCATTCTTTGCAATGAAAGCCTGCGTTCCCTTCCTGTTGAAGGTTCTCATCAGGTTGAACCAGCCGCTCTGCAGGCTGTATTCCAGTTGTTCCATTCCCAGTTCCCTTTCTTCAAAAGGGATGTAAGCTAGTTTGGCCATCTGCGCCATGATCCAGGCCATGCGGTCAGAATAAGCGGCACGATTTACCGGAGGAGTGGGCAATTTATCGAGGTCAGCGAGTGGTTTTAACTGCCTGATCACTTTTCGGAATTTTTCTTTTGCTCGTTCGAATTCTTCTATTTCTGATTCGAAAATTACACTTGGTACCTGTTCACTTTTCTCCATAATAACCTCTCTGAGTGGGGAATAAAAATTTATCTAATCATACAATTGTTTAAGTTAAATTACAACAATTTTGGTCTAATTATAGCAAAAAAGCCTGTCTCTCACGAGACAGGCTCCTTATATTACAAAGACACTTAGACGGGTACACCTTCCAGTTGTGCTTTGGCGTGCGCAAAACCTTTGTCCATCGCATCGAAGTTGTTGGGAATCAACCTCTGATGTTTTGCAGGCAGGTGCGCTTTCAAAGCAGCTTTGACATCCTCCAGATTCAGAACCGGGAAAGCGGCCAGCAATGCGCCCGCCATGACCATATTGAGCAGACGGCGGTTGCCGCATTCCTCAGCCATTTCGTTTCCGGGCACATAAATGACCGTAATGTCATCACGTTTGCTTTTTCTATCTATCATTGATTCGTTGACCACGATAACCCCGCCAGGCTGGACGAGATCCTCGTACTTGTCGAAAGATGGCAGATTCAAGGCGATAACAGCCGGGGGCATTTCCACCAGCGGCGAGCCGATCTCTTCATCAGAGATCACAACGGTGCAGTTGGCTGTTCCGCCGCGCATTTCAGGGCCGTAGGATGGTATCCAGGTTACTTCGTGACCAGTGTCCATGGCTGCATAGGCCAGCACCTGACCAGAAAAAAGCACGCCCTGTCCACCAAATCCAGCGATGAGAATTTCTTTTTGCATAGTTACTCCTTCGCATGTCACCCTGAACGAAGTGAAGGGTCTCCTGCTGAAGGGGAGATCCTCGCCGCTTCAGCAGCTCAGAATGACATGTGAAAATTTCTATTTAATTTCCGCCACACCCGGTGCCACTTTGTAATCACCTAGCGGGTAAGCCGGGATCATGTGCTCTTCCAGCCAGTTCAGCGATTCAAGCGGGGAAATGCCCCAGTTGGTAGGGCACGTGGAGAGCAGCTCGACCATCGAGAAGCCCAATCCGCGTACCTGTGTTTCAAATGCAGTTCGGATGGCCTTCTTTGCCATGCGAATGTTCTTGGGGTCATGCAGCGAGCGGCGGACGATATAGCCTGCTCCATCAAGGTTGGCCAAAATTTCTGACATGCGCAGCGGGTAGCCTTGCAGTTCCACATCTCGTCCCAATGGCGATGAAGTTGTCTTCATACCGGGCAGGGATGTGGGGGCCATCTGACCACCGGTCATGCCGTAGATGGCATTGTTAATAAAGATCACGGTAATATTCTCACCACGTCCGGCCGCGTGCATGATCTCGGCCATACCGATGGACGCCAGGTCGCCGTCACCCTGATAGGTGAAGACTACGCGGTCTGGCAGCACGCGCTTGATGCCGGTTCCCATCGCGGGCGCGCGCCCATGTGCAGCTTCCACAAAATCACAGTCAAAGTAATTGTAGGCGAATACAGAGCAACCAACGGGTGCAACCCCTATCGTGCGGTCGGTGACGTTCATTTCATCCAATACTTCTGCGATCAGGCGATGGGCCACGCCATGTGTGCAACCAGGGCAGTAATGGGTCGGGAATTCGGTAAACGCATCGGGGCGTTGATACACTAAATTTTCAGGTTTGATTAGGGTTGTCATCATAAACCTCTATTTCAAGATCTCAGCCATACGCTCAGCCCAGGCATGGCGCGGGTCTGGTACGATGCTTAGTTTTGTCGATGAAACGCGCTTGATTTCGCTCAGAATTTCATCGGGGAAGGGAACCACGCCGCCGGGGCGTCCGTAAAATTCAACCGGCACACGTCCCTTGACCGCCAGTTGCACATCGTTGAGCATCTGTCCCATGTTCATTTCTACCACTAAAAAGGCCTGTACCAGTTTCGATAATTCATCCAGCACTTCATAAGGGAAGGGGCTGACTGTGATCGGACGCAGCAAACCAACCTTGATACCCTGCTGGCGGGCTGCCCGCACCGCAGACAAAGCAACGCGTCCAGCCGTCCCGAAGCCTACTACCACGAAATCGGCATCATCCAGGAAATATTCCTTGTACCGGACCTCGTTCTTCTGGACTTCTTGCCAGCGTTTGAACATACGCAGGTTAGCAATCTCTTCTTCGTAGGGGTCAATATAAATGGAGCTCAAAACGCGGCGTTCGCGGCCAATGGCTCCGTTGGTGGCCCATTCCCAGTCCTTGCGTTGGACGGGCTGCATCTCGGGCAGTTCGGCTGGCTCCATCATTTGGCCGATAGAGCCGTCGGCAAGGAGAATGCAGGCGGTACGGTAGCGTTCTGCCAGGTCGAAGGAAAGAACCGTCATGTCGATGGCTTCTTGTACTGTTGACGGAGCCAGCACAATCGGGTTGATATCCCCATGTCCGCCACCGTGTACGGCCTGATGGTAATCACCTTGCGATGGTGCGATGTTCCCGAGCCCGGGACCACCGCGCATCACGTTGACCAATACCACTGGAATCTCGGTACCGATGATATAGGATAGCCCTTCCAGCATCAGGCTGATACCGGGGCTGGATGATGTAGACATCACGCGTACGCCTGTGCAGGCCGCGCCATAGACCATATTAATGGCGGCCACTTCGCTTTCGGCCTGCACAAAGGCACGACCAAGTTCGGGCATGCGTCTGGCAAGGTGTTCGAGAATTTCGGTTTGAGGGGTAATTGGGTAACCGTAGTAAGCTTCCAGCCCGGCGCGAATAGCTGCTTCGGCGATGGCCTGGTTGCCTTTTAGTAATTCTCTGGGCATGTGTTCTCCATTTGTTTCCTTTCCATGAAGAAAGGTGTAGTGGGAAATGATAAGGGCGTAGCATTATGCTACGCCCTTGTAAACTTATGCGGCGGTAGGTACCGCCTTGGTAAGCTCGCGATATACGGTAATGGCTGCGTCCGGGCAGACCAGCGCACAAATTGCGCAGCCCGTGCAGCCGTCCTTGTAGATGTGGGCCGGGTGGTAGCCCTTAGGAGTCAGGCGTCCCATGTCCAATTCAAGAACATCCTGCGGACAGGCACTGACACATAATTCACAACCTTTACAGTATGTGTCACTGACTTCAATCCAACCTTTAGCGGGCATTCATTACTCCTTTATTGAGAAGTTGGACAAAAATGGCTTATCAGCCTATTCATACCTATTATCACCTTTTAGGGTAGGACAGGCTAGTGTAAAGAGTCATGCTCATCATAATACAAATTTCCCTGTCTTTTCTATGCGATCTTCTTAAAGTATCAGTAAACCGAATTCATTTGTGCAATAAGTACAACTTATTGTTACTTATAAGAGAATCAACTCCTTGCTGGTGATATTCATCACTAATACTGAACGATATAGACACGTATACTTGTGAAGAAAAGTACAAAATCTTGGAGGACGAATGCGAAAAATACTTATTTGCTTGAGTATACCCTGCCTGTTCTTCCTGGCAGGTTGTACCACAGCCACGCCAGCACTTGAACCTACCCCTGAACCGGAACCAACCGCACTTCCAACGGAGGCGCCTACCTTGGTTCCGACACCTGAACCAACAGAAGTGGTGGATTATTGCGTGGACTGCCACACCGATAAAGAGCAGTTGATCTCAGTTGCCAAGCCTGTGGTAGAGGCAGAATCAGAATCATCAGGTGTTGGCTGAGGGGGCGCTGTGGCTCCGTTGGAGCCTTGGGAAAAAGTGCTCGTTTTACAGGATGATTTTCAGGATGATCCGCATAACCAGATGACATGCGACTTCTGTCATGGCGGCGTGCAGGCTCCGGACAAGGAAGATGCGCATGTCGACTTGGTTGCTGATCCCAGTGGGGGTGAAACACAAATCTGCGGTAGCTGTCACTCCGTTGAAAATCATACTTTTGAATCCAGCTTACATGCCACGCAAGAAGGTTACTGGACAGCAATTGACGAACGTTCAGCGCCTGAAAACCATGCAGCATTAGAAACAATGTTTGGCAACCACTGTGCGAGTTGCCATACCACTTGTGGTGATTGCCATATCAGTCAGCCCAATTCAGTGGGAGGCGGATTTATCGATGGGCATGTGGTAAAGAAAACTCCTTCCATGACGCGTAACTGCACAGCTTGCCACGGCAGCCGAGTGGGGAATGAGTATCTGGGCAAGCACGAGGATCTTCCTGGTGATGTGCATTTTCGGGCAGGACGCATGAATTGTGTTTCCTGCCATTCAGGCATGGACATGCACGATTCGACCGGTGCCTGCACGGAATGTCATACAAATCCGGATGACGCAGCCCTGGTCAATAGCGATAGCCGTTATTCCGGAGCGCAAGTTCCGGCTTGTGAAACCTGCCATGAGAGTGTAGGTGCAGATGGGGAAGGCAATCCACAGCACAAAATGCACAAGGACAAATTGTCTTGCCAGGTGTGCCATTCGATCTCGTACACAAGCTGTGATGGCTGTCATGTTGCGGTCAGTGAGAGTACGGGCAATCCGTTCTTTGAGACTCAGAACACCTACCTGACCTTCTTCATCGGGCGTAACCCTGATCCGAACTACCATCGCCCGTATGAATATGTGCCAGTTCGGCACATCCCCGTAGACACTGAAAGCTACGCATATTATGGCGAAAATTTACTGCCCAACTTTGATGCTTTGCCAACGTGGGCGTATGCCACGCCGCATAACATCCAACGCAATACGCCACAGAATGAATCCTGCACGAATTGTCACGGTAACCCCGATATTTTCCTGACCGTGGATAAAGTCAACCCTGAGGAGGTGAATGCCAACCTTAATGTGATCGTAGAACAAATCCCCGCCCCTGTCGGCGCACCCTAACTCAAACCTTATATATAGGAGAAGATAAAAATGAAGAAACTGTACCTACCCCTTGTTTTACTGCTAGCCTTTAGCATGCTGTTAGCTGCATGCGGCCCGCAAGCCCCCGCAGAAGCACCTGTTGTAGAGGAGCCTGTTGTCGAACAGCCTATCGCGCCGACAGAAGAGCCGATGGAAGAAGATGCTGACCTAAATGGTGCATTCGGCACTATGCTCGACACTATGACCGGCTACAACACCATCAATGCCGACACGCTCCTGGTTGAAATGGCAGAAGATACTCCGCCATTCATCCTTGATGTTCGCAGTTTAGAAGAAGTAACAGAAAACGGCCATATTCCAGGCGCAACCCATGTGCCGTTGAATGAACTGACCCAACACCTCGATGTGCTGCCCAGCTTCGATACTCCTATCGTAACTTATTGTGCCGGTGGCTGGCGCGCAACCATTGCTATGACTGCGCTGCACGGCATGGGCTGGACCGATGTCCGCGCACTCAAGGTCAAATTCGCTGATTGGAAAGAAGCTGGAAACCCAGTTGTAGAGGGTGTACCAGAAAATATGGCTTTGAGTGCCGTTGAAGTTAGCGAAGGATATACCACCCCGATCGATACAGCTGTCAATATCGCAAAGGATACTGGCTGGGGCTCCAAAAAAGCTGAAGACCTGAACGTGGCTTTGGCGGAAACTCCTGACCTGATCCTGATCGATGTCCGCACTCCGGGCGAATTGGAAGAGAAGGGTGTCATCGCTGTTGAAGGCCAGGAATTGCTGACCATCCCATTGGAAAGCTTCGTTGCGGACATGGCTATGTGGCCTGCCGACAAAGATGCTGAGATCGTAGTTTACTGCGGCAGTGGGCATCGTTCCACTATGGCTATGACTATTCTGCTTAGCAACGGTTACACCAACGTAACCAGCTTGAGCGGCGGCTTCGGTGGCTGGAAGGAAGCTGGCTATGCTACGGTTGGTGGTGCCCCCACTTTAGTAGAAAACTATAGCACCATGCTCGCCAATATGGTTGGCTACAATACAGTCAAAGCTGATGGCTTGCTGGTTGAACTGGCCGAAGATAAGCCCCCATTCCTGCTGGACGTGCGCAGTGCTGCTGAGTTAGAAGAAAACGGTCATATCGAAGGCGCAACCCACATTCCGTTGAATGAACTGGCACAGCACCTTGACTTGCTGCCCAGCTTCGATACTCCTATCGTGGCTTACTGCGGTTCCGGTTGGCGCGCCACCATTGCCATGACAGCATTGCACGGTATGGGCTGGACGAACGTCCGCGCGCTCAAGACCACCTTTGCTGATTGGGTAGCTGCTGGCAATCCGGTTGTGGAAGGCATTCCTGAACCGATGGTTTTGGATGTTGTTGAAGTTGCCGAAGGCCTGACTGGCCCGGTTGACACTGCTGTCAACATTGCTAAGGATACTGGCTGGGGCGTCAAACCGGCAGAAGATTTGAACGTTGCCCTGGTTGATAATCCTGACATGATCCTGATCGATGTTCGTACTCCGGAAGAATTAGCTGAAAAGGGTGTCATCGCGGTCGAAGGCCAGGAACTGTTGGCTATCCCCTTGGAAAGCTTCATGGCCGAAAAAGCCATGTGGCCCGCTGACAAAGATGCCGAAATCCTAATCTACTGCGGCAGCGGACATCGCTCTACCATGGCTATGACCATCCTGCTGACCGAAGGCTACACCAACGTCACCAGCCTGAAAGGTGGCTTCGGTGGTTGGGTTGAGGCTGGCTTCCCCGCAGTGGAGTATGCTGCTCCCTAAATAAACTTTCTCCTCCTTTGAGAAGTATTACAAAAGCCGCTCACCCGTCATAGGTGGGCGGCTTGCCTTAACCTAATGGTAGAATCACAGCGATTTCTAAACAAACTTTGGAGGGACCATGCCTACACCTGTTATTGTTGATGCTATCCGCACACCGATTGGGAATCTGGGAGGAAGTCTCGCGCCGGTTCGACCGGACGATCTAGCTGCTCTCGTTATAAAAGCCATTGTCGAAAGAAACAAACTTGATCCCGCTCTGGTCGAAGAAGTCTATTTTGGCTGCGCTAACCAGGCCGGGGAAGATAACCGCAACGTAGCGCGCATGGCCACCCTTTTAGCAGGTCTACCCGTCGAAGTCGCCGCGGTGACCTTCAACCGCCTGTGCGCTTCAGGCTTGAATGCCATCAATCAAGCTGCGCGTGCCATTAAAGCTGATGAAGGGGAAGTGTTCATTGCGGGCGGTGTGGAATCTATGTCACGGGCGCCGTATTCGGTTCCTAAGGCTGAGAGCGCATACCCGTGGGGCAACCTGACAGCCTGGAACACAGCCCTCGGCTGGCGTTATCCTAACCCGAAGATGAAAGAAATGTATGGTACCGATGAGATGGGCACAACCGCAGAAAACATCGCCGAGATGATGCCAGAGATCACCCGCGAAGAGCAAGATGCCTTTGCCTTGCGCTCTAATCAACGAGCTGTTGCAGCAATCGACAGCGGCAAATTTTCCGAAGAGATTATTCCGGTGGAAATCCCCCAGCGCAAAGGCGATCCGAAAATCGTAGATACCGACGAGCGTCCGCGCCGGGATACCACCATGGAAGCGCTCGCTAGACTGCGCCCGGCCTTCAAAAAGGAGGGCGGTTCAGTTACCGCTGGAAATTCTTCTGGCCTGAACGATGGCGCAGCGGCTGTACTGCTCATGAGCGAAGACAAAGCCAAAGAGTTGGGGCTCAAACCGCTGGCGCGTGTATTGGCTTCGGCAGCAGCTGGCGTTCCTCCGCGCATCATGGGGATTGGCCCGGTCTATGCCACACGCAAGGCGCTTGATCGCGCTGGCCTGAAATTGGAAGATATCGGCTTAGTGGAACTCAACGAGGCCTTTGCCATACAATCGCTGGCTGTGATGAAAGAACTTGGCCTTGACCCTGAGATCGTCAACGTCAATGGCGGTGCGATCGCATTAGGGCATCCGCTGGGCTGCTCCGGCGCACGCATCCTGACGACGCTGTTATATGAAATGAAACGTCGCAGGGATGTGAAGTACGGTCTGGCAACGCTTTGTGTAGGCGTCGGTCAAGGCGAAGCCACGATTATTGAATGGCTTGGTGATTAACTGGGCCGCGGAAAACACTAAACATCGAATTGTTCCTAAGTTTTCCTTTGTTGTTGTGGCCACCCGGTTTGACTCGAACCTGCCAATTTATATGGCTGGACCAATGAATATATGACTATGTTGACAGTGTTCTTCCTCGTTGTATATAATTGAACCCAAAAATTGGGAAGGAATTTCCAAATATGAATACATCTGAAAGAGTCATAGATATTATTGATGCGCTAGCTTCTGCAGACGGCTCGTGTGGGGTGTCCGAGATAAGTCGCCAATTGGAGATCGGCAAGAACAACGTTTTCAGAATTCTCTCTGCATTGGAAGAAAAGGGATGGGTTCATCAAGATATTGAAACCAAGAAATATAGCCTTACTGGGGCCATGGCTAGAGTCGCTTTGAAAGCTCTATCCCAATTGGATATCCAACAGGTGAGCTTACCCTATCTTCATGAGCTACAGCAAATTACCGGGGAGACCAGTGCCCTAAGCAGTAAAGTAGAGTTAGAGAGAACGTTCTTAAACTGTATCCCGAGTAATTATCAGGTCCGCCATATCGTTACCGTAGGCGCACGCCGTCAATTGTGGTATGGCTCGGGAGGTAAAGTGATTCTGGCGTTTATGAGCGAGGAAGAAATCGAATCTGTCCTGAATCAATTCGAAAACTCAGGCGTTTCGGTGTTGGCAAGTGGGCAAGAAGTCACGGTTGAGTCATTACGCGAAGAGTTAGCTCAGATCAAGAAACAAGGTTATGCGGTAGCTGCTGGAGAACGCAACCCAGATGCATCTGGGGTGTCCGCACCTATCTTCAATCACAACCAGGATGTGGTGGGAAGCATCAGCGTTTCTGGCCCTATATCGCGTTTCGACCGGGCAAAAGCCATCGAGTATAGTACCCTGATTATGGAAAAAGCTAAGAAGATAAGCTCAACTTTGGGTGCTGAGGTAGAATAGTCCGCATTTTGTCACCATTTCATCTGGCAAGCGTTACAAAATATCCATTGACCAGAAAGAAGGATAGTAAAAAATGGTTTCTAATTTGGGAAATTACTCGATTCATCCAATACCCTTATGCGTCATAGAGAATTTTCCCAGAACCGAACGACACTGGAAGTTGCGGGTACCCAGTGACGAGACAATACCGGAATGTAATTACACCTGGTATATAGATGGCCCTCAAGCAAATTATCTGGTAGATACAGGGATGGAGTCTGAAAGGTTTGCTGCTCGGAATTATAAGATAGTACACATTCAGACGCTGGATGAAGGATTAAACAAGCTAGGGCTTGAAGTTGGTGATATCGACTATATTATCGTTACACATGCTCATCACGATCACATTGCCAATCTTCGCCGGTTTCCGAGGGCAAAGGCTATAATCCAACGCGCCGAACTTGAAGAAGCACACAATCCATTTGAATACACAAAGCCGCGTCTCCCAGCGGATTATCAAGATTTGCTAAAAGGGGTGCATTGGGAGGTCATAGAAGACGATGCTAGAATTGATGAAAATATAGAACTCATTTTCACTCCGGGGCATTCTCCCGGAGGCCAATCCGTTGCGGTAAAGACATCTCAGGGCTTGGCAATAATTGCGGGCTTCGATTGCGTACAGGAAAATTTTGATCCTCCGGAGGAAATCAAAAACAAGGGCTTTCCTTTCACCATAAGCGTCACCCATACAAACCCAATCGAGCTTTATGAGAGCACGAAAAAAGTGATAAATCTTGCTGACATTATTATCCCCATTCATGAATATATAGCCCTAAAGAACGTAACCAATATAGGGTAACGCTTTTCTATTTCTAATCTGAACCTACTGAACCAGTAGTCAGAGGCTCATAATGAAGAACGAGGTAGATACATTTATGTTAATTGTGTATAAGAATCATAATTTATCCATTATCATGGACACTACCTATTTATTTCTGGTGGATTGTTTTAGTTCAGATATCTCTGTGGTCGTCAAATATCGCCACTGACGAGGCTTTAATTTCCCCAACTGAAGTGTAGCAATGCGAACACGTAAAATTCGGACAACAGGCAATCCTAACAAAAAGCCTACTTCGCGAATCTGCCGCTTTCGGCCTTCACCCATAATGACACGGACCCAGGCACCTTTGCCTGATGTGGATACAAAACGAACTTGCGCATGGGCGGTCCTATAACCATCTTCCAGCACAACCCCACGTGCCCAGGCTTGTAATTGTTTATCATCTGGG
>Ga0209536_100009841_pt1 | contig 14152 bp, 10 predicted proteins | sample DeeMarSeWOR28_12_FD_187461 | JGI IMG/M metagenome (GOLD analysis project Ga0209536, IMG submission 187461) | Marine sediment microbial communities from White Oak River estuary, North Carolina - WOR-2-8_12 (SPAdes) (version 2) | ecosystem: Environmental > Aquatic > Marine > Intertidal zone >...
TCAGTATGAAAACAAATCGATTTCTCTTACAGTCAGTATCGGTGTTGCTGGCAAACAAAATAAAGGTGAAGAAACTCTTGAAATCTTGATTTCAAAAGCGGACCAATCCTTGTACAAAGCCAAGCGGGAGGGAAGAAATCAAGTCGTTTGTTATCAAGAGAAAAGTGAAGACCTGTCATCGTAAGACAGGTGCGCCCGTTCCTGGGCAACTGGTCCGACTACGAAGCCGACTACAAGGAACGCTATGGCATATCTGCCGATGTGCCGCAGAGAATCAAATCCCGGACGTTGAAGAGGTGATTTTTTGTAGGGACACGGTATACCGTGTCCCTACTTTTTCTACGGTGCATATACTATGCTTTCAGCCAGCGCGATCATCCCTGCCTGATCGAGATACTCTATCGCATCCACGTCTCCGAACTTGGTCATCTCGAACCAGATACCGTCTTTCATCCAGCGCAGGCGCAGGATGGGCGCCTCGGGATTCCAGGCCGCGGAAGTTTCTCCTGCGAACACGACAAACATGCCCTTGACAAACTCCCCCTCCAATTCGCCAATCTTCACCGGAACGATGGCCTCTTCAGGAACCTGATCCCATTCTGATTGATTGAATCCATCCCGCGATTGCATGAGGATGAGATTTCCGCCGTATCCATGAGCTTGATATTCGATGCTAATTGAATCCCCATACAGTCTTGCGCCAAGGTAGTTGAACCCCTCCGGCACAGCGGGGAGTTCGGCGGCATCAAAGCCGGCCTGGGCTTCGGCTTCGGCCACGCTGATTAACGGGGCAGGCGGAGCAGCCGTCGGGGCGGCCGGATCCGGTTCTTCCGTCACGATCTGGGAAGGCGTCAATTCAAAGGATGTGCTTTCAATGCGTATGAAAAACTGAATAACATTTTGTGCAAAAGCACGCCCTGGCGGGGTTAAGAGAATAGCCGTGAGAAGCGCAATGATCACCAAACTCCCAAAGGCAACCTGTGTGATTCGACGTTCTCTTGTTATGTTCATTTTTTCTCCTTGTTGTTGTCCCGCAACAAGGTCGGCCTTTACGGCTGGCCAAAGTTTGATGGTCTCAGAAGGAATCTCATCTTCTAGCACGTCCCATAAAATGGACTGGATGTTTTTCTTATCCATGGGTGACTCCTAATTAACTCTCAGGTGTATCGATCAGGTTTCGCAGGCGTTTGCGCGCATCTCGCAGCCACCATTTGATGGTGCTGAGCGGACGCTCCATTTTCTCTGACATGTCCTTCTCGCTCATGTCCAGGAAGTACTGCATCACGATTACCGCGCGTTGTTCAGGCGGCAGGCTTCGGATGGCTTGCAGGATAACCTGACGGGTTTCCTTCTGTTCCACCAGTTGTTCCGGTTGCGAGCCAGGATCCCTGAGCCACTGAGCAAATCGTGTAGCGGACTCATCCAGTTGCTCTTCCAGTGAGACATTTCGTTTCTGTTTTTTAGCAAGTTTGAGCGCGTCGTTCACGACGATCCGAAAGAACCAGGGCCCAAAGGGAAGTCCTTCATCAAACTGATGGATGCGTTCCGCTGCCTTCACAAAAGCGGTCTGTGTTACGTCTTGCGCCAGCCCACGATCGAAGACGATCATGTAAGCGGCGTGCACTGCCTGTACCTGATACCGGTTTACAAGGGCTTCGAGACCGTTCAGGTCACCTTGTTTTAAGCGGGAAATTGCAGCTCGATCTTCCATGCATGGACCTCTCAAGAGAATTCTCTAAATATACTATCCGTTAGGAAGAAAAAAGATAGTATTTTCGAGCTGGACTGAATCAAATTGAAGGGAAATTGTAAACCTTTGACCAGCACACACAATGTAAAATGTTTTATGAAAAGTTCCCGTATTCTATTCAGGGAAAAGGAGAACGATATGCCGCTCTTTGATTTTTTCAAGAAGTCTGCCAAGAAAGAAACGTCCGAAAGCCAAACCAAAAACAACCCCTTGGGTTCGCCCGAACAACAGAAAAAACGCTATGAGGCTGCCATGGAGTTCCTGCAGCTTTTCCAGAATAAAACGCCACTTCTGAATGGAAGACCCCATGCCGGGACTGTTATGTCAATTCCAGCGCGTTTGGCCGGGACAAGTTTGTTCCGGGCGATCAACAAAAAAGAAGTCAAGCCCGGTGTTGTGGTTCTTTCGGAAGAAGTAAACGAGGCATATCCCCAACTACTGAATATGTTTGCGTTCTACTGCAAGCAGAACGGGATGGATGTGATGGCGAAGCCTGTGGTTACGGAATTTCCGGAAGGGGATAAGCCCCTTATGGATCTCGCCCAGGTCCAGGAAAATTATCAGGTTGAATATAACGAGATCATGAAAAAGCACGGGTTGGATTATCTGGAGGGCGCCCGGGCTGGCATGATCGTGTGTTCGATGGTTTTCAACTATCATTGCGTTAGCAACAAGGATATCGACCCTTACATGGCTACCGGGATCGTGGCGATGGGGGTTGTTGAAGGGGCTAAAACAAGTCCGGTGCCTTTAGGCGCTAAAGCCGTATCAGGTGGTGACTCGAAAGAGGAACAGGCTGCCGGGCTTGTCAGGACCATTGCCGAGTCATCCATCGGCGGTTCGGGCACAAGGTTAGTACTTGGCGAAACATTTGCGGCCGGAAAAGAAGCTCAAGAAAATGGTGGAAAATACATTCTGGTTCACCCAGAAGTACAAAGACAACTCAAAGCCACAAATTTTGATCTTTTCCTGATTTACAAAACTGTCTTACTGCTTGAACTTCAAAACAAAATCGAGCGGGTAGATTTTGTGGGTGTCAATGTCGATGAGTTGCTGCAGGAGTGGAGCAGCAAGCCGGAAGAACAGGCCCCCATCTACGCCAGGCTAGCGCTGTGGCTCAAGGAGAACGCTGAAGAATTCGGTTACCAGCAAAGTGGAAATAGCTGGAAGTTGAACGGGTAAATTATCATAGCACTATCCAACTCTACTAGCTGAATGGGCGCAGGATGAACTTCCTGCGCTTTTTTCTTGCAATCCAAATTCAATTTTAATGTGAAATTGTAAACATACAAATTTCACACGCAAGGTAGAATATTTGATGAATTACCAATATCTGAATCATTAATTCATCTTGAACAGAATAAAATTATGTTGCATCTTTAGTTTTAGGAAAAAGCCATGAAAAATTCAGCCATCGATCAACCTGCCAGTTCCTTACCACTCGAGGAAATATTCGGTGATGTCAAACGCATCAAGGCCATTTTTTATTGGTTTATTGGTTCGATATTGGCTGGTTTGGCTACGAGTGTATTCATTTTGCTTTCAGCAGGTGACGTTTTACCAGCCTTACAAACTGGCATTAGCATTTTACCGGTCGCGGTATCAATATTATTCGTCCGCCGTGAGAAATTCGAAATAGCAACAGTTTTTCTTGCGATTGTTCTGATTGTGCTCCTCACGGTTATCGCAACCAACGATTTAGGTGTTCACCACATCAGCGTGCTTGGATATCCCACCGTCATCATTGTTGCAAGTTTAGTTATTCGCAAACGCACCATGGTTCTCCTAACTCTCATCACACTGGGATGTATTGCCTGGTTGGTCTTTGGAGAATTATCCGGCGCCTACACACCAGCCCCACTCGTCCGCAGTGTGCCCGGGGATTTCTTTTCGGTATCCATGATCATCATCCTGACTGCAGTGATGGTTCGATTGGTCACCGAGGCGTTGTTCCAGACCAATAAGCAATTGCAAAAAGAACTTAGAGAACGGAAATTGGCCGAAGAGAAAATCAGCCAGCAAGCAGCACGCGCAGAGGTGTTGGCTGCCCTGTCAAATCTACTCACACAGGCCACTCAGGATTATCAACTGGTTCTGGATACCGTTGTGAAACGCTGTGCCGAACTAATCGGTGATGGGGCCAGCGTATTCTTATACTCGCCAGAAAATGAATTTCTCGAATTGGCAGCTGTATATAACCCTAACCCAGAGGCCATTGAAATATTCACCCGAGAAATTCAGGCCCATCCGATTCGTGTGGATGAAGGCAGGTATAAGGAGGTTGTCGAAAGCAAGCAACCGGTGCTTATCCCTTTTATCCCCATTGATCAGTTGATCGAAAACGCATCTTCTGAGCGCCGTGACTATTATCAAAAGCTCCCGATACACAGCATGATACTGGCTCCCTTGCTGGCACAGGGTGAGCTCCTTGGTGTTCTTGGACTGGGGCGTCATGTGCCCGGGAAAGATTACACTCCCGAAGACCTGACCTTTTTACAAGATATGGCTGATCGCTCTGCGATGGCCATGCTCAATGCGCAAATCTACAAGGAACTCGAACAAGAGTTGGCAGAACGCAAACGTGTCGAGGCACAAATCCGACAGGTCAACACAGAACTGGAAACCAAAAATGCCGAGCTGGAGCGTTTTACCTATACTGTCTCGCACGACCTGAAATCCCCCCTGATCACCATCAACGGTTTTCTCGGACAACTGCAAGATGACATCGCTTCAGGAAACGTAGACCGTGTTAAACACGACAGCCAGCGTATTCAGGAAGCTGTGGGGAAGATGCACCAACTGCTCAAGGAATTGCTCGAACTCTCGCGCATTGGTCGCCTGATGAACCCACCCGAGCCAGTGCCATTTGAAGGATTAGTGCGTAAAGCATTGGTTCTTGTCCACGGACAACTCGAAACCCGCGGGGTCACGTTCACGCTGGGGCCAGACTTGCCCGTCGTTTATGGAGATCGTCTGCGCCTGGTAGAGGTTCTGCAAAACCTGATCGACAACGCGGTCAAATTCATGGGTGATCAACCCAATCCACACATAGAGATCGGTCAGCAGGGCGAAGAGGATGGCATGCCGGTTTTCTATGTCAAAGATAATGGGATCGGTATCGCGCCTGAGTACCACGAGCGTGTTTTCGGTCTTTTCAACAAGCTGAATGCAAAGTCCGAGGGAACAGGCATCGGTCTTGCGCTCGTGAAGAGAATCGTTGAACATCACGGTGGCAGGATCTGGGTTGAGAGTGCAGCGGGAGAAGGATCAATGTTCCTGTTCACACTGGCACATCGTAGCTCACACGACGATCTTGAGGATGCTAAATGATAATCAAACAAACGCATAAGTTCATCTCGGAACTGGCACTCAAGCTGAGGGAACTGCTCATCGCGCCCCTTGAACATCTTGACAGACCAGATGACCGTCGAAGGGCCAGCGTGGCGGCAGCGCTGTTACTGATCAGTTTTTTAATGGTTGGAATCGAGATATTGGTGGCTGGTAACGTACCTGTAATAGTGGAACTGGCGCTGTTTGGCGGCTATTGGTTGACGCGCACAAGTTGGTACAGGGCGGCAACTTGGATATTGTTACTGGTACTGGTCGTCCCGTCTTATATCGTTGTGTTGACTTTACCACAATCGGAGCCAAACCGCGTGTTGACGGCATTCGGTTGGGTTGCAGTCCCTCTGATCCTCGGCAGCCTGATTTTCTCATTCCGTGTCATGACCCTGTTCAGTCTAGCCAATCTTGTTGCCATAAGCCTGTTGCCATTCATACGCACCGAATTGAGCTACTATGCTCTGAGCGGAACGCTCGGGTTTCTGACTCTTATCTCGGCGGCAGTTCTGATCGTAATGAACCAACGCAACAAGCTCGAACAGGATCGCCAGGCCGAATTGCGTGATAACGAACAGAAATTTCGGTCGTTCATAGAACAATCATCTGACGGGTTATTGCTCGCCGACGAGCGCGGAAATATCATCGAGTGGAATCAGGCCCAAGAGCGCCTGACTGGGTATACAAGCCAGGAGTGTATCGGCTTACCTTTATGGGATTTCCAACTCCGCATGTTACCGCCCGCTGGGCAAACCCCTGAGGCGCGCCAGCGCGTCAAGAAACGCTTCAAGTCAGCCCTTCAGTCTGGCCAGGCGGATTTTATGGACAAGGCGTTGGAAGTCGAAATCTGGAGAAAAGATGGTACGAAACTCTTTGTTCAGCAAATGGCCTTTGGCATAAAAACACAACAGGGCTACCGTCTCGGCTCGATCGTCCGTGATGTGACCGAGCAAAAACGCTTAGAAGCACTCACCCATCTGCGCCTGCGGTTATTCGAATTCGCGGCGAATCACTCGACCGTGGAATTGCTCCAGAAAACGCTCGATGAGGTGGGTGAACTGACCGATAGCCCGATCGGGTTCTACCACTTTGTCGAAGAAGATCAAAAGACTCTAACGCTACAAGCATGGTCAACCCGAACGCTGGATGAGTTTTGCAAGGCCGAGGAAGAAAGCCTGCATTACCCGATAGGCCAGGCCGGAGTGTGGGCAGATGCTGTTCGTCAACGACGCGCAATCATTCATAACGATTATTCATCCTTGCCCGATCGCAAGGGCATGCCAGAAGGACATGCGACCGTAACTCGCGAATTAGTAGTGCCGATTCAGAGAGGCAACCGGGTTGTCGCAGTGCTGGGCGTGGGGAACAAACCGCAAGAGTATACGGACAAGGATTTGGAGATCGTTTCTTATCTTGCCGATGTCACCTGGGAGCTTGCGGAACGTAAGCAAGCCGAACAGGAGCGCGAGGAACTCATCAAGAAACTAGAAGCGCAAAACGCTGAATTGGAACGTTTCACCTACACCGTTTCGCATGACCTAAAATCCCCACTGGTCACCATCCAGGGCTTTCTCGGATATCTCGAAGAGGACATGGCCGCCGGAGATATAGAGCGTTTCAGGCAGGATTCGCAGCGCATTGCCAATGCTGTGGACAGCATGAACAGTCAGCTTAAGGACCTACTCGAACTTTCGCGCATCGGCCGCTTGATGAACCCACCAGAAGATGTGCCCTTCGATGAGATCGCGCAGGAAGTTCTGGAAATCCTCCACGGAGGGCTTGAAGCGCGCGGAGTTACGGTCACACTAAGCCCAAACCTACCCACCGTTCATGGAGATCGTCAGCGTCTGAATGAGGTGCTGCAAAACCTGGTCGACAACGCAGTCAAGTTCATGGGTGACCAACCTGATCCGCACATTGAGATCGGCCAAGAAGGGGAGGAAGATGGCAAGCTGATCTTCTTTGTCAGGGACAACGGTATTGGCATTCCATCGAAATACTATGAGCGCATCTTTGGCCTCTTCGAGAGGCTGGATGCCCAGTACGAAGGCACAGGCATTGGGCTGGCTCTTGTCAAACGCATCGTTGAATATCACGGCGGCAGGATTTGGGTTGAGTCAGAAGTGGGTACCGGTTCTGTTTTTTATTTTTCATTACCTCTTAAACCGGCTGAATAAATGATCTCTGGCTAGAGTATCATTCATCGGGAAAATACCTAAATTTACTCGTATTTATAACCTTCACTATGAGATACTGACATTGGAGAGACAATTATGAAAGACCAATATAAAACCAAAGCTCAACTCATCTCCGAGTTAGAAGAAATGCGCCAGCGTGTTTCTGAACTGGAACAGACTGAATCCGAGCAGGTGAAGGCAAAGACGGTGCTCCGTGCCGAGAAGGAGTTCACCGATACGGCCTTGGACACTCAACTGGACACTTTCTTTCTCTTTGATCCGTCTACAAACAAGGCCATCCGATGGAATCAGACCTTCAAGGAAATCTCTGGTTATACCGATGAGGAGATAGCCAGGATGCCTGCCCCGGCTTCCTACTACAGTTCTAACGATTTGAAAAAGGCAGAAATTTTCACTCAAAAAGTGCTAAAGGAGGGAAGCGGAACGATTGAACTGGAACTTATCTGCAAAGATGGACGCAAGGTTCCCACCGAATACAGGGTCTCGGTTATCAACGATGACCAAGGAGCGCCAAAGTACATTATCTCCATTGGTCGCGACATCACCGAGCGGCTGCAGGTGGAGGAGGCGTTGCGGGAAAGCGAGGGGAGGGGAAGACAGCAGCGAACCGCAATCGTTGAATTGTCTCTTGAAGAGGATTCTGTTAGTACTGATTTGCAGCATTCATTTGAAAAGGTTTGTGAAACATTATCTGAAACCATCAATGTGGCACGCACAAGTGTGTGGAAGCTATCCGATGATGGATTGGAACTACGATGTTTGAACCTCTATGAAGCGGATAAGAATGAACATAGTCACGGTATGGTTCTCAATGCACAAGATATCCCAAAGTATTTCAATGCTATCAAGGCTGAAAGCAGGATTTATGCTGAAGATGTTCAGAATGATCCTCGTACCAATGAACTAACGGAAAACTATCTTAAGCCACTTGGCATTACATCGATGCTGGATGCCGGTGTTGTTATAGACGGAAATCTTGTTGGGGTTGTTTGCTCAGAGCACGTTGGGAAAATGCGGAAATGGCATTCCGATGAAGAATCCTTTGTGAGTACAATTGCAGCCTTCGTCGCACAAATTATCGTCGAATCTGAGCGCGCGCAAGCGGAGGAGGCAATGCGGGAGAGCGAGGCAAACCTATCAAAAGCACAGGAGATAGCACATATTGGAAGCTGGGAGTGGGATCTGATTTTAAATGAAGTGAAATGGTCGGATGAGTTGTTCAGAATCTTGGGTTTTGAACCCAATGAAGTCAATCCCAGTTTTGATTTATGGACTGAGATGATACATCCTTCCGATGTAGAAAAATCGAAAGAATTTGCCGAAAAAACAATGCAAGGTGAAAAAGATGTTTCTACCGAATATAGAATAGTCAGAAAGGACAAGTCAATTCGGCACATTTTTGCCAGAGGTGCCAGCCAGTTTGATAACGAGAATAACCCTGTCAAAATGCATGGGATTGTTCAAGACATTACCGAACGGGTGCAAGCAGAGAAAGCATTACAGGAAAGCGAAAGAAAATACCGTCAACTCTTCGAAAACATGACCAGCGGATTCGCCGTGCATGAAATGATCTATGATGACCAGGGCAAACCAGTGGACTATCGCTATCTCGAAATCAATCCCGCCTTCGAAAAACTCACGGGGGTTCCCGTTGATGTGTTATTGGGAAAAACTGTAAAAGAAATTATGCCAAATACGGAGGACTATTGGATAGAAACATCTGCAAAGGTTGCCATGACAGGGGAACCCACCGCATATGTTAATTTCTCGCGCGAACTTGATAAATATTACGACACCTATCTCTTTAGTTCTGAAAAGGATACCTTCGCTGTCGTATTCAATGATGTTACGGAAAAGATCAAAGCGCAGGAGGAAGTTCAGAAATTAAATGAAGAGCTAAAGGAACGGATCTACGAACTGGAAGCCAAAAATGCCGAACTGGAACGTTTCACCTACACCGTCTCGCACGATTTGAAGTCGCCGCTGATTACCATCAATGGTTTTATCGGATATCTTGAGGAGGATGCATCCTCTGGTAACATGGAACGTTTGAGAGGGGATATCCAACGCATTCAGGGTGCAGTTGAAAAAATGCAGAGATTGCTCGACGAGTTACTCGAACTCTCACGCATTGGCCGCCTGATGAACCCACCTGAGCTGGTCGCTTTTGAAGAGATTGTTCGCGAAGTGTTGGACAACGTCCACGGGCAGCTCGAAGAGCGAGGTGTCGCAGTCACGCTAAGCCCAGACCTGCCCACCGTTTACGGAGATCGTCAGCGCCTGGTAGAGGTTCTGCAAAACCTGGTCGATAATGCAGCCAAGTGTATGGGGGAACAGTCTGACCCGCAAATTGAAATTGGTCAGCGTGGCGAAGAAGATAGCAAGCCTGTTTTCTATGTCAAAGACAACGGTATTGGCATCGCACCTGAATATCACAAGAAGATTTTCGGCCTCTTCGAGAAACTGGACGCCAAATCCGAAGGGACGGGCATCGGGCTTGCCCTGGTGAAGAGGATCGTTGAGTTTCACGGCGGCAGGATCTGGGTCGAGAGTGAGGTGGGGAAGGGGGCTACATTCTATTTCACCTTGAAAAGCGGTGAGGCCGAATTTTGAAAACAGAAAAACCTTAGTTTCTCCTCAAAGCATCCTGTAGAGACTGAGAAGCCGGGTGCTTTTAGCCTGACAAAGAGTTGCGTTGGGCTACAAGCCCAACCTACTTTCGCCATTCCTGGTAAACGGCCAGATTCCCCTCTTTGCCATCCGAATAGAAGTTCTCGACGATTTTGAATCCAGCGGATTCCGCCAAAGAAGCCAACTCAGCCTCGCTGAAATGATGCACATATCGCAGACCCGTGCCGCCGGAGCGCCAATCCAGCAGGTAGTCGTTCTCGTCCACATCGGATTCAGTCAAACCGGCTGCGCTCCATTCCTGGATCCGGCCCCTGAGTCGCGGACTGTTCAGGAATTGCCAGTTCGAGTGTATGAAGCGGCCATCTTCGGCCAGCAACTCGCGAATTGTTTTGAGAATATCCAGACGCAGTTCGTGAGATGGGATGTGATGGAGAGTTGCAAATGAAGTGATCAATGACCAGTTGGCTGAAAGCTGATCGCTGATGGCTGATAGCTTCGTCAAATCCGCTACCCGAAACTCCGCCGAAAACCCTTCGGGCATAGACTCGGCATCTTCAAGCAGGGGCAGGCTGAAGTCCAGGCCAAGATACGCGCCGTGGTGATCGTCCCGGGCCAGGGTCCGTGCCAGTTCGCCATTTCCGCAACCCAGGTCGAGGATCGTCTCGCCCCCCTTTAGCGAATCCAAAACCTTCCGCACGCCCGGTTGGATGCGTCCGCGCGTGGCGGAAAAGGGTTCGCCGAAGTCGGTGTAGAACTGGCGGTTAAGTTCGATCAGGCGCTGGGCGATGTCTGCTTTCACGATGTGTATTATATCGGGTTATATAATGCCCCCGCACGGGGTATAATCTTCGTCCTTACGAGGATTATACGTGTCAAAGAAGCAGAACTGGCAGAAAAACCACACCCTGACCCCTGAAAAACTGGCCATTGCCCGGCAGGTACTGGCGGAAGTACGCCAGGGCCGCCCAGTGATGGATAGTGTCCGCAATCACCCTGTTCCGAGTGGCGGATTCCTGGGCAAGCATGTGCTTGTCGCGGCTTACAACCAGATGGTGGAGGGGGGCGAGATGCAGGCCGACCCGCGCTTCCTGGAGAAGATTCGCCTGAAGCCGGTGCGCACGCTCTCGGGGGTGACTACCGTCACAGTGCTGACCAAGCCCTATCCCTGCCCGGGCAAGTGCATTTTCTGTCCGACCGATGTGCGTATGCCCAAATCATATTTGCCGGATGAACCCGGCGCGATGCGCGGCCTGGAGCATGAGTTTGATCCGTATGACCAGGTGCGTTCGCGCCTGGAGCAACTGGAGGCGGTTGGGCATCCAACGGACAAGATCGAGCTGCTCATTCTGGGCGGCACGTGGTCTTCGTACCGGCGCGATTATCAGGAGTGGTTCGTGAAGAGATGCTTCGATGCCCTGAACGAAACCGGTAGGGGCGAAGCATGCTTCGCCCCTACAATAGACGGGGCCCAAACCCAAAACGAAACCGCATCTCACCGGAACGTGGGCCTGGTAATCGAAACCCGACCGGATGAGATCACCCCGGACGAGATCCGCTGGCTGCGCTACCTGGGTGTAACCAAGGTACAGATGGGTGCGCAAAGCCTGGACGATCATATTTTGGAAATCAACAAGCGCGGGCATGATGTCGAAACAACCTTACGTGCCACGGCACTGTTACGAGCAGCAGGCTTCAAGATCGTGCTGCACTGGATGCCAAACTTGCTCGGCGCAACCCCCGACTCCGACCGAGTCGACTTCGCCCGCCTGTGGGAAGGTTTCTGCCCGGACGAGATCAAAATCTACCCCAACCAGTTGCTCGCCAACGCCGAACTGTACGAGTACTGGCAGCGCGGGGAATTCCATCCCTACACCACGCAGGAGCTGATCGACCTGATCGCGGACGTTAAGCCGAGCATCCCGCGCTATTGCCGCGTCAACCGCGTGATACGGGATATCCCCTCGACGAATGTGGTGGAGGGCAACAAGCGCACCTCGCTGCGGCAGGATGTCCATCGCGAGATGAAGGCGCGCGGAACCCGATGCCAGTGTGTGCGCTGCCGGGAGGTGCGCAAGCAGCGGGTGAGCGCGGAGAAGGTGGAACTGCACGATCTGGTCTATCCCGCTGCGAAGGCCGAAGAACACTTCATCTCGTTCGATACGCCGGATGACAAACTGGCCGGTTTCATCCGCCTTTCGCTGCCTTTATCTGAATCACCTGACACAGGTCTGGATGACCTGACTGGCGCAGCGTTGATCCGTGAAGTGCACGTGTACGGCCAATCCCTGCCGGTAGGCGCGGAGAAAGAGGGCGCGGCGCAGCACAGCGGCTTGGGAACACAATTGTTGGAAGAAGCCGAAAAAGTAGCCAGAGAGCATAGCTTTTCGAAGATGGCCGTCATCTCGGCTGTGGGGACGCGGGGGTATTATCTCGACCGCGGTTTCAAACGCGGGGAACTGTATCTCGTCAAAAGTATCTAAACTACCTATATGGACACCCTCTTACAACTCTTCTGGCTGTTCATTAAAGTTAACCTGTTAAGCACTTCCGGCCCGGCCTCGGTGGGATTACTGCACACCGAAGCGGTCGGCACGATCATGACCGAAGCGCAGTTCATCCAGGCGGTGGGGCTCTCGTCTGTGCTGCCGGGCTCGGATGCGCTGCAACTGGCCATGTTCGTGGGCTATGCGGCGGGAGGTGTAGCCGGGGCACTGGTGGCGTTGCTCGGGTCGGTGCTGCCTCCAACGCTGCTGATGTTCGGAGTGGTGGCAGTCCTGCACCGGCTGCGGCGCGAAGCCTGGGTGAGCCGCTTTGTAGAGGGGCTGACGCCTGCTGTCTCTGTGTTGATGGTCTTCGTGGCCTGGAAGGTGTTCGCTGGAGGCAACGGTGGGACGATCACCTGGCAGGCTGGTCTGCTTGGCCTGGCCAGCCTGATCGCGCTGATTTTGAACGCGCCAGCTCCGCTCGTCTTGTTGGTAGCGGGCATTCTGGGAATCTTCATATTCTGATGAAACCGTCGAAATTTGCCGTTTGGAAACGATTGTTCTGGATGTTTGTGCGAGTTAATTTGCTGTCCACTTCGGGCCCGGCATCGGTGGGACTGCTCTACAAGGAATCGGTCGGGACACTGATGACCGAAGCCGAGTTCATCGAAGCGGTCGGCTTTTCGAACGTGCTGCCGGGCAGCGAAGCGCTGAAGCTGGCGATGTTCGTGGGCTTTGCGGCTGGCGGGATTCCGGGAACGGGCGCAGCGCTGCTTGGCTCGATCGTGCCGCCGACGCTGATCATGCTAACGGTAGCGGCAGCAATCCAAAGGGTCCAGGGCGAAGCGTGGATGGCGAACTTCATCCAGGGACTCGCGCCTGCCGTGGCCATGTTGATCGTGGTGGTGGCGTGGCAAATCTTCCGCAGTGAAAGCACGAAAACCATCCAGGCGCGCGCGTTGATCATCGCGGGTTTGAGCGCCATCTGTTTTTGGCTTGACGTCCCATCTCCGCTTGTCCTGCTCGGGGCGGGGATGCTGGGTGTGATCCTTTTCCGCTGAGCAGGGTGTGAGTAACTTATGAAACCAGAGATTTTGGTTGCGACCAACGGATTTGAGAAAACCTGGCCCGGGATTCAGTATGCGGCCTGGCTGGGAAAGACCATGCGCGTTCCCGTGACTTTGCTGGGGATCATCGAGGAAAAGCAGCGCCCGAATATCGATGAGGAGACCCATCCATTAGATGAGATTTTCAGCCAGGCGGTGGCTCTCTTCAAAGAAAAAAAACTGAAATATCATCTGGAAATCAGGGAGGGACATGCCGAGGAGGTCATCCCGGAAAAAGCCAGGGAGAAGGATTATCTGACGGTACTGACTCCTTTGGGCCGGCCACCGCTGCGACGTCTGTTACTGCGCCGTTCATTCCATCAACTGATGGCGGACATCGAAGGGCCGATCATATATGTACCTGCGGCTTGCATCCCCCCGACCCATCTGCTGATATGCCTGGGCGGGCTGGGATACGGCATCAGCGCCGAGGCGCTGGGACTGGAGATCGCGGTGAAGGTCAAATCCCCTGTCACCATGCTGCACGTTGTCCCGCCGATCGACATGGACTATCCCGAAGCCCGGGAAGTGCGCGAGAATTGGGACCACCTGGCTGATACGGACACCTTACTTGGCCGCACATTGAAAAAGGGGCTTAACAGGGCTCGCAAGGCGGGCCTGAAAACGAATCTGGTCATCCGCCAG
>Ga0209536_100009842_pt1 | contig 14151 bp, 11 predicted proteins | sample DeeMarSeWOR28_12_FD_187461 | JGI IMG/M metagenome (GOLD analysis project Ga0209536, IMG submission 187461) | Marine sediment microbial communities from White Oak River estuary, North Carolina - WOR-2-8_12 (SPAdes) (version 2) | ecosystem: Environmental > Aquatic > Marine > Intertidal zone >...
TTTGGAAAGGGGAAGGATAATAAGAAGTATCAGGAGGCAATGGATCTGGTTGAGTTGGGAGGGGCATTTGAGATTGAGAATTCCTTCGAACTTTCACAGATTCTTGGAGATCTATTAAGAGATAAAATGAAGATGCAAACTATTTCAGCAATCACAAAAAACTATGTGATGTCTAAAGCAGGTGCAACCAGGATTATTATGGATCATTTACGAATGTACCTAAATTGATGGAAGGTCTGGTTATTAAATCAACTGGTTCCTGGTATGACGTGAAATCTTCTGAGGATCAAATTATTAGGTGCAGAATTCGAGGTAAATTTAAAATTAAAGGCATAAAGGTAACAAATCCTGTTGCGGTTGGTGATAAAGTTTATTATGACCTGGAAGAAAATAACCAGGGTATTATTCACGCTATTGAACCCAGAATAAATTATTTAATTCGAAGGTCAACCCGCAAATCGGCTTTTGGTCATATTTTAGCTAGTAATATCGATTTGGCAGTACTTATAGCCACGGTATCATTTCCACGTACATCCTTAGGTTTTATCGATCGATTTCTTGTCGCAGCCGAATCCTTCCGAATCCCATCCCTGCTTGTGTTTAATAAATCTGATATGTGGGGAAATGATGAAAGAGACTATGCACAGGAACTTCAGTTCATATATGAAAAAATAAACGTTGGATTTTTGACTATGTCTGCAATAACCGGTGACAACCTGGATGAATTTAAAAATCTAGTATCAAATAAAATATCATTATTGGCGGGTCATTCAGGGGTAGGCAAGTCAACCATATTAAATTTAATTTCACCAGCTATCAACCAAAAAACTTCCGAGGTTTCCTCATTTGCTAATAAGGGTACTCATACGACTACATTTGCAGAAATGTTTGAAATTGGTGAAAATACCTATGTGATTGACACGCCTGGTATAAAAGAATTAGGTTTAATGGATATCTATGATGAAGAGATAAGTCATTTTTTCCCAGAAATGCGCAATTTATTCGGTAAGTGTAAATTTTATAATTGTACGCATACCCATGAACCAGGCTGTGCTGTAGTTGAGGCAGTAGAGCATGGCGAAATTGCTGTTTCGCGTTATGAAAGCTATCTGAGTATGATGGAAGGAATAGATAGTCATCGATAATTGCTATTTATTTTTGGATGCAAGAATGAAATAAATAATTATTGGAATAAACGATCCAATTAGAATAATGATCAGAAAATAAGTTCCCAATCCTGTCTGGATCTCTTTTACTACACTTATGGTTTGCAGTTGAATATAAAGGAAAAGACCAGTAGTAGTAAATTTTAAAGCAGTGATTAATGATTTTGCCAATTGATATTGTTTCGATGCATTTTCTTCTGTAATCGGAACAGGATAATTAAAGATATATGGATATTTATTCAGTATGGTCAATCCAGCATAGATTACGATTGAAACGACTGGAATTAAAATTAAGGACGTTTTGCTTCCCCAGGCATCTGGCGTACCATTGGTTCCAAAGTGCGTAGGCACTTGCTGCTTTATTTCAGGATAAACAACGATGAGCTGTGTAACCATATATATCAGGCAAATTGCAGCCAAAGCTTCAATAATGATATCAACAGATCTTAACGGGGGATTTATTTTTGGCTTTGTCATAATCAAACATGATAAAATCTCTTACCTTGTTCCAAACTGATAAATTGTGGTCGTCTTGTAAACCTCATTGGGATTTAACACTGTTGATGGGAATTGCGGTTGATTTGGTGAATCAGGATAGTGTTGTGTTTCCAGGCAAAATGCACCATGTTTCTGATATCTTACTCCATTTTTCCCAACTTGTCTGCCATTGAAATGGCTGGAGGTATAGAGCTGAACACCTGGTTCAGTTGTCCAGGATTCCATGACACGACCAGTATTTGGCTCATAAACCTCGGCATACTTTATGAGCTTGCCTTTCTCGTTAGCCAACACGTAGGTGTGATCGTATCCTCCACCATTTTTCAATTGTTCATAATCTGATTTAATTCGGGCCCCGATAGGTGTCGGTGCATTGAAATCCATCGGTGTATTTTCGACTTGCCAAAGCTCACCCAATGGGATTAGTTCTTTATTGCCAGGCACAAAATAATCTGCATGGATCTGCAATATGTGATCATATATGGGATCAAAATTTCCTCCTGAAAGATTGAAATATGAATGATTGGTAAGATTTACCACTGTAGTTTTATCGGTAGTTGCATGATAATCTATAACCAGTTCATTTTTATCCGTCAAAGAATAAACTACTTTCACAACAAGGTTCCCGGGATATCCTTCTTCTCCATCTTTACTCAAATAAGACAAGGAGAGCTTTTTACTATTACTTTCCTGTACCTCCCATACCGTATTACTGAAATTCTTCAGTCCTCCATGCAGGTGATTATTTCCATTATTAGTAGCTAAGGTGTATTCAATACCCTTCAGGGTAAATCTCCCTTTGGCAATCCGATTTCCATACCTGCCAATGATGGCTCCAAATGAATTGTCACCCTTTAAATACCCTTCAATATTGTCATATCCTGTTACTACATCATCAAAATTTCCCTGCTTGTCCGGTACAATGATCGATACAATTTTCCCACCATAATTGGTGATCTGTACAATCATTCCATTTTTATTTTTCAGCGTAAAAAGGTCTACCTTTTTCCCATCAATTGTTTTGTTGAAATTATCTCTTGATACCATTTTCATTGTAGCAGTATTTGGAATTTGAGGTATTTGGCCATTAGAAAAATGAAAACAACTACCTATCATTAAGCTTAATACTATTAACTCATGTTTCACCTATTATTTGTTAGTTGACTTAAATTAGCACGAATACTCATGAAAAGGAAATGCCGACTGATATATCGGCATTTCAAATTTTCTAGGCTAGCTGTTTTTAAATATTTAATCTTCAATTGCCTTAAATATCATTATGAATGAACTTTCAATCCAATATATCAGGCTTCTGTTGTTTTTTTACTTTTAATTATAATGTAAAGAATTATAAAAGCAACAATCAGGATTAAAGGAAGAACCGACATATTTTTTAATGTGATTTGAGGTCCGGCAGTTTCTATTGATCTGCCCATAATTGGTAAGACCATTGAAGTTGCCACAAAACCAGCGCCACCGAGAATTGACATACCTAAAGCGCCACTTTTGGGCACATATTCAGATGCAACGCCAATCATGGTTGGCCAGAAATAACAAACACCAACAGCAAATACTGCTGCAGAGAAAACAGTCATCACTGGTCCGGCAGAAATACTGAGCAACAAAAGCCCAGCAAATGAAAATATTGAAGAACCGATGAGCACGCCAATAGGATTTAATCGGTGTACGAGTCCACCAGCGAAGTATCTACCAACGGCCATGATACCTGTAACAACTGCCAAAATGATCATTGGGTGGATACCATTCTCAGCCAATAAGGCATTGATCCACTGCGTAGTACCAAGTTCGGTAGAAGCGGTAAGTAACATACAGAAAAAGACAAATGGGAAGATCAGGGTGATTTTATTTACCATTCGGCCCTCGAGAATTATCAATATTGCAATTACTGCAATAATGATGACAGGAGTGGTTGCGGTACCGGTAATGGCATCAGAAATTGATGACACGGTTGCCACAAGGATCATAAAAATCACAGCGAGAGTAATGGTAAATGGTGCACCAACGTTGCGCATCATTTCTTTATAAGTTACCCCGGAAGCTACCCGCTCTGTTTCAGGGATTTTCTGCCCAAGGAATAAGAATCCGTAAATTGCCAATGGAATAAACAACATGCTTACCAACACCTGCCAGGGCAGATTAAATTGATCCATAATCAAAGCTGCAAGTAAACTTCCAATGACGATTCCACCGGGGAACCAGACGTGAAATCTGTTCAGCATTTTTGTCTTTTGGTTAGGGAAAATAGTGGCTACAAGTGGATTACATGCGGCTTCAACACTACCATTTCCCAATCCGATAAATACATTGGAAATGAAAAGTGAAGTCATGTCTTTGGCAAATAATAAGAGCACGATTCCAATCAGGTGCATACCAAAGGCAAGCCAGACAATGGTTTTGGTTTTAACAATATCAATAAAGTACCCACCAACAAACATGGCGACTGCAAATCCCCAGAATGCGGGACCAAATGCACGGCCAACCTGTTCACTGGATAATCCATAATCATCGGTAAAAACGCCTTCAATTCTTGCTCTGATAGCAAATGTGATAGCTGTAACCAGCAGAGCCAGGCAGCTCGCTATAAACAATCTTTTAGTGTTTACATTTTCCATAATTTAGATGTTTTGTTATACATGTATTCTTGGTAAAATTATAGTAATTCCATATAATTAATATGAGTCAATGCGATACACATCATTGAATTTTATATTAATCAAAAAATTTTTATTGGAACTGGAAATCTTGCGATTCACGGTTTATCAACTTTTGGGCATTTAAAAAATCAGTTTTTAATCAGAATCAATTATTCACTTAAAAGGTGAATCTTACTGATACAACACAAATAACTTCAGCTAAATATAAACATTCGGAAATGAATAAAAAAAGCTTATAGTGAAATTCACCATAAGTCTTTCATAAATGAGATCATATGTTTATAATTTCAAAATAAAACGCAGAGGCATTTAATTGGTTCGAAAAAACAGGAGATTACCTTGGTAGCTAATGTTTAGAAGGAAGGTATTAAATCGAATTGTGAAAAATGAAATAAAAAAAGAGTGGCAAGTTATTGCCACTCTCTGCAGGATAATTTATAATTCTTTTACTTTTATATTCTTATACCAAACATCATCACCATGATCCTGCAAGCCGATATATCCTTTTGAAGGCACATTTGCCCAATCAGGATTTTCCTCCGGGAATTTACTCCCAGCAACCAGATCATTCCATTCTGGTGTCCAAAGATGATATTCCAGTACAGTCTCGCCATTCATTTTATGGACTACGGTACCTTTATACACTGTAATTTCCACAGAATTCCATTCACCCACAGGTTTTGCATTTTGGGGGTTAGCAGGAATAAGATCATATAAGGACCCGGCACGTCGGTTACCGTCTTTTCCAAGATCCCAGTCAACATGTCCCGGTGCCAGCACCTGCATTTCAGGAGCAGTTTTCCAGATAGGACCTAATACTGTATCCTCTTTTCCAAGATAAAAGATACCTGAATTCCCGCCAGGTGAGATTTTCCAATCCAACCTGAGTTTGAAATTCTGGAACTCTTTATCATAGATAATATCTCCCCCATCTGCAGCTCCTGCCTCTCCTCGGCCGGATCCGACACAATGAAGTGTACCATCCTCAACTTGCCAACCGGAAGGAAAAGTAGTTTTTCCATATCCGCGCCACCCATTACTGGTCTGCCCGTCAAATAATAGCACCCAGCCTTCTTCTTTTTCAGCGGACGTAAGTGTATTTGGGGCAACTTCTTCCATTGTATCTTCTTCAATGGCCGCGCTTTCATCCTCAGTAGCTTTCTTTGATCCACCACCACAGGATACTAATAATGTGGCTATGAAAAGTAATGCCAGTATAATGGCAGTACTGGTATTATAATATGATTTGATTATCAATTTCATATTCTATCTCTAATTTGATTAAACAATTTTTTTAAGCGGGCATATCTGGCAATGACCATCCTTCCCTATACGTATGCTTAACCAACTCCTGTGAATATTCCAATGCAGAAATAGGTTCTGTCCAGGTTTTATCAAAAGTTGGGTGACCGTCATGAATTTCAAATCCATCCTTAATGACAGTTCTTATTTTTTCATCCGGAGTAATGTTGGTGAATTTCATGTTTTGTCCATCCCATTCCAATGTTTTGTTCAGTGACTGTAATCGTACTGCCAACACACCCATAACCACCATTTCATTAAATGGTCCTGCTTCAGCAAAGTCAGAATTACATGGCACCCTGTTTTCCGGACTTTCTTTACATGCGCGGATCCAGTCAGCTTCATGGCCACCAGAACCATTTGGCACTCTTCGTTCGGTTATAGGTACATTTGGTTTATTCCCTGACAATAATTCCGGCTGAACACCATAACAACCAACATGAAGAATATCTTTAGTACCATAGAAGAAAGTGCCTCCACCTTGCTTATTTGGATTTTTTCCGGCAGGCCAGTTGTCAGGCAGCATTGGTTTAATACCACCATCATACCAGGAAACTTCAACTTCCGGCATTTTCACTTTACCAACTTTATCTCGCGCAGGGAAAGTCAATTTCACAGCCTGGGCAGAAGGAGCACAATCATTCAAAAGCAAGGTTGAGCTTCCTTGAGCCTTTGTTGGATATCCAAGTTTCAAACCTTCAAAAACTGGATGGAGGATGTGGCATGCCATATCACCAAGAGCACCAGTACCGTAATCCCACCAACCTCTCCAGTTCCATGGATGGTATACCTGGCTAAAAGGCTTTAATTTAGCAGGACCAGTAAATAAATCCCAATTCAATGTTTCTGGTACCCAGTCAAATCTTTCAGGTGTATTCAATCCCTGTGGCCATATTGGTCGGTCGGTAAATGATTCAACTTTAGTTACTTCACCAATTGCACCATTCCAGATCAATTCACAAGTTTCAGCAACACCATCTCCTGAAGAACCCTGGTTACCCATTTGAGTGGCTACTTTGTATTTAGCGGCGAGCTTAGTCATTAACCTTGACTCATATACGCTATGTGTTAAAGGTTTCTGTAAATAAATGTGCTTGCCTAAGGTCATGCCATGCGCAGCGATAATAGCATGGGCGTGGTCGGCAGTAGCAATCATCACCGCATCAATATCATTGCCCATTTTATCATACATTTCTCGCCAATCCCAGAATTTCTTAGCATTCGGATACTCATCAAATGCCCGTTGCGCATATTTCCAGTCAACATCACAAAGCGCTACGATATTCTCAGATTTCATTCTGCTTAGGTTAGCAAAACCCATTCCTCCAACACCCACGCCAGCAATATTCAGAGTATCACTGGGTGCTTTATATCCCACACCACCGAGTACGTGTCTAGGTACGATGGATACGGTTGCTGCAGCAGCAATCGAGCCTCCGATGAACTTTCTTCTGGTCATGCCAGATTTTCCTTTATTTTTCATAATTCTATATTATTGTTTAGATAAAAAAACCTATTTATTAGTATCTGTAAAATTATAAATTTATCTCACATAATCAGCCTTATCAAGGTAATCAAAACTAATTTTTATCGATTCTAAAGCAGGTTGCCGGCTATTGTCCAATTCAACAAAGAAATATTGCATTCCTGATTTTAAAGCATTGTTAAAAATTTCTTCAAAGTTTATATTCCCGTTTCCAATTTCTGTGTAATTGCCACTGTTAGCATCCATGTCTTTGACATGCCACAGGTTAAATCTTCCCGGATATTTATTGAAGTAATCTATTGGTTCATATCCGGCTTTTTTGATCCAGTATAAATCCATTTCAAACGAGACACTATTTTCATCTGTTCCTTGCAGTAAAATATCATACGGAATTTGGTTTTCTTTTAGTTCAAATTCAAAAGCATGGTTATGGTAGGCAAACTTCATTCCTACCTTTGCGCAGGCTTCACCATAGGTATTGAACTGCTCGCAAAGATTTTTATAATCATCAATCGACTGGCGAAGATTATTCATGAGGAATGGTAAGACTATGTATTCAACGCCTAAAATTTGACAATCCTCAATAGTTTTATCCATGTTCTGAGAATTTAATGCGTTATGTGTACTCATGATTTTTAATCCGAAGTCATCAGTAATTTTTTTGAATTCCTTTGGGGTCATTCCATAGAATTTGCCATTACCATAACTTGCCAATTCCACCGCTTTGTATCCGATATCAGCTACTTGTTTTAATGTGCCAACAAGGTCTTCATTCATTTCCTTTCGAACCGTATAAAGCTGTACTCCAATTAGCTTTTCATTACCTGCAAATACTGATTTTAATGGTAGAAAACCGGAAGTGACCAAAATTGATGAAGTCTTAACAAAGTATCTTCTTTTCATGATTAGGAAAATTCTAAATCTTGGGTGTTGATCATATCTTGGGCCTAAATGAATTTACTAAAGTCCAAAAACAAACTGAAATGCAAGTTAATATTTTGAATAATAGATAAAAGGCTTAAGTCTTATATTTACAATCAAATTTGCATACGATATGCTCATCTTGAAATTGACATTAGGGGAGTAAATATGTCGTGAAAAATACTATTTACATTATTTTTTTTATATTTAGCCGCCAATAGAAATGCAATTTTTAATTATTGTGTTGTTTTAAAACCTAAACATAGAACGATTTCAAAAATAGCATTCTTTGACCCAAAATTTTTTTTAACAACAAATCGAGAATAACTAAAACTAAAAAAAATGTCAGAAGGTAAACAAAACAAAGCCTTAGTCGTCGTAATTGCGGCTATCGCTTCAACAGGAGGATTACTATTTGGATTTGATACAGGTGTGATCTCTGGTGCACTTCCATTCTTAAAGGATAGTTGGGATTTATCAACAGGAGACCAGGAACTAGTGACTACCGCTGTATTGGTTGGTGCTGTATTGGGAGCTTTGGGATCCGGTCGGATTACTGATATTGTTGGAAGGAAAAAAGTAATTATTGTTACTTCCTTAATTTTTGCAGCTGGTTCCATACTTACAGGGGCAGCTCCTTCGATGTGGTTTCTTGCCATCAGCAGGGTAATTTTAGGTGTAGCTATTGGTATTTCTTCATTTGCTGTTCCTCTCTATATTTCTGAGATTTCACCAGTAAAAGCTCGTGGCGCATTGGTTTCTTCTTTTCAGTTAATGATTACAATTGGAATTGTTGCTTCTTATTTTAGCGATTTAGCCTTTGCTGATGAGTCCAATCCGTTTTCGTGGAGATGGATGTTTTATGTCGGAGTTTTTCCGGCTATCATCTTATTCATCGGGATGATATTTTTACCTGAAACACCAAGATACTTAATAGGAAAAGGAAATGATGTGGAAGGAAAAAGAGTACTTGAAAAGGTTGAGGATCCGGCATTGGTTGATAGCGCCATTGCTAAAATTAAAGAGGAAATTGCGCTGGAGCAAAAATCAGTTGGTTTTGCAGAATTATTCAGCAAGACCTGGAGAGTGCCATTAATGATAGCAATTGGCATTATGTTCGTTCAGCAGTTTGTTGGTATAAATACAGTGATTTATTATGCACCCACCTTATTCCTCATAGCTGGTTTTGAAGGAGCAAGAGCTGCAATTGCAGCAACAGTTAGTGTTGGGATTGTTAATGTACTTTCTACAGTAGTCGCCATGTTCCTGATTGATAAAATTGGCCGAAGGAAATTATATTTTATCGGGCTGACGGGGATTATGATCTCGCTCGCAGCACTTGGATTATTTTTCTTTATGAAAGATAGTCTTGGAGAAAATCTGCGATTTGTCATTGTTGGAACTGTATTAATATACATTGTATTCTTTGCCATCAGCCTGGGACCTTTAGGATGGTTGATCATATCTGAGATTTTCCCATTAAAAATACGTGGTGTTGGAATGAGTGTTGGTGCGCTGTCGAACTGGTTCTTTAATGGGATTGTTGCCTTTACATTTCTGAAGCTTGCCTGGTTATTCACTGGAGAGGGGATGGAAATTACCAAAAAAGTCGTCAAGGAGGGGCAGGAAGTCATAGAAAGTGATCCCAATCCTGCAGGAGCATTCTTACTTTATGCGGTTATTGCTGTAATTGGAATACTATGGGGTATAAAATACATACCTGAAACAAAAGGAATCACACTCGAGAAAATAGAAGAGCACTGGAGAGAGGGTAAAGCACCTAATGAACTGTAGATATGTATTATAATATAAATGCATGTGTAAAAGGTTGTCATTATGACAACCTTTTTTTTGAATCAGGTTTGCACATACTTGTATCTGTCGTAACATTTAATCTCATAGGTATTTAAATTGTTTTTAGGACAAAATACCTCAAAAATAAATTCTTTGCTCCAATAAAGTGATACGATCAAATTCCCTTTTACGATGCGGTGTATTAGGATGGCAGTTTTTTTTAAATAGTTCATTTGATCCCTGGGAGTCATTTGAGTAAATCCGGCAGTTGTCATATTCCCTAACTTTAAATCCATACCTTTAAAAAGTTAACACAACGTCTGTTTTATGCTGTTGCAAGGGTATATACTCCTATTGCCTAAAAAGTAATCTTTGATAAATTATATTTAATCTTCAAATAATTAATTAATCTTACATCAAGGAAGGGTGAAACAATAATATGCATCCCCGGGACGGGTTTCAGGTTTTCCACCGCCTCCGGCAGCAATCACAACATATTGTTTGCCATCGACTTCATAAGTGGCAGGTGTGGCATATCCGCCGGCATCTAACTGAAATTCCCAAAGTTGTTTTCCTGTATCTTTGTTGAATGCACGAATCCGTTCGTCCATGGTTGCCCCGATAAATACTAATCCTCCGGCGGTGACAATAGGCCCCCCCATATTAAAAGTTCCTGTTGGAGGCAAACCTCTGGCTTCCAGTTCCGGATATGTGCCTAGGGGCACCTGCCATGCTATTGCTGCTTTATTGAGGTTAATGGCGGTTAATGTCGCCCAAGGGCGTGTATTGGCAGGGAATCCTTCGGGATCTTTGAGTACTCGGTGACCAGTAGCCACAAAAGGAATCTGAGAGGAAAAGCTCATCTGGATCTTTTCTGTATTGATTTTTACTTCCATCCCTTCATCCCATAGAAATGCAATTACTGCATTTTTTTCATCGTCAGATAACGTTGCGAATTTTGGCATCTGTCCCTTCCCCTCCTGCAGTGTAGTAAATACATCCTGTTTGGTCCTTTCAATGCGGATCTTTTTTAAATTATCCAGTGATGGTGAACCGGGATTCCTAGGATTTGCATATCCATGACAAGCTGAGCAGATAGTTTGATACAGGTGTTGACCCAAATCATACTGAGTAATATTTTTCCTTGGGTTGGATTTCATCATGGAAATCCATTCTACTTCATCACTGCAATTTACATAGAGCATATTGTGATCGGGATCAAATGCGGCACCACCCCAATCTGTGCCGCCATTGAATTGCGGCATCGTCATGGTACCTTCGAAACTTGGCGGAATAAAAAGTCCACCTAATTTCATGTTTTGTACACGTTCCCAAATTGTCTGGTTGGCTTTTTCATTTAGATCTGTGACATCTTCTCTCGTGAATCCCTGCTTAGCATATACCAGTGATTGTATAGGAAAAGGTTGGGTAGGCCAGGTTTCTTCACCCGGAATATCCGAAGGAGGAACAGGTCGTTCTTCTACAGGGAAAATTGGTTCACCGGTTTCACGATCGAGAATAAACAAGTGTCCCATTTTGGTTGGCTGTGCCACTGCATCTATTTCCTGACCATCTTTATATACGGTTACAAGGTTTGGTTGGCAAGGGATATCATAGTCCCAGATATCATGATGCACCACCTGGTAATGCCAGATGCGTTCTCCTGTTTCAGCATTTAATGCCAGCACACAATTCCCAAATAGATTTTGCCCAATCCGGTCTCCACCCCAGTGATCATAGGCAGGGGATCCTGTTCCGCAATATACTATGCCGCGTTCTTCATCAAGTGTAAATCCACCCCATGAATTGGTGCCGCCAATTCTTTGCCAGGCATCTTCTGGCCATGTTTCATATCCAAATTCACCCGGGTAGGGAATAGTGTGAAAGATCCATGCCATTTCCCCTGTTTTTACATTGTAAGCCCGGATATGTCCTGGAGCAGCAGGCGAGGGTCCTTCGCCAAGTGTCGATCCCATAATAAGTAGGTCTTTGTAAACAATACCAGGCGTTGCAGCAGTTACCCATGTAAAATTGACGTCTCTCCCCAATCCTTCGTAGAGGTCAACTCTTCCTGAATCTGCAAAGGATTCAATCAATCTGCCACTCGTAGGATTCAAACAATAGAGATTGGAACCTGCTACATAAAACAATCGTTCCTGTAATCCATCGGACCAATAGGTTACTCCACGGTTGACTCCGGAGGCACTTTCGCCTTGATAAGGATCAAATTTCCACAACTCTTTTCCGGAGGTCGCATCCAGTGCAATTACTTTTAATCCAGGTGAAGTAATGAACATTTTTCTACCAATGACGATAGGATTACATTCAATGGTAGTTCTGGGGGCGTCGCGCATATCTCCTGTCCTATATGTCCAGGCGACTGTCAGGTCTTTTACATTTTTTTTATTTATCTGATCTAATGACGAATATTTCGTGCCTTTGCTGTCACCACTGTATACTTCCCAGGTTTGATAATCCTGATTTGATTCGCTGCAATTGGTTAATGTTAAACAACTGAGAAAAATAATAATTACCATTTTACATTGATTGGAGAATCCAGGTAGCGAGTAAATTCTCTGTAATAAAAATTGGTCTTTCATCATGGGTTTTTGGTAAATATATAATACGCTATGGAAATAAGGTTTGAGTGGCGATAGTCCATATTTCCTCAGCACCATAATTTGAGTTATGCTATCATTCCCTGGGTTCGCAAAGATTTTACTATATCAAGGTTTTCATTAATTAGCTTTACTCTTTGTTCAACACATTTTCCAGTACGATAACCATCATCAGGTGTATTAAAAACATAATCGATCAACTGATCAATTGTTGTGGTGGCTACATGCATCCTCGTATCGGAAGATGCATAATAGATCAGCACCTCTCCATTTTCCCTGGCCACCCAGCCATTAGAAAAAATTACATTCGATACATCACCAATTCTTTCTTCATCTTCCGGAGCAATGAAATATCCTCCCGGTTTTTTGATTATTTTAGATGGATCTTCCAGATCTGTCAGGAAAACGTAAACCACATATCTTAGACCAGCCGCTGTATTTCGAACGCCATGAGCGAGGTGTAGCCACCCTTTTTCCGTTTTTATTGGTGTAGGGCCCTGGCCATTTTTCAATTCATTGATATTGTGGTATACATTCGGGTCAATAATTATTTCATTTTCAATAACGGCATGTTCTATGTTTTCTGCGAGGCCAAAACCAATTCCTCCACCTGACCCAGTCTCAATAAATGCGTCCATGGGTCTGGTATAGAATGCATATTTTCCATCGATAAATTCCGGATGGAGCACGCAATTTCGCTGTTGTGGGGAGGGTGTTTTCAAATCGTCCAGGCGTTCCCAATTGATCAGGTCCATGGATCTCGCGATGCCGCATTGAGCAACCGCCGAAGAATTGTCACCTGGAGGGGCTTTCGGATCTTTTCGTTCCGTACAAAATAATCCGTAAATCCACCCATCCTGGTGCTTTACCAACCTCATGTCATATATGTTGATGTCAGGATCTTTTGTTTCCGGCATGGTTATCGGAAAGTCTCTGAATCTGAAATTATCTATCCCGTTTGTACTTTCTGCGATTGCTAAAAATGATTTTCGGTCCCAGCCTTCCACACGAACGGCAAGGCATATCTTTCCTCTAAATTCAATTGCACCGGCATTAAACGCAGCATTAATTCCCATTCTTTCCATGAGAAATGGATTACGTTCATAATGGAGATCATACCTCCAGAAGAGTGGTGTGTGCTCAGCAGTAATCACCGGGTTTTCGTAGCGTTCGTACAAACCTGTAGATTTTGGTTTGGGTATATTTTTTTTAGAAATCAGAGCTTCATGCTGTTCGATTAATTGCTTTAGTTTGGCGTCGAATGTTGCTTTATCCATATGGCAAATTTTTGTGTTTATTGGGAAAAATTTCAAATAAACAAGGTTTAAGGTCATTTCCTTTAAACAGGTTTGAAATTAACCTTATTATCATTTATGAAAAAGAATTTATCGAAGATATATTCCAAGTGTAAAAACTGTCCAAGTCTTGAATATTTTAAGGAAAGAATGTCACGATTTCCATGAACTTTTATCAATTTTAAGGATTAATCAAAATCCTGGATTTAAAACATAAATCATATCCAATGACGAAGAATAAAATAAACTGTATCGGGGTAATGACTAGCGGAGGAGACTCTCCCGGGATGAATGCTGCAGTCCGTGCTGTTGTCAAAACTGCATTACTGAATGGAATTGATGTTTATGCCTTCTACCAGGGATATCAGGGCATGGTTGATGGAGGGGAAATGATTA
>Ga0209536_100009844_pt1 | contig 14150 bp, 11 predicted proteins | sample DeeMarSeWOR28_12_FD_187461 | JGI IMG/M metagenome (GOLD analysis project Ga0209536, IMG submission 187461) | Marine sediment microbial communities from White Oak River estuary, North Carolina - WOR-2-8_12 (SPAdes) (version 2) | ecosystem: Environmental > Aquatic > Marine > Intertidal zone >...
CGCTCGGTGACCTCCGTCTCCACGTCCTCCGGACCGGCGCCCGGGTATACGGTGGTGACGGTGACGTAGGGGAACTCCACCCCGGGCATGAGATCGACGGCCAGCGTGAGGTAGCTGAAGCCGCCGAGTACCACGCAGGCCGCCACGATCATGGTCGTGAGAACCGGGCGGTGGACCGCCAGACGGGCAAAGAAGCGGAACATGGCTCAGCCCTCGCTCGCCGGGGCGTCCCCGCCTACGACCCGCACGCGCGCGCCGTCCGAAAGCAGCGATGCCCCGGCCGTCACCACGCGTTCGCCGTCCGCGACGCCCTCGAGCACCTCTACCAGGTCGGGCCCGTCGAGGCCGATGCGCACCGACCGGCGGTGAGCGACGTCGTCGTCTCCCACAAAGAGGTCGATCCCTTCCACGAGTTCGGCCCCCATCTGCTGAGCCAGGTAGGAATGCTCGAAGTAGGCTGAGTTGTAGATCCCCGGTGTAAGCACCACTATTTCCGGGTTCCTGATGCTTCGGGGCGAAAGAGAGGCAAGGCACTGCTGAAGCTGCAGGGCGTAGTCATCAACGGGATCGATGTCGTAGGCCTCGAACATCTCCGGAAAAACCCGTTTCATGATCTGGCGGTTCTCCAGCATGTAGGAAACGCCTGAAGGAACCCGCAGGTTGTCTTCGAGCACATACATGGTTCCATCACGGTCACGCACCAGGTCACTGCCACAGATGTGGGCCCACACGCCGAGGGGTGGCTTCACCCCCATGCAGATTTCCCGGAAATTCCTGGACTCCCGCAGCACGGCCTCGGGAAAGATCCTGTCCTTGACGATCTTCTGACCGTGGTACAGGTCGTCGATAAAGAGATTGAGCGCCCGTACCCGCTGCGTCAGTCCTTCGCGGATGCGCTCCCATTCGGGCCGTGGAATAATGCGCGGAATGATGTCGAAGGGCCATTCGCGATCGATCGAGCCGGTCTTGTCGGAATAGACCGTAAACGTGATGCCCATGGTATGGATGGCGAGTTCGGCTGCGGCCTTTCTGTGCCCCACCTCCTCAATGGATAAACGCGAGAGATACCGACAAAGGGGACGGGCACCGTAACGGATGCGCCCCTTCCCCTTGATCAGCTCGTCAAAAAAACCCGGGCTCTCGTATGGCTTCCAGCGTATTCCCGCTTTTCCCATGTGTGTGAAAACCGTGGTCAGTATCGATTCTATCGGTTGTCAGCCAGGGTCTCTTCTCCCGGGCCTGCCGTGGGACTATAATACCATCGTCAAGACCGGGTCTCCATAAGACGGTGCGGTTTCGCAGGTCGGAAATACAAGTTTCTTAAGAGGAGCGGGCATGAGCTATTGTGTGGCGGTAAAGGTAAACCAGGGGCTGGTCTTTGCCTCGGATTCGAGAACCAATGCGGGCGTGGATCACATCAGCACCTATGGGAAGATGCACACCTTTGACCTGAAGAACGACCGCTTTATCTTTCTTCTCTCAGCGGGAAATCTCGCCACGACCCAGGCCGTGGTCAACCTCATCGAACGTGATCTCACATCCCCTAATATCAAGATCAACCTGAATAGCGTGGGTTATCTCTTTGACGCGGCGCACTACGTGGGACAGATCAGCGTAGGCGTTCAGGAAGAACATCGTGAGTTCGTTCTGAAATCGGGTATCAACGTGGAGGCGAGTTTCATCCTCGGCGGCCGGATAGAGGGCAAGGCTCATGACATTTTTCTGATCTATCCGCAAGGCAACTACATCAACGCCTCTCCCGAAACCCCCTTCCTTCAGATCGGAGAGACCAAGTACGGCAAACCGATCCTGGACAGGATGATATTCCCCGACACCTCGCTGGAAGATGCGGCCCGCTGTGCCTTGGTTTCCATCGATTCCACCATGCGAAGCAATATCGCAGTCGGTCCGCCTATTGAAATTGGAATCTACCGGAAGGACGAGTTGGCCATGGCCCACCGCCTCTCCCTGAACCCCTCCTCGCCCCTGTACGCCACGATTCAGAAGGGCTGGAGCGAAGGGCTCAGGCGGGCCTTCAGGCGTCTGCCCCGTTTTGAATGGGAAACCGGTGCCAACTAGGCACGGTCCTGAACATGCTCACAGATAATCTGGTGGACCATCCGGAGCTTTTCGACGACCGGCGGGGAAAGCGCAAAGGGGTAGGCGTCGGGAAGACCCATGCTCCGGTTAAAGGCGTTCATCCCCTGTGTTAGCTTGATCCAGTTGTTGATCATGTCTTCAAATGCGTCCACCCCGTCTGTTGCCGGAAGAGCGTCGGGTGCAAGATGTTCTCTCGGATGTCCAATTTCTTGCCCGCGTATGGCAAAACCATATTCATAGGCCGTCTCCAGGGTCATGAACATGTGAAGATAGTGGGACCAGGTTTCCCCCCAGTCTTCCCACGGGTGCGAAGACGCGTACATGCTGATGAAACTCGCCTCCCAATCCGGGGGTGGACCCTGACTGTAATACCGGGCCAACGCCTGGTCATAGTCTGCGCTTTCATCGCCAAACTGCTCCCTGAATACCGCGAGCCAGTCCGTGTTCCGGACCAGCCGATCCCAGTAATAGTGGCCGATTTCATGCCTGAAATGGCCGAGAAGCGTTCGGTATTGTTCACGCAGAGTCTCCCGGGCTTCCTCTCGTGCGATGGGGTCTGCCTCGGATATATTTACCGTGATGACCCCCTGGTTGTGACCCGTCATCACGCGGTTCGGCTGACCGATGTCTGCAGAAAATTCAACGCCCGACCGGGTATCTTCAAGAAATTCAAAGGCCAGCCCATTTAAGGGGTCCTGTTCTCGCCCGACGAGGGGGAGGCCCAGGGCAAGGATGCCGTAGATCAGCCTCCGCTTGGCCTGTTCAATCCTGAACCATAGTACCCGGTTCCTGGGTGTGGAAAGGTTGGGGATAACCCGGTTCAACCGACACGAACGGCAGTAGGCATTTGTATCTTCGGCAGGGACCATCCAGTTGCAGACATCCTGCTGTTCGTAATTCCGGCATTTGCGGTAGGTAGGGCGCGCTCCCCCCGGAAGCCAGGCCGTCCACAGATTCCCGGACGGGCCCGTCAACGCGGCCATGGCGTTATGATCCGGAAGATATCCGAGGTCCCGTTCGCAGCGCAGACATCGGGAATTTTCGAAATAAACGGGATTCCCGCACTCACAGAGAAACTTTCTCATGATTCAGATTGGAAGGAGCGTCACCCGAGGCCTATAACCCCAAGAGCGTTATGATACCATCACGCCCGGACCCTGCCCCGAAAATATAATGCTGCGGACCCGGATTTCATTCATCTTCCCGGCGGCTGACCGGCAGCGCTACGGCCGATCGGAGATGAAGGTCCCTCTGTGGAAACGGTATCTCTACACCGTTCTGCCTGAACTTCCTAACCAGTGCGCAGTTTATTTCAGAGCTCACCGTACGGTGCCGCTTGGGATCCGGTATCCAGCATCGAAGTGCAAGGTTCCAGGACGAGTCACCAAACGAAAGAAAGTGGACAACGGGTTCCGGGTCGGCCAAGACATGCTCGTTTTCATCCGCAACTTCCTGGATGCTCCGAAGCACGGTGTCCAGATCCGAGTTGTAGGATACCCCCACCTCGATATTCAGCCTGACCCTTCTGTCTCCGTAGGACCAGTTGGTCACCTGGTTTGCGATAAACTCCGAGTTCGGAACAATGATTGAAATGTTATCAATGGACCGGATCGTTGTGGATCGCATATTGATGTCTACCACATCGCCCTCCACGCCACCCACCATGATGCGGTCGCCCACCGAGATCGGCCGTTCAAAAAGAAGAATGAGGCCGGCCACAAAGTTCGATGTGACATTCTGCAGCCCAAACCCCACGCCCACAGAGAGCAGTCCGAAGATAACCGCAAGCCCGCTCAGATCAATGCCTATAAATTGAAAGGCCACAATGGCGCCGAGGATCCCCAGCGAATACCGAATTACCCGCTCAAGGTTGTACTGGATGCCCTCCTCAACGTGAAATCGAGTCAGGAGACGGCGCACCATGAATCGGGTAAAGCCTTTCGCCAAAAGAAGAAACCCGAGAAATACTCCGAGAAAAAGGATGAGAGAGGCGAACGTGACCGGGGTCTGATTAACCGTGAAGAGCGTTAACTTGAATGCGGTCCGTATAAATTCAAACACGTCAGAAGGCGTCACGGCAGAACCATCCTTTCCTGGCCCGGCAATGGATACTCAAGTATCTCATAGATGGAGAGACGGCTTTCTGTTCGCGGCACTGGATCGGGGCGTACACCCGGGGGTTCCCTGTTCAGAGAGGACAAACTCCCTGCGGGTCAATCGCTTGATACATAGCCTTTCTTCGACACCGAAAACATCGTCCATTCCTGGCCACCGGAGATTCCGGCCATATGGGGCAATCTTCTGCGGAGGCACCGCCGTAAGAAGAAGGCCATCCCTGAGTAACTTCCCGATACCAGGGATGACCAGGACAACGCTGCGAAGACGTCCCTACCCGATTATGGGGCCGGAATGCTCCCGGGGGTAATCACCACATCGATACGTCGGTTGATGGCGCGCCCCTCCACAGTGGTGTTCGGTGCAAGCGGTCGGGAGGCGCCGTAACCCGCGGCTACGATCTGACCCTCTTTCACCGTCTGGTTGGCCAGCAGGTACTGCCGCACAGCATCGGCCCTCTGTTGGGAGAGGAGTTCGTTGAACTCGGGAGACCCGGTACTGTCGGTATGCCCCTCGATCACGACACCGGGCTCACCAAAGGTACGGATGGACTGTTGCACCTTGGTCAGAAGAGCATAGTTGTCCGGCAGGATGATGGATTCCCCCACCGGAAACTGCATCGAGCGGAGCCGGATCACCATTTGCAGGCCCTGCTTGTAACATTCCGCTTCTTTCGGCGTGAACAAACCGCTCACCTCGTTATACAGCTGATTGAATCTCCGTTCCGAAGCCAACCGCCCTTCCACAACCCTCCGCTCCTCTTCCATCCGTTCGCGTTCCATCCGTTTCTCGGCCTCAAGACGGATCTCCTCGGCACGTTTCTCCGCCATGAGTTCTTCCATCTTTTGGGCTTCTTCACGGCTTTTGCCCTCCAGCGACGCCACCTTTTTCATCAGCCCGCCGATTTCCTCTTCGTAACGGGCGCGAACCGCGGACATCTCGGTCTTCTGTTCTTCCTTCAGTCTTTCTACCTCGGCGGGATGGTTCAGCCGCATGGTTTCGATAAGTTCCTGCTGTGACTGACCCTGCGATTGGAGAAAGTCACGGTCATTTACGACTGAAGTGATGGAGGCCATCAGGTGCTCTGTTTGCGTCTGAAAGGTCTGGTCACGCATGTCAGCCGCCCGAAGCCGCTCTGAGGACTCCTTCAGGATTCCCTCAACCCACAGGGATATCTCCAAGGGCTCCATCCGGTCCACCCGTCTGGACTGCCGGACCAGTTGAAGAAGACGGGCTGCCTTGAACCGCGCCACCTCGGCCTTCTGCTGCATTTCCTCCGTTGCATAGGGATTGGATGAAATAAAGGCGTCTACGGACCCGAGCTCTTTTCGGGCATCGGCCAGCAACGCCGGGGCAATATCGTCGGCATCCTCGGCCTCCGCCTCCTCCAACAGCTTGGCCACCGCGCCTAGGGTGTGTTCCTTTATGGCCCGTACTTCCAGCTGGTGGTAGGCTTCAGCAACCTTCTTCTGGTTCTGGTGCGCATATCCGATATTGTCGTCTTCGATTTCCCGGGTCAGGTTCAGAAAATCGTCTTCGACCGAAGCATATTCGTCGGCAAAACTGGTTGCGCCTGCAGCCCGGGCCAGTCGCCGGGCCTCAATCGCTTCCGGAATCGAGGTCTTCGCTCTTGCGGCTGACTCTTCCGCCTTTCTCAACTCGGCATGTCCGCGCGCGAGAACCTCTGAAATCTGGCTGAGTTCCCCACCCCGGGCAAGCAACTCCTTTGCTGTACCCAGCGACCGGGAAGCCTTGTTGAACCAGTCTGGAGAAAGTGCATTGACCTGGCCCTGAACCGCCGTCGCCACCTTGTTTTCAAGCTGGGCGACTGCCTCGGCGGGATTGTCACTCACGGCCACGGGCTCGATTTCCAGCTGCGGGCCTGCACACGATGACAGGAGCACACACGCCACGACAGCCGCCCATATTCCGAATCGCCTCTTTCCAGATGTACCCTTACTCATCATCCCTGCTCCTGCGCGGATTTCCGCATCGCATTCCCCCCCGAGCCTTCGGAAACCGAGGGCTTCATGGTTCGGGGCACCACTGAGCGCATCATATTCCCGCCCCCCGGTATTGTCAAGGCAATGGGCTCAATACGCGTAGATGTATTTTGGAGGCCGTCCAAGAAGACGGCCCAAAGCCCTTTTCTTCTCTTCTCCAAGACGGGAACGAGGGTTCTGCCACAGATTTCGAGACGGGCAAGCCGCCGAAGCGAAACAGCAATTTCACGAGAGAGCCGCCAATGCAGCCCTCCCGGAACTACACGTGGAAAGAGCCGAATGGTGGTGATGTCCCGCGGAGGTCCAAACGCCGGGAGATGAGCCTATTTTGTGTTAGATGATCCGGTCCCCTTTAGGGACGTAAATTCTGATTTGGGAGGCCGGTTTCAGCTACGGCCGTTGATCAGACAATAGGGGCCGACAAGCGTCGCGGGCCAGATGAAACAGAACGGGCCCAAGGCATTCAGCAGATTTCGCGTCCCCTCTCCAAGCCTTTTACCTGCTACCCTCTGACTCCTTCGCTGGTGCACGTTCATGGCGGCCTCCCTTTTGGCTTGATTCTGGATTGGCCTGATGACCCCTCGGACAACCCGTTTCCTGACTGGCTTCAGATTATCTAAAGATATCCCTCCATTAAAGGTATTTTTCACCTGTCAAACACTGGCGTTCATGTGAGGAATGACTAAGGGAAATGGCTGGAATCAAGGGAGGCTATTCCTGGGGTGGTATTGAAAAGACCAAACAAAGGGGACCTCGACGACAGCTCCCCGGACAGCTTCTCACGTTGTCTTCCACATTTCGTGTGGGGCTTGGCAGGCCCGGCTATTCCGTCCGATATAAGAGTGACCTGTTTTCCAGGGCTGCCGGATCATTCGGAGAGATAGACAGCCACCGATGAACAATCTCTTTCGCCTCGGCGTCCTTTCCTTCCATAATCAGGGTGCTGGAGAGGTTCTGCAGCGTCTTGAGGTTCTCGGGACGATGGCGGAGATGGGTCCTGTAGTTGGACTCGGCCTCGGCATAATTACCCGAAAAGGCGTAGGCATCACCCAGCGCCTGGTAGAAAGCCGGGTCGGAAACCTTCTTTCGTACGGACAAACCCCTTCGGAACAAGGAAATCGCCTCGTCGTACCGTCCAGAGTCCACGTAGGCTCTGCCGAGAAACAGGTAGGACCGCTCAAGTTGTGGGGCCACCTCGATATTTCTCCGATAAACGGATTCCCTTGTTTCCCAGAACCGGCTGAGGATATGGTCATCGACCAGAAAGACCAGAGTAAGAAGACACATCACCCCGAGCAACCCCTTCCTCATCCCTTCTCCGACGTGCCCCAGAAGGTTCAGCGCCAGCGGCACAGAGGCCAGGATTGAGAACAGGAGGTAATGGTCGTAATACACAATTTGCCCCTCTATCCCATGTTTGAGAGGCACGATATTCATGTAGGGCGCAAAGGGAACGACTATCAGCGCCAACAGAAACAGGTATCGGAACCTCTTTTTCCATACCAGCACACCGGTCAGCAACAGGAGGCCTGAAGGCAATATCCAGTGAGGCCAGACGGCCAAAGAATCCGGCCACCGAATGTCGTACTCATATGACAGGTGTAAGGGAAGAACATACTTCTGGATGGCCATGTGAAGCGTCTCGACGACGCCCCCGATCCTCTGGACGGCATTCAACGCTCCGCCCCCCCCAACGACACCGGAGTCAAGGGCAACGTTGAATTGGTATAGGAAAAGAGAGCCGCTGGCCAGAAAGAAAACCCAGGTCCCGCGCACCGCCTCCCGGATATTCGCCCCCCCGTGTTCGTACAGCCAGACATACAGAAAGAAGAGCGCCGGAATGACAACGGCAGTTCCTTTCGATAGCTGCGCAAGAAGCAGCGGCACCAGCACCAAAACGGTTCGGAGGCCCGGACTCATGCCTCCTGCAATAAACAGGCGAAAAGAAAGCAGACCAAACATGACGTAGAGCAGTTCCTTCAGGTTCGAGATGGCGGCCACGCTCTCCACGTTTGCGGGGTGAAGCATGAAGAACAACGTACAGAAGATACTGGCGTACAGTCTCAGATGGGGAGCGCCTGCGTAACGCTCGATGGACAGCTTTCGGCCAATGTCGAAGGCAAGAGTACCCGCCAGGGCAAAAATGAAGACGTTTACCAGGTGAAACATGGCTGGATTCAACCCCCAGAACCACTTTTCCAGAGCAAACAGGGACACGGTTACCGGGAAATAGTCGAAATTCATTGGGCTGAGCCATACCCGGGAGACAGAATCCAGATGAGCCTGGTTGTCCACAATGTAGTAATAATCGTCTGCAACAAATTCTGTGGAAGGGGCAAAAAGAGGGGAATATACCCACAAAAGAAGAAGCAGCGTCAAAACGATCATCCCGAGCAAGCGGATACCCGGACGCGATTCTATAAGCTTGGCGATGTTACTTCCGTAATCCTGTTCAGAAGAAACCATTCTGGTTCATACAGGCCTTGCAGCCATCGATGCCTTTGACGGCTTCATCCTTCATGCACTGGAGAAGACATGAATATTCTCCCAGCCTGCCGTCACTTGTTATTCTCCGAAACCATCGGATTGCAGATACGCGCAACACAGCCCGCTCCGATGGGCTGCAGCACACCGCCTGCGACCACGGCGGCCATGCTGAAGAACATCCTGCGCTGCCTGGCCCTGACCCGGAGGGGTCGGCCGAACGAGTAGTACCTTATCGGCCGAAAAAATAAATTTCTTATAGTCTTACAGGGAAAGCTCGACGCCAGGTGGTCTTCCTGGGCCCGTAACCCGGGACAACGTTTCAGGTGACCTTGTGGTCCCTCCCATATTCCCTTCTGGACAAACTCTTTGCTTAATAGGATTATAACTGACTGGCATAACCGGCGGAAGGAGGCCGTCTGAATTGTGAAAGATGTCTGGTCATCCCCACGTTTCTTCTGGCCCGTCCTCCTTGCAAGTGCAGGCCTGCTTGGCTGGGTCGATTACATCACGGGCCACGAGCTCCATTTCTTTGTCTTCTACTTCATTCCCGTATGCCTTGCCGGCTGGAGGCTCGGCCTGACAGAAGCCATAATCGTTTCCATCATGTCTACCGGAATCTGGTTTTACGCGGACTTCAAAGCAGGCAATACCTATTCACGCCACGTCGTGGCTGTCTGGAACACCATGATTCGTCTCAGCGCCTTTCTATTCGTTGGCTGGGCTTTGGCCCGCCTGAGTTCGCTCTTGTCCAAAGAGCGGGAACTGGCCGCTAAGCTGAAAGAGAGCCTAGCCCAAATCAGGGTCCTGGAAGGGATCGTACCCATCTGCGCAAGCTGCAAGAAGATCAGGGATGATGCCGGAAAGTGGGAACAGATGGAGGTTTATATCCGGGATCGGACGCACGCCGAGTTTTCTCATGGCATATGCCCTGACTGTGCCCGGAAGATGCTTGCAGAAGCAGGCATCAAGAGCACGCATTTCGGAGAAGAATAGAACTTTATCCTGTGGAGTGCGAGCTATCTAGCCGAAGTTTTTGATAGCCGCCGGTCCGGACGTGGCGAAATATGGACCCCACCCGGGTGAACCCGCGGGTGGGAACTGTGCTCGTTTCTATCCTTCGATCCCGGGAGCAGGGCGGGTGCCCTTACCTGGAACGGGATTCCCGCCCCCTTTCCCGGTTTTAAACCAGGAAACCGCGGCCTGGAGCTGTTCCGCCATGGCAGACAGGTCTCCTGCCGCTTCCTGAATACTACGCGTCTCTTCCTGGCTGTTTCGGGTCTCGACAGCAATCCGTTCCACGCTGGCTGAAATTTCTTCGCCTGCGGCGGATTGTTCCTCGGTCGCCGTAGCGATACGCTGGATCATATCCGTGGCCCGGTCGGCCGCGCCGACGATCTCTTCGATGGCCCGGGCCGCCTCCCCGGCAAGCGCGACCCCAGCGTCCACCTGTTTCTGTCCTTCGGCCATCCCGTCCACCGATCGTTTCGTGTCTGCCTGAATGGCTCGTATCATCTCACCGATTTCTTTCGTGGCCTTGCCGGTCCGCTCAGCGAGTTTCCTCACCTCGTCTGCAACCACGGCAAATCCTCGCCCCTGCTCGCCTGCACGTGCTGCCTCAATGGCGGCGTTCAATGCCAGCAGGTTCGTCTGTTCAGCGATCTCGTCGATCACGTTGACGATGCTCCCGATCTGGTCGCTGCTCTTCCCCAGTTGCTCGATAATCAGAGCGGAATCGGATACTGCCTTGGAAATGTCTTCCATGCCGGCTGTTGTCCTCATCACCACGTCCCGTCCGCCTGAAGCGTTCCCTGAAACGTCCTTTGCCGCGTCAAGAGCATCGGCGGCATTTCGTGCAACATCGAGAGTCGTCTGGGCCATCTCGGTGACGGAGACGGCCACGCGGTCCGTATCTTCCGACTGCCTTCGGGTTCCCTGGGCCACTGCATCCGAAGCCGTATGGAGATGATTCGAACTGTTCATGAGCTGGGACGTAACCCCGTGTATCTGCTGGCTGATCTCGCTGAGCGCGGCAATCATCTTGTTGCCGGCTTCCGCCATTTCGCCGAGTTCGTTTTGAGTGCTTACGGCTATCCTGGAAGTCAGGTCTCCATCGGCAATCCGGAGCATATGTTCCCGCGTTTGCTGAAGAGGAAGGATAACAACCTTTCGAAGAACAAAGAGCGTAACGGCAACCACGATAGTGCACAGTACTGCCGCCAGGATCCAGATCTGGACGGACAGCGAGGATGTAATTCCCTTGCGGATTGACGCGGCCTGAACCTTCATCTCCTCAAGAAGGCGGCCCTTGGCATTCTGGGTTTTCTCACGAATGCTCGCAAACGCACCTTCCTCGCGGGCCCGTGCCTGATCCAAGGTGGCCGGTGAGGCAAAGATGACAGCTTCTGCGTATGCAAAAAGGGACGCTTCCTGGGCCGAAAAGCTTAGCAACCCGGTTGTTTGAACGTCACCGACGGACGTAAACATACCATCCTTCTCGGTTCGATACTGCAGGCCCACCACGGCTTCGTTGCCGGAAACAAGTCGACCTGCCAGAGTCGAGATCCCGTCATAGTCAAAGCTCTCAACCAGAGGCAGGATCGATTTGGCAAAGGCGTTGGCCCGGGCCCTGTTTTCGCTGTTAAATGCCTCTTCAAGGTCCGCAAGGGTTGCCGATAGCTTCGCCTCCAGCTCTACCTTTATCGCATTATTATAATTGTCAAAGGACTCACCGATGGCAGGTACCAAGTGGTCTGAAAATTGCCCCTGAAGCAAGTGGTTCGCCTGGATGGGTAGTGCAATGCCCACGATGAGAAATCCGGCCGCGATGAGCGCGAATATCACCACCCCGAATACAAACTGCAGCCCCCTCTTGTTCCTCGAAAGCAATTGTTCAATCCACGAACTCATGGCCACCCCTATGTTCGGCTACAAGGAATTATTGAGCAGTCCCGGCGCCAATCTACGGCGGACCCGGTAGGCTTACAGGGGCCTATGCACCCAGAACCGTCTCTCTATTCTATCGTCGTGGTACTGACCAAACTTTAGGCTGGTAAGCCCCGCACGAAATGTCCGGCCTTTAGTCTCGGCCCACAGAATCCGACAAGGGGAGAGTGCGCTGCAAGCTCCTGATTTCAGCGAGCGTCCTCGGGTACTGCGCTCCGCGTTGGCGGGTGGATTTTGTATAGGGAGGTATTGAGACCATGCGTAAGATCACACTTCTACTAACGGTGTTCCTTGCTTTTTCATTTGCTTCGTCGGCATTCGCCGTGGACAGCATTGACTGCTGGTTTCCGCCAGGGTGGAAGGCAAAAGGCCAGGAGGCCAAAGCCATCACCGATGCCCTGAGTTCGGCCGGAGTCACGGTAAAGCCCAGGATTGCCAAGAGTTATCCCGAGATCCTTGGGGCCTTTTCCAGCGGCCAACCCTCGCTCGTGTATGTGGGGTCTTTTGTACAGGCGATCATCAATGCACGAAGTCTGGGCGTTCCCCTGGCCCAGAAGGTGGACGGAAAAGAGTACTATTCAGGCGTCCTGATCTACCCTGAGGGCCAGGACCCTGCCGCCATCCTGAAGAACAGTCCGGGGGCCATCGCTTACGCGGTGGGGGCAAGCAGCGGGGAGCCCAGCGCAAAGGCTGCCACAGGCGGAAAAGCCTCCATCGGCACGCCTAATCATGGTGCCTCCATCGGTGCCGTAAAAGCTGGAAAAGCCAAGGCCGCCGTGGTCAAGAACTGGTGGTGGGAAGGGAACAAGGACAAATACCCTGATATGACAATGTACAAGATTCCCGGGGTTTCCGAAGAGAAGAATCCGGACAACGTGCTGACGGCGTCCAATGCCGTACCGGCAGACATCAGGAAGAAACTGGCAGATACGGCCATGGCCAGCAGTGCCTTTGGCGGGAAGATGCAGGCTTTCGATGTGGGAAGGATCGGCTTCAGCGTCGAACTCATGAAGAAGGGAAATATCGATCCAATGACCTATTCATGGTAATCCCCGTAAAGGGTTCCGTGAATAGCACGAGGTACGCAAGGCAGGCCCGTTGGGTCTGCCTTTCTGTTTTGATGAAATGAATCGTTATGGTTCTCCCATTCATACATGGACCGGCGGCGTACGACTCGACGGCTATCAGGCTACATGGCCCTTCGCCAAACTGCTCATGGGACCCGAAGCCCTTCGACTGAAACTCGTATTCAGGCCCGAACTGGTCTTCCACAGAGGTGAAATCGCACAACTGCATGTGTACCAGAATTCCATACCATTGGTGGGGAAGCTGTTCAATGGCATCCGATTCATGCACGGCAAGCCCGGCTACCCTGAAACCGTAATTTTCTGGTACTTTGGAGACGTGGACGCCGTGGCCCGGGAACTGGTCACCCGTGGTTTTGCTGCCCAGATGGTGAAGGCCCGGTTTCCCTGGGTACGGTGAGATTCCAGTATCGACTACCACTGTTCACGGTGCCGACTCGTTCGTACGGTCATTGTGAAGACGGAGGTATCTTTTGAGACAAACATGCGGATACAGGCCGTGGGGGCGGCATCTTATTTCGGGGCTGGCTCTTGCCCTGGCCGCCGTGTTGACGGTCCCTGCCCATGCGGGCTGGTTCGACACCGGCCTCGAGTTGTTGAAAGGTTTTACCGGCGGGACGACTGCAAGGACTCTCAGCCTGGAAGAGATTGCAGGCGGCCTCAAGGAAGCCCTACGCGTGGGGTCCGGGAACGTCGTAACCACGTTGGGAAAGACGGATGGGTTCAACCTGGACCCGGACGTTCATATCCCGCTTCCTGAGCAGTTGAATACCGTAAAGACCATGCTCGGGAAAGTCGGGCTGTCAAGCCTCATGGACGATCTCGAACTCAAACTGAACCGGGCCGCCGAAGCCGCTACCCCAAAGGCAAAATCCCTGTTTGTGGATGCCATAGCCCGGATGACGTTTGAAGATGTCGCGGCCATATTCAAGGGTCCGGATGACGCGGCCACACGATATTTCAGGAACGCCATGTCGCCCGAGCTGGCTGCAGCGCTGAGCCCCATCGTGGACCAGGTGCTTGCAGACGTGGGCGCCATACAGGCCTATGACAAGGTCATGGGTCGCTACCAGTCCCTGCCCTTTGTGCCGGATATCAAGGCGGATCTGAATCAGCACGTGGTCAACAAGGGCATGGCCGGCATCTTCCTCTATATGGCCCGGGAAGAGGCGGCTATCCGCAAAGACCCGGCGAAGCGGACCACAGAAATATTGAGAAGGGTGTTTGGGGCGTCGTGAAGAAGTTATCACGCATGGGGGAGGCATCCGTCAGATATCAGTTCTCACACAGTACCTGGCGGACTCACTGCATAAGCATATCCAGAATGGCTGGGGCATCTCTGGTTCAAGGTTGGGGGACTATATATACTGCGTGCCTGCTCAGCAGAAAATTGGTGCAGATTGGTACCGTGGTACGG
>Ga0209536_100009845_pt1 | contig 14148 bp, 14 predicted proteins | sample DeeMarSeWOR28_12_FD_187461 | JGI IMG/M metagenome (GOLD analysis project Ga0209536, IMG submission 187461) | Marine sediment microbial communities from White Oak River estuary, North Carolina - WOR-2-8_12 (SPAdes) (version 2) | ecosystem: Environmental > Aquatic > Marine > Intertidal zone >...
TGGGAAACTCCCTTTCCATCCACTTATCAAAAGCATAGTGCAGAAAGAGATTCGCCAGCAAGGGACTAATCACCGAGCCCTGAGGACTGCCTTTGACCCCACCGACAAGGGTGCAGGCTCGACCATTCCCCATCTTTGGCCGACCGGTTCATCCTCGGGATGGCTCCCATCGATTACAACCCGGTGGTTCTCCGCAAGCCCTTCAGACCCCACCTCGGGGTAGACGCCCTGCCCTCCGAAGTTGCAACCAACTCCGGCCAGTGAGGCGTTACCCCAACCTTTGGATATCGACTCGGGGCCGCAAGTCGAGTGGGACTTTAACCCACCTGAGACGTGTGCTGCCAGGCACACCCTATAGCTTGGTCCGACCACCGACTCCGAACCACCGACTCCGACTTGCGACTTATACCAAATATGGACTTTCATCAAATCTGATGCGACGCCTTAATGACAGCCAAAGCACAAATGTCCAAATGTCACGAGGCTCTCCCACTGTGCAAGCTTCCCGTATCGGCGAAATCCGGCAGCCGGAATTTTCGCCTGTAAGCACGTGGGGTGATCCGGGTGATGCTCTTGAACAAGCGCCGGAAGAACGCCGGATCCTCATAGCCGACATTCCAGCTGATCTCGTCAATCGGCGCGTCGGTTCTCTCCAGCCGACGCTTCGCCTCCTCAACGCGCAGGTGCTGCACGTAGGTAATGGGAGAATAGCCCGTTGCTTTCTTGAAGCGACGCTTGAAGGTTCTCTCGGCCAGGCCAGAGCGCCTCACCATTTCATCCACTGGTGTGGCAACAGTGAAATGATCGCCCAACCATTCCTGGGCATCAAGAACAGCTCCATCCCCGTGATCGGTGGGTGTCTCGAATACAATGTAAGGTGCTTGGCCGTCCACATGCCACTGCAGGAGCATGAACTTGGCGATCGCCTGCGCTGCTGCCGGTCCGACATGCCTGGCGACCAGGTAGAGTACCAAGTCGTGCCACGACGCCGACGCGCCCGACATGACGAATTGCTGACGCTCTCCCGCGGTGACCAGAACCTTCTCGAGGCGAAGGTGGACAGTCGGAAAGTTCCGGCTGAAGGTCCGGGCGTAAGCCCAGTGGATCGTAGCATCGAGGCCGTCGAGGAGACCTGTTTCGGCGAGCAGCAGGACTCCGGAACAGGCCGAACACAACTTGGCGCCCCGGGTATGCATAGCAGACAGCCAGTTCACCACCTTCGGATAGCGCCCGGGATTCCACTCACCTCTCTCCGGTAACATTGAAGGGATGATGATGATGTCGGTTTGGTCGAGTTCGTCGACCGTGCGATGGGCGGTGACCGGCAAGCCGTTTGCTGTGGGGGTGTGCGCACGCGTAGGCGCGACGATCTCGACCTGGAAGGGGTTGTCATCGGACACGGTGTCGGCAAAGGAGCCGAGCAGCTCGAAGCAGTTCAGCACATCGTAGATGCTGATCAGCGTCGAGAGCATGGCATCGGGAATCGCCACCAGGCTTACGTGGATGGGCTTCTTGTCATTGGTCATTTCAGCCTCCTTTGGCATAAATGAACCTATTTTGGCCATTCTAGCTCTTACGTCGGGCTGGGGCAAACATTAATGTATAGGGCAAGAGAGTGATGAACCGAAAGGAAACCTCAATCGGCTGCATGCGTGGCCGGTATAAAAAATAAGGAGGAATACCATGGAAGAGCAGGCGAAAATAGCTGAACCGGTGGTCACTAACGGAATCAATGTGAGCGAGTATGAGGAGATAGTTCAGGCGGTCAAAGACCAGCCGGAACTGGCAAAATTTCAGTTCCGTGCCAGTAACGTGTGGGATATGGGGGGTTACAACCGGACGACCATCAAAGGGTTTTACGTTGCGGGCGAGGAACACGGAGTAGAAGGTCGCAGCTTTGTGGTTGATGCAGATGAACCGCCCGTTCTGTTGGGCGAGGACCGGGCTGCCAATCCGGTGGAGTATCTATTGCACGCACTGACAGCCTGTCTGACAAGTACCGTCATCTACAAGGCGGCTGCCCGAGGCATCGCCATTGAGTCGCTAGAGTCGACACTCGAGGGGGACCTTGACGCCCGTGCTTTTCTCGAGGTGAGCAATGAGGAGCGTAAAGGCTATCAGAGCATCCAGGCGACCTTCAAGGTTACATCAGATGCCTCGCCTGAGGAGATCAAGGAGATGATGGATTTTTCACCGGTTCTCGATGTGGTGAACCATGGAACACCGGTGTCGCTTCGGATCGAAAAAGCGTAGCTGGGAGAAAGGAGGCCGGTCCTCTCTTCAAGGGCAGGATCGCCTCCTACTTTTTCAAAAAAGGGGCCCCTAAACGGTCGGAGGTCGGACTATACTCAATGTTGAATATTAGAAAATTAGCAGAATGTTTACCTTAAAACGGTATTCTCGAGACCAAGAAAATGCGTATAAGCTGGAAAAATCCAGAGTATGCATTGCCTATTCTACCCTTTCTCTTTTGAGAACCGGCTACCATATTTTTGGTAAAGACTTTGGAGAGCGAACTATAGATTAAGCGAATCTCCCCCTTAGAGTCTCACGTGTGGTCTCACCAGCGCAGAAGCTGATGACCTTTTTTTCACCACTCACTGGGACTATCATAGAATGTGATTAGAGTAGATGACGGTTTCAGTACTTTTTGTTTGCAATATTGTAAGCGTTGTCGAATAAGCTTCTATTATATTGTACGATTTGTGATGGTAATATGAGCTTTTCCGCACTATAAAGAGGTCAATTCACCGTATGATCTAACGTTAGATGCAGCTAGGGAGGGAAATACGAAAATGATTATCACAACCACCCCCAATGTTGAAGGGAGAAGAATATCAGAGTACCTCGGTGTGGTGACTGGCGAGGCGATAATGGGTGCAAACCTGTTCAGGGATCTCTTCGCTGGCATTCGTGACATTGTTGGAGGACGTTCTGGTGCTTACGAAAAGGAGTTGAGAAAAGCCAGAGAGATAGCCTTCGAAGAGATTGGGACGGCAGCCACGAATCTCGGTGCAAATGCTGTGGTCGGAGTCGATATTGACTACGAAGTCCTCGGAGAGAAAAGCGGGATGTTAATGGTAAGTGTAAGTGGTACAGCAGTTCGAATCGACTAAGTTGCGCAATGGCTGTATCTACTGGCTGCAGCTGACGGGGCTAACAGCTCCGTTGATCTCCTCACTGATTCTCGCATGGTTTCCACTCTATGCCGCACCGCCTAACCCCATCGTTATGGTCTAACGCTTGGATGGGGACCTGGGGCGAATAGGGGCAGTTCCCCTAAAGGGAAATCATTGCAGTTCAATCCTCTCTTCAGTTCCCTTAAGCATTGCGACCATTAGCGTCAGGTATTCCCTCACGTGACGCGTGATGAGGAAATTTTCCAGCACAAACTGGCGTGCCTTTTGTCCAATTTCCTCCAACTTGTCCCTGTGGGTAAGGAGGTATCTGATACGCAGCGCTGCCCCTTCAGGAGTATTGACCAGAAAGCCGGTGTGGTGATTGTGCACCTGGAGTCTTATACCACCCACTTCTCCGCCGATCACCGGTTTCCCTTTCCACATTGCTTCAGTGACGGTGAGGCCGAAGCCTTCCTTTGTGGATTTCTGCACCACGATGTCTGAGATTTGCTGCAGGGCGTTGATGGTGCGATGGGCATCCGAAGGTAGAAGCAGGATGTGGATATCTGGTTCGTCCATTGCCGCCGCCCTCGCTTCAGCGAGAACCTCCTCCCCCTCGGGGTCATCTGTTGCCCCACCTCCTGCGAGCACTAGCTGAAGAGGGGTGAATGTCTTCGCCAGTCGAAATGCTTGGATTACCCCCAAAGGATCCTTGAACCGATCAAAGCGGGAGACTTGGGCAATAATTGGACGGTCGGGGTCAAGTCCAAATCGCTCCATAACTTCCTGAAGTTCTGAGTCTTGCAATTCGATGTTCTTCTCACTGAGGGGATCAATGCTGGGGCGAATGAGGTAAAGAGGATGATGCAACGGTTGGGCAAACTCTGCCAGAGACCAAATGCTCGCATCATAAGGTTCAACATAACTGCGTAAATACTTCCAGACCGGCCTGTAAGGACGACTCACATCTATATGACAACGCCAGATCCACTTCCCCCTTCTCCCGGAGCACAAGTTCAACAGGGGTGCAGGCTGTGGGTCGTGGATAAAAACGAAATCAGCTTCTTCTAATTGCTCCCGCAGTCGTTTCGCATTTTCCTGGTTGATCTCCTCATACCGTCGTAGCAGAGGTTGTGGGATTCCAAACCGGTCCCCCTGCAGAGTGTTGTGCATATATTTCGTGCACTGATAGAACTCTGCATCTCCGACAATAACTTCCCAGCTAGGATCCAGCCCCAGCTCCATTTTTAAGGGGATCATTCGATGGAGAATCTCAGCTACACCGCCACCCTCCCTGGTAGAATTGACATGCACCACCTTTGTACCTCTGAGAGGTTCGGCAAGCTGGCGAAGATTGTTAATGACATCTTCACCGACTATCCCTTGGTATCTGTCCAGAAGGAGATCTGTCATGTATACATATACTCCCTATATATCTCCCCAAGTTGGGCCCTCAGCTCCGTCAGTGATTTGAAATAGGGATCCAGGGACGCGATCTGCTCCAAGAGCTCATCATAGGTGTTTCCAAAACCTACGAGCCACTCGCTGAAATCATCATTCTTGTTGAGCGTGCGCCGTCGAGCGTCCACGAAGTGATAGAAAACACTACCGACCGTGAGTTGAGGAATCAGCTCTTTTAGATCTTCCGGTTTGCTGATCCGGGTTCCTGTATCAAAGACGACGATCTGTGACCGAATAAATTGAAACTGTTGACGTGCCGCGGTCCAAGAGACCAGCTCATTTTCATCCAGTCTTTCTTCGATTATCTCGATCAACTCGCGCCGCAAGCCTTCCAAATCATCAAAATCGGTGGGATCGACCAGGGCAAGGCGTTCGGCAAGAAATCTGTCATGTAGTCCGTGATTAGCCCAAACCGCGAAATCGTTTTGATACTCGGGATCATCAAAACTGGGCCGCAGAAGTCCTCCCCAGAAATGGTAATAGATACATCCTGAGCGGGTTGTCTCCAGGCGATCTCTCAACTCTCTGAGATCATTGGCACGTTCACCGGTGGCGATGGCAATGAGGGCACAATCTTTTACCGCAAATGGATCAGTCATGAATGTTCGACCTTGAATTTAAAGTTGCAAAGCACAATAACGAATTGGCTACTATTAGTCAAATTATCCGACAGTTGAAGCTGTAATACGGTCATTAGCACCTTTGACATCTACCTGAGTTGCACTTTTTAAGCCAAAATGGCTCCTTTAACAACAAGCCACATCACCGCCTCCCATAACTGTACGGCGAAAGACACCCCCTGCATCTTTATAGCTGAAGTCTTACCTGAAATCATGGGAGAAGAAAAAGAGCAAAGTTGACATATATAGACCATTCGAAGTAAACCTAAAAGGGTTACAACCACGTACTTCACTTCCAAAAGGTGGCCACCCTATGAAAATCCTAAACTCTGATATTGACCTCGAACTTTTTTACCATCGAAGGAACGAGGCTTCCCAAAAGGCCTTACTCCTTGACTACGATGGAACCCTGGCGCCTTTTCACATAGAGCCAAATGAAGCCGAACCCTATCCGGGCATACGCCAAGTTCTGAATAGAATAATGCAAGTGCCAGATATACGTCTGGTAATTATTACAGGGAGATGGACAAGGGATTTGATCCCCCTTCTGCAGCTGGAGAAGCAACCGGAAATATGGGGCTCCCACGGACTGGAGCGTTTGAAACCTGATGGATCATATGAGATTGATTCGATGGAGGAACAACAATTAGATGGGTTAGTGGCGGCAGACGAGTGGATCGAAGAGTTCGAACTTTCGAGTCGGTGTGAGAAAAAGCCGGGTTGTCTGGCTATCCACTGGCGAGGAATCGACGAAGAAAAAGTAAAGGAAATAAGAAATCTTATTGAACCCAGATGGTCGACTCTGGCAGAGGCTTGGCAGCTCAGTTTGCAGGAATTTGATGGTGGTCTCGAACTACGTGTGCCAGCCAGGAACAAGGGCGATGCTGTTGAGACCATCCTCGAGGAAATGAATCAGGATGCGGTAGGCGCTTATCTGGGAGACGATTTGACGGATGAGGATGCATTCAGAGCCATTAGGGGAAAAGGGTTAGGTATACTGGTTCGTGAAGAATTACGACCAACTGCTGCTGATCTGTGGATCAGGCCCCCCGAAGAACTGTTGACATTTCTTTCAGGCTGGATAGGGGAAGACTGAAAAACAGAATTTGCCAAGTCAATCCCTCTGACAAAGACGCCGCCTCAGATTGTTGCCATTGGATAGTCAGACAGATATTTCAGTCGTACAACATTATAGGAGCTATTTAAGATGAGCCACCTTGTCATTGTTTCCAATAGGGGGCCATTCAGTTTTTCTGGAGACTTTCTAAAAGACGCTGAAGAGTGCCTAGAAAAGGGAACTCAGCCTGAGGCTCCGAGCTTTGGAGAGGGAGGTTTGGTTCAGGCCATGGCAGGTCTTCTTAAGCCGGGAACATGGGACACTACCTGGATAGGGGCCTCCATGGGAGAATACGATATCGATGTGGCCAGAGGACACTATACCCGATTATTCAGAAAGATGAAAAAAGCGAAATACACGCCTGACTATTTTCCTCATATAGAGATAAAGCGTGATGGCAGAATGCATTTCAACTATAGAGGATACGACTTTTACATGAGATTTGTCTTTTTCGACACCAAGCATATGCACAGTTATTATAGCAAATTTGCCAATGGATTTCTCTGGCCTCTCATGCACCTTACGCGACCTCCGCTCTTTTACAAAAAGACACCAGTTTTTCCAAGGCCACACTTTGTGAAAAATGATTTTGTTCAATACACGAGCAGCAGCGTCACCTTTGCCAATACCATCATTGATGAAACCCGTAAGACCAAAGGATTGCGCAAAGATAAAGACCCTATTCTTATATGGAATCAGGATTACCATCTGATGAGGATTGCTGGGGTTTATAAAGCACTTTTGGAGGAAGAAGGTGTCTCTGAGAAAGAAACACAGAAAATACATGTGGGTCAATTCATACACACGCCCTTCTTCAATATTCATGAGATCCAGGGCCTCATCCGGGAGGACAAGAGAAGCAGAGTGAAAGCTCAGATGTACGATCCATTTGGAGAGACCATTGAGACGGCTTTACAGAAACTTACATGGGACATGCTTTCCAATGATTTCATAGGTTTTCATACTAAAGAGTATTGTGACCACTATTTAGAGGCTCTTCAAGAATGGTTTCCTGTGGAAATAAGAATCACCGATCAATTCTACGAAGTGATTCATCAGGATTCCGTTACAACCATTGGGGCTTTTCCCATTGGTCTGGATGTTGACAACATTCTCTCTGAAGTTTCGGAGGATAAAAAGCTGAACTATGACTGGGGTGGGGAAAGTCTTTACTCCAAAATCACCGAAGACAGAAAAGCAGGAAGATATCTCTTTGGCGGCCTTGAGAGATGCGACTATACAAAAGGACTTATTGCAAGACTCACCATTTTTGAGCATGCCCTTACCAAATTAAGGCATTCGCAACAAGATGCTCGACTATACCAAGTGACAGCACCAAGCAGATCTGAAAACCCAGACTATCAAAAGCTGGAGGCCTTTCTGGAAAGAAGAGTGAATAAGATTAACAAGAAGATGGGAGACAACTCCATCGTCCACATGGATGAAGGCATTTCGCCGCCGCAGAATTACCGGTTTATGAAAGAGATCGATGTCATGCTCGTGACCCCCCTTGAGGACGGCATGAACCTGGTTGCCTTTGAATACATCCTGTCGCAAAAATACAAACGCCCTGAGAGTCGAGGCATCTTAGCTTTGAGCACGAGTGGCGCATCTCGAGTGCTCAAACAAAGGGGTTTTGGAACAGAAGACGGGATTGTTTACATTAACCCCATGCGAGCCAAAGATGCAGGTAAAAAGATCGTGCAGGCATTAATGAAAGAAATACACCTGTCCGAAAGAGTCATCAACTATGTCGAAACTGAACGACGGGTAGATGCCTGGGCGCAGGACAATATAGGGGCAATTTTGAACTGTAGAAAGGCTGTTTAGGGCTCACCATTTCGTGGAACCACCAAAAGAGGGTGAGCTCAAGATATTGAAGAATTATATAAACTCCTACCCAATCACTCCGAAAGTTCCATTAAATCTCTCATGTTCGTTTGCATTCTTTGCTAAACTATTTTATCCTTCCTGTCATCGCCACTGCGATCCGTAACCGACTATTCCTTGCGAGAAAGTGTATCGGTCTGTGTACTTGAGAGTATAGTTTTTTTAGATCCCCTAGGCAAATGATACTAACTGCGGATTTGATTCTATCTTTGCGAAGTGGCGACAAATTCTGAATCACATTTACCGAATGAAGTGGAGATACCTCTCGATTTCATAACTGGGCATGCTCTTTGCTACTAGTAGTAGTTGTGTTTACCTAATCAATGCAGTGAAACCAGCAGTGGCGAGAATGACTAGCCCGGATATTTCATGAATTGCTGTCGCGAGACCACGAAACTGGGAACCTGAATGAAGGGAATGAGATTGTTAGCTTTCAAGTTCTCAAGAGAGCCTAAGACGTTCCACAGCTCTTTATCATCTCTGTTGAACGCTACGCTCCTAGCATTTTTAGGCGTACTCACATGTACAGCGATTTCCTATGCGGCACAGGTAACGTTGGCATGGGATGCCAATTCTGAACTTAATATTTCTGGGTATAATATCTACTACGGCAAATCCACTAGAGATTACGATGTGACATTGGACGTGGGAAACTGGACGAGTGTCACAATCGCAGACCTTGAAGATAATGAGACCTACTACTTCGCAGTGACAGCTTATAACACTGTTGGCGATGAATCCGGCTACTCTAGTGAGGTATGTGTGAACTGCGCAAGCCCAAGCACCACAGCGAGCAGCGGCAGTGATGGCGGTGGAGGTGGCTGTTTCATCGACACCGCAGCCTACGGATTCCTTATGACGCAATAATCAGTGCAGGGAAAGCCTGAGCGTTGTAAAGCCAAAAAAAGGTTGGACGCTGGTTTTGCCTACTAGCGCTAGAGTCTGTATTGCTCTCCCCGAAGTTTACATTACATACAGCTAAACTCAGGCTACTTCAGAACACGCCCCACATTTTGTGTCAGGTTTTTTGAAGGCGAAGTGTGAATTAAGGGTATGTGAACTTTCCTGGTGATTGACCGAAGGGAAGAATATCTCTCACCAAATTCACTTTGATCGTGTATGAGAAAATGCACTGGCGAGGAGAAAGTAGTGTTAAGTCAATAAGTTGTCTTGCGTCATGTATCTAGCGTCATGCAGTGTGTGAGCAAACTCATCCAATGCTTTCCCTTTCAAACTGGCATTTTATCAAACCTCTTCAATAATGCGGCTTAGGTATTACGAAGCATACTCGTCTTTCCAAGTATTGCCAATATCTCCATTATTACAGGCATTCCCTGATCCTCTCTCTGGCTATTCGAGACCATACTTATCTTCTCAATTAAACAAAGGAATAGTTTTATCTCGATAGCCGTCAAAGGTTCCAATTTCGGTCCTGCTCCACATTGGCATATTGTTTGCCTTACTCTTTGAACGTAATCAGCTGAGAGATACTACATTATGCTACCAATAGACACCAGTACGATCATTTTCTTGATATTTGTTGCGCTTTTTCTCGTGTTTACGTCAGAAGAATAATCCCACCAAAGACCGGTCGGCATCTCGGCACATGGGATCTTCTGATAGTCCGTAGCGCTTGGAGAAAATTGCCGTCACTCACTGATGGGCGCAGGTCTTTAGGTCACAGATATATCCAACCCTACTAGCTCGATTATCCATTTTCCAAAGCACACTGAGGAGCTTCGGCTCCGCTTTCCTGCGATTCTCAACATTTTGTTCCAGAGTAGGTTCCAGCAGAGTGTGAAGGAAAATATTTTATACTACAATCGTACCTGCAAGACCGGTGATCATGAAAAAGATTGTGTTTTGCCTTGGATATTTCTTCTCTGGGCTGATTTTGCTCTGCGGCATCATGAGCGGATCAGCCGGTGCGTATACCCTCGTATCGCAAGTTGGGTTATTCTTGAGATCGGGCTACTGGGTGGAATTACCGCTTATATATCTTCTTATCGGCTTCTCGCCAACTGATTTGCCAGAGAAAGTATTACAACATCTAGGAACCCTCTTTAATCCATTCGCCATCCTGGAAATTAATAATCTGTTGGCTGGCTCAAACTCTTTGCAGGAGTGGTTGCCTGAGCCACAGTCTTGGCCTGAAGTACATGAAATTGTCGTTCGGCTTTTTGAGTCCATCCCAATCTCGATGTTTCTGCTTGTCTTCAGCGTCCTGGTAAGTCTAGGGGCTTTGACCATTATGTCCTCAATCAGAGAGCCAACGGATGAGCGGCCTTTGGAAAAAAAGGAACCTACAGACACAGGCACACTGCCATGCGCAATCTGTGGCAAAAAAGTACGGTCAAGAAAGTATCAGACACACTGGGCCCGATGTTTTTCTAGGGAGGAAAAAAGCCATTGTAAAGAGACGTGATATTAGTCGATATGTCAACTTAAATAAGAATAAGCCTGAGATCGGGAGGAAAAGAACTGGAGATAAATACTTAACCCGGATATTTCACGAATCGGTGTCGCGGTCGCAGCAGGCGATACGTGAAATATCCGGGTTAGATGAGTCCCTTTCCCTCGCCGCCTGGAAAGCTCGTGAACGCAATTGAAAGAGAGCACTAAGGCACAAAAGTTGCAAATTTAATTAGAGGAGAACTTCGTTACCACAAAGGAGTATACACAAAGAGGGATGAGCAAGAAATCGTCTTCGAGATCTTGGAGTTGGGCGAGAGGAAATCCTACTTAAAAGAAGTTCCTACGTTTCAAGGAGTGTCCATGAAATGGGAAAGACGGCAATGTACTAGAGTCCTAACTGTACGTCATGGAATGGGTGTTCAGTTCACAGAACTATCGCATGAGGGTCGACAATTCATCTCTGACCTTGTGGAGAAGCAGTCACAGGTGCAAAACCGTCTCAACCACTGGCCCAAAGCCAAACAATATAAATAGTTGTCAAATTCTATGTGGTAAGTTTTCGAGGATTTCAGACATGACTGGTCATGCTACGGGTAGAATGAAGTACTGTGTCATCGTAGAAAATGGGCTCATCGAAGAGAGAGTTTTCCCTTTAAAGACCCGACTGACCATCGGCAGAGCACCAGAGAATGACATTGTGCTGGGAGATTCCAGTGTCTCCCGATACCACGCAGTGATTCACGTAATCAAAGGAAAACCGACTATAGAAGATGTAGGCAGCAGCAACAGCACGTTTGTTAACGGGGAGCAGATTGACAAGGCAACTCTTTACAACGGAGATAAACTTCGCATAGGACGAGTTTCTCTCCGGCTATACCAGGGGGAACATTTTCCGCAGCGGGTAGGCATGAAGGAGACTCAGCTTTTGGTAGAGACATCCAAAGCCACAAGCCTTGCCAAACTAGATCAATTGAGCCAAGATCAGTCCAGTCCTACCGTAGGCTCCAATACTGAGCGTATAGAGGCTATAGAATGTGAACTAGAGAAATTCCGTGAGATTCAAAGGGATTTCTTCCCCAATCAGATGCCCGATCTTCCCAATTGGGAGATCGCAACTTGTTTGCATCCCGCTCATGAAGCAACTGGCGACTTCTATGATGCCTTTCGGCTCCCTGGTGACTATGTTGGATTGGTGATAGCCGATGTTTGTGACAAAGGAATGGGTTCGGCCCTGTTTATGTCTCTAATCCGCTCATTAATCCGAGTCTTCTCTGGAGAAACTCGCTTGCCCGGATTTTCCCTCTCTCACGGTGATAAAGAAGTGGATCAATTTAGCGCCCTGAGAGCTATTGTTCTCACAAACGACTACATCGCGCAAGAACACGGGCACACGTGCATGTTTGCAAGGGAAAGGGACCCTATCGATCTACTTACCGCTTTCAGCACTCGGACGGAACAGTTCGTCATGTCCTCGGACAAGCTGTTCCTGAAATCGGTCTTGAAGGTGAAATCCTGGGATTTATCGGAACGTTGACCGACATCACGGAACAAAAGCACCTCGAAACTAAACTCCAAGAGGCCCAAAAAATGGAAGCCGTTGGCACGTTGGCTGGTGGCATCGCCCATGACTTCAACAACCTACTCCAGGTAATCCTGGGCTACGCCGACCTTCTTCGCTTACGTATGGGGAAAGATGAGCCTGGATCTCGAGAATTGCAGGTGATCGTCAGTGCAAGCAAAAGGGGTGCGGAACTCACTCAGCAGTTGCTTACCTTCAGCCGTAAGGTGGAAAGTAAGCTTCGTCCCACAGACCTGAACCTTGGAGTAGAGAATACGAGAAAAATATTGGCACGAACTCTACCCAAGATGATTGAAATCGACGTTCTTCTCAGCGGCAACCTCAGTTTCGTCAACGCCGATCCTCTTCAGATGGAACAAGTTTTAATGAATTTGGCTGTCAATGCCAAAGACGCGATGCCGGATGGAGGTAAGCTAACCATCAAAACTGAAAACGTCATTTTGGATGAAGAGTACTGTAGAACGCACCCGGAAACTAGACCTGGGGAATATGTGTTGCTTGAAGTCTCAGATACCGGACATGGTATGGCTGAGGAGACCTTGAAGCACATCTTTGACCCCTTCTTTACAACCAAGGGGTTGGCCGAAGGAACCGGTCTTGGCCTAGCTATGGTCTATGGCATTGTGAAAAGCCACGACGGCTATATTGATTGCACCAGCGACTTTGGCACGGGCACGACCTTCAAGATCTACTTACCGGCGCTAGAGCAAGAAGAAAAACCTGAAATGGTCATAGAAAAGGACCTATACCGAGGTGGTACCGAGACCATTTTGCTGGTGGATGATGAGGAGTTTGTCCGCGATGTGGCGAGACAAATGCTGACAGAGTTCGGCTATACTGTAATAGTTGCCAACGATGGCGAGTCCGCCCTGCAGCTATATGAACAGGAACAAGGCCGCGTCGATCTGGTTATTTTGGATTTGATCATGCCAGGGATTGGGGGCAGAAAGTGTCTTGAAAAGCTTCTCACGATAAATTCAAAAGCAAAGATTGTTGTTGCCAGTGGCTTTTCCGATATAGAACCAATGAAAGAGACCGTTGAAGCGGGGGCGAAGGGCTTTATCGGGAAGCCTTACGAGATAATCAGTTTTTTAAAAGTAGTCCGTGAAGTCCTCGATAGAGGGTGATGCCAGCTTTCTAGGGGTCACAAAGATTTCTTTAACTCTGGTTGGCACTTCTCTCCTTGATATCTCTTAGACGTTTTCTATAGTATTCAAGCAATACTTTCTGTACTTTTACATTGTCCTTAACCACTTCTCGCATACTGGTATAACTGAGTTCCAGAAGCATACTTTTGTCCACGGCTCTTACGTTAGCTGGACTCGGTTGGCCGGTCAGAAACGATATTTCACCAAAAAATTCGCTCTCCCTCAGAATGGCAAGCTCCAACTGATTACCATAATGGTCTCGTTTGCATACACGGATCCGGCCGTTCAAGACAACATAGATTGATCTGCCAGGATCCCCTTGCCTCATGATCATCTCTCCTCCACTAAACCCACGTAAGGTCGCAGTATCCATCAGCTTCTTGCGCTCCAACTCATCCAGGAAGGAGAAAAAAGGTATTGAGGAAATCACATCCTGAAGCCGTTCAGTCCAGAATTCAGCTTTTTCTTTCTTATCAAGAATATCCAAATCTTCAACTGAAGCTGATCGGATTTCCACTGTCTCAGTGAACTGATCCCTCATCTCGGAACTTTCATTCTCCAGGAAGGTCAAAGCAATTTTTCCTAGGTGGAAGGTAAGACCAGATTTGAGAACCAGTTTTTCTACTTGCTTACCATCTGTCTTGATGCCGTTGGCGCTTTCCAAATCCTCAACGATCCAACTCTTTCCTTGTAGAAATACCTTAGCATGGTTGCGTGAGACGGTCGGGTCCGGAATCGTGATAGTATTATTTGCATCGCGGCCAATCGTCGTCGGTCCAAGTAATGGATAGACGGTTTT
>Ga0209536_100009846_pt1 | contig 14148 bp, 12 predicted proteins | sample DeeMarSeWOR28_12_FD_187461 | JGI IMG/M metagenome (GOLD analysis project Ga0209536, IMG submission 187461) | Marine sediment microbial communities from White Oak River estuary, North Carolina - WOR-2-8_12 (SPAdes) (version 2) | ecosystem: Environmental > Aquatic > Marine > Intertidal zone >...
AAAAAAGTCTTTTGGCCCAATATCTTTGTTGGTGCCTCGTTTTAAATCCTCGAAATACTGATGTATTCCTGCGGTTTAAAACTCGGCCCCGCCGCGATATTGACCCAAAATCCTTTTTTTTGAGATAGCTTCTAGTTAATTGGAGAAATAGAAAAATAGAGAATAGTCGACCAGTCCGGTAGTCAGATAGATTGACATCCTTTTTACCTAATTTAACTATTCAACTAATCAACTATTTAACCAATCTCCACGATCCGGCGGAAAACCTTCCCACCCTTGCCCAGATCGAATTCCTTGCGGACGACCTTGATACGCCCCAGGGCAAACAGCTGAATGCAGTGCGGGTAAAGCTCCCATTCGAGTGCCAGACCCTTTTGACGGATCGATTCAAGGGAATCTCCGGCTTCGATTGGAAAAGCGCGCTGAGCAATGATCGGCCCCGTATCTTCTCCGTAGTCGATAAAGTGCACCGTGCATCCGGCGACCTTGCAGCCATAGCGGAAGGTGTCGCCGTAACCGTCGACGCCGGGAAAGGACGGCAGCAGGGCCGGGTGAATGTTCATGATCCGAGGGCTGGTTCGATCGGAATTTATGCGGTCGATGAAATAGGGGGTTAAATTGCGCATAAACCCGGCCAGAACCAGCAGGTCGAAAGAATGGGATCCGATCGCCTCCAGCAGCCTGGCTTCCGCCAGCACCCGGGACATCATAAAGGATCTGACCCTTTGTGGATCGTCCTGATCGGAAAAGAGGGTCTGTTTGGCAATAATGTCGCCAAGGTCAACATCGTCCGGAAGGAGGGCTTTGCGCGGATCTTTTTTGAAATCACGGATGATGGATTTATAGTCGACCACAAATGTGGCGATACCATTGCGGCGCGCCCGGTCGAGACCACCGGCGCCGGGGGCATCCGAACCGACGAAAACAATCTGCCCGTCCAGGTGGCCGCCATTGACGGCATCGATAATGGCCTGCAAATTGCTACCGCCGCCGGAAATGAGTACGCCGATCTGAATTTTGGTATTCACGCTATATCCCTTCGGGTAATACAGTTTTCATTTTCAGGCTATATGGACATTGTCAAAACTGCATAAATGGCGCCTTTGTCATGCCGGACAGAATTCGGGGGCTTTCGTGAATTACAGCACGGCCGGTTTACCGGGTGAGCCACGATACTATCGGATAACCGCAGCTGAATCCCATTTGACGGAGAAAATACGATCCGGTTATTCAAAGCTCATAGCTCATAGGCTGGCGGAAGTCAACTTAAGGCCCGGGGCCAACTCCGGTCAAGGTTGACAAGGCCCATCCCCGTCACTATAATACGGCAATCTTTTACGAAAACTGGCCAAGGAAAGGATGCAATATCATGGCAGAAGGTATGTTGGAAATAGACGATGGAAATTTCGAAACTGAAGTGCTGCAATCAGACAAACCGGTACTGGTTGATTTTTGGGCCCCCTGGTGCGGCCCCTGCAAGGCCATTGGGCCGTTGGTTGAAGACCTTGCCAATACATTCGGCGACAGGATCAAATTTGCAAAGTGTAATGTGGATAATAGTCCGGTGACTCCCGGCAAATTCGGTATTAAAGCCATCCCGACGCTTATATTCTTTAAACAAGGTGATGTTGTCGAGCAAATCACCGGAATGGTCGCTAAATCCAAACTGGAAGACGCTATCAACAAGCTGCTGTAAAAAATCACCGAGATGTTTTTCTTACAGGCCAATGAAGCTCAGCCACCTTATGCTTGGCTGCCGATCATATGCCTGCAGTGTCTAAACATGAAACGTTTTATTGTAAGCGGCATCATTATCTTGCTGGTGTGTTCCGGGTGCGAAACTCTAAAAAAGTCCTGGAAATCCATTTGGGGTGAAAATTTAGCCGAATCAGCCCAGATGCTGGCCTGGGACGGCATGGATGCCTACGAAGACGGAAATTATGCCGAGGCCATTGCTAATTTTCAGCAATTAAAAGATTGGTACCCCTTTTCTAAATATGCAATCCTGGCTGAACTGAAAATCGCCGATTCCAATTATCATTTGCAAAAATACGAAGAGGCGATTTTTGCATACGAAGAATTTGAAAAACTGCACCCCCGCAACGAAGCCGTACCATATGTTATCTATCAAATAGGGCGGTGCTATTTCGACCAAATCGACACCATTGATCGGGATCAGACGCCTGCCCGCAAGGCCTATGAAACCTTCCAACGGTTGAACAAGCAATTTCCCGGTGATAAATATGCCCGCAGCGGATCGGAGCACATCTCCACCTGTTTAAAAAGCCTGGCCGGCAATGAATACTATATTGGTATCTTCTACTATAAGTCCAAACACTACAAGGCCGCCCTGCATCGGTTTATGACCGTGCTCACCGAATACCCGGACGTAGGGTACCACCAGCTGGCCCTGGAATACATTGCCAAGTGCGAAGCCGAGTTATCACCCGCGACGGAGACAAACTAGCCGCCATCTGAAAAAAACGCTTTACACGGCTTTTAATTTAGTATAGAAGATTTCGTTTTAATATTATAATTTTAGGAGAACGGTTATGTCTAAGATATGCGAAGTATGCGGTAAAAAACCCCTGGTGGGAAACAATGTGAGCCATGCCCACAATTTGACCAAAAGACGGTTCAATCCCAATCTTCAGCGCGTCCGGACGATTTCAGACGGAAGAGTCAAAAAAATATTTGTCTGTACCAATTGCATTAAATCAGGGGCCGTGGTCAAAGCACCCTAGCCATTCAGAAAGCCTGACATCAAAGTATATTCTACACCAGTTGCAATAGAAGAAGTGATACGGCAATAAAATCCCAAATCGCACGCACCAAATTACAAATAAATCACAACTTTCAATATCCAATGACCAAAACATGCACCGTCGGTGTATCGCATTGTTTTGCAATCTCTATCCTGCCACTACGGCGGTGTTGGAAACAACGGCACATGGATACCTTGTTTGGAATTTTGAATTTAGGTCATTGGGATTTGTTTGCGATTTGGTCTTTGGTGCTTGGAATTTTTATAATTTTTATTGCTTAGCTAATTTTCATAAAAACAGAAAATTATTTGCTTAAATATCAGAGCCTCCTACCCCACCCTTTTGACATCCTGCACGCGCTTGACCTTTCTGACGGCCGACAAAATTTTGTCTAAATGGCTGATATCCTCGACGCCAATCGTAAAGAAACTGTCAACCATCTTATTATCGCGGATTTCAGAGGTGGCGTTGAGTATGTTTGCACCGAATTTGCTGATATTGCCGACCACATCAGCCAGCAGCCCCACCCGATCCTGGGAGATTATCCGGATCTTGACCGGGTAGACCTCGCCGACTTCCCGATTCCATTCGACTTCAATTTGGCGCTCCGGATTCATGCGCAGGGCATTGACGCAATTTGTGCGGTGCACCGTCACGCCGAAGCCGCGGGTGATATAGCCCACAATCGAATCACCGGGAACCGGCTGGCAGCATTTGCCGAATTTGATCAAAATATCATCGACGCCTTTGACAAGCACCCCGGTTTTTAGTTTCTTTTTGCGGCCAACCCGCCCGATAAGTTTGTTGAAAATCGACTCCTCAACCGTTGCCGCTTCCGCTTCGCGTTTGGGAACGATTTTCCGGACAACCTGCAGCGGGGTAATCTTGCCGTAGCCCACATTGGCTATCAAATCATCAACTGCTTTAAAACCGAAATCGGCTGCAACCTCCACCATTTGTTCCGATTTCATCAGGTTGAGAAAGCTAAGCTTCTCCTTGCGAAACGCTTTTTCAAGCATCTCCCGACCCAGGGTTATGCTGCGCTCTTTTTCCTGGGTTTTTATCCAGTGGCGAATTTTCGAGCGCGCCTTGACGGTTTTGACATATTTCAGCCAATCCTTGCTGGGGTGATGGTTCTTGGAGGTCGTGATCTCAATAATATCACCGGTCTTCAACTTATAAGCCAGGGGGACAAGCTGACCGTTAACCTTGGCCCCGGTACACTGATTGCCCACTTCGGTGTGAATCATGTAGGCAAAATCCACCGCCGTCGCCCCCCTGGGCAGGGTCTTGATTTCGCCGCGGGGGGTGAAGACATAAACTTCATCCTGAAACAGGTCGATGCGAACGTTCTCAAGGTATTCCCCGGGGTCTCGGAAATTTTCCTGATTTTCGACAAGATCCTGAATCCAGGCAAATTTCTCGCTGATATTTTCATCGATCCGTCTGCCCTCTTTATAGCTCCAGTGAGCGGCAATGCCTGATTTGGCGACCCGGTCCATCTCCCAGGTCCGGATTTGAATTTCAATGCGCTCGCCGGACGGCCCGATGACCGTGGTGTGCAGCGATTGGTACATATTGGGTTTGGGTCGGGCGATGTAATCTTTGAATTTGTGATCAATCGGCTTCCACATGGCGTGAATGAGTCCCAGCGCCTCATAGCACTGGGAGATGGAGTCCAGAATAATTCTGAAGGCAATGATATCGTAGATTTCTTCGAAAGGCAGGTTCTGGGAAACCATTTTGTTGTAAATGCTGAAATAATTTTTATTTCTCCCCAGCACCTCGCCTTTCAGATTCGACTCCTCCATTTTTTTCTTGATCAAGTTCTTGACGGTTTCCATAAACTTCTCGCGTTCGCCGCTGGACTTGTCAACAAGGTTATGGATCCGGTCATATTCATCTGTCTGGAGGTATTTGAAAGAGCTTTCTTCCAGCTCATTTTTGATCCAGTAGATACCGAGGCGGGCGGAAATGGGTGCGTAAATATCCAACGTTTCCCGGGCGATCTCCAGGCGCTTGCTCGGCTTGTGGAATTGAAGGGTCCGCATGTTGTGGAGCCGATCGGCGAGCTTGATCAAAATCACCCGGATATCGTCCGCCATGGCCAAAAACATCTTCCGGAGGCTCTCGGCCTGGCGGGCGCGGGAGCTGTGAAACGACAAGCTGCTGAGCTTGGTGACGCCTGAGACAATGTGGAGAACCTCGGGGCCGAAAAGCTCCTCTACTTCCTCGGGGCTTGCATGGGTATCCTCGATCACATCGTGCAGGAGACCGGCCACAACGCTGGTGATATCCAGCTTCATATCACTCAAGATTCCGGCCACTTCCAGGGGGTGGGAAAGATAGGGTTCACCGGACAGGCGCACTTGGCCCTCATGCACCCTGGCAGAGTAGATATAGGCGCGGTCAATGAGGTCCAAGTCAGTCTGGGGCTGGTACTCGGCAACCTTATCTATGATGTCGTTGATTCGGATCAAGGTTTACTCGTTTGCAATTTATAGTCCTCGACTGAATGTCATCGGTTCCAGGATCCCTGCTGGCATTACCATCTGGTATAAGGCACAAGGCGTAAGGCATAAGGTCGAAGAATCTGAATCATCTACCTTGTGCCTTGAGCCGCGCGCCTTGTGCCTGTAGTTCCTACCTTCCACCGTCTACCTTCGACCGTCGACCGTTAATATGATTTTGCGAATATCGCCCATGTTGTTCCCGTTTTTCCGCAGCCAATACAGCTCCCTTTGACCTTATCCTGTTCAAAAGGCAGGCAGCGAATGGTGACCGATTGATTCTCCTTTATTTTTAATTCGCAGGCTTGCTCACCACACCACGGCGCCCGGGCGAATCCCCCATGAATTTCCGGTTTCTGCGAATCTTGAGGTGTAAAAAAATCAATAAATTCTTTGGCATCTTCGATGACCCGGGTATGGTCCTTGGCATAGGCTGCGGCCCGCGCGAACAGATTCCCCTGAATTTCATCCAGGATACTGGTAATTTCGGCCACAAACTGATCTTTTTTCAGGGAAACTTTTTCCTTGTGCGACTTGTCGCGGCGGCCGACAAAAACAGAATCTTCGGCAATGTCCCGGGGACCGATTTCGACCCGCAACGGTATCCCTTTTTTGATCCAATCCCAGCCTCTTGCACCCCCGATGTTGCGATCATCGATTTCCACCACTAATTTATGATGGTGATAGTATTTTTCCTTCAGGCTCTGCGCCAGGCTGTTGGTATAGCCCATGACGCTTTCCCTGTCCTCGGGTTTTCGGATAATCGGCATTAATACCACCTGGGCCGAGGCAACTTTGGGCGGTAAGATGATACCGTCATCATCGCCGTGGGTCATTATCAATCCCCCGATCAGCCGCGTGGAAGACCCCCACGAGGTTGTCCAGACATAATCTTCGCTTTCGGTCGCGGTTTGATATTTAATTTCGGAGGCCCGTGCAAAATTTTGACCCAGAAAATGGGACGTCCCGGCCTGCAGCGCCTTGCGGTCCTGCATCATCGCCTCAATGCAAAGCGTGTCCACAGCGCCGGGAAATCTTTCGGCCTCTGTTTTGCGACCCTTGATGACCGGCATGGCCAGGTAATCTTCCGCCATACGGGCATAGACGTCGAGCATTTGCCTGGTTCGTTCGATGGCCTCCTCGGCAGTGGCATGGGCGGTGTGCCCTTCCTGCCAGAGAAATTCACTGGTTCTTAAAAACATCCGGGTCCGCATTTCCCAACGAACCACATTGGCCCACTGGTTGATTAAGATTGGCAGATCACGATAGCTGCTGACCCATTTGGCAAAAGAATCCCCTATGATGGTCTCGGAAGTCGGTCGAACCACCAGGGGCTCGGTCAGTTCCCCGGCCGGGACCAACTCACCATCAGAACCCTTTTCAAGCCGGTGGTGCGTAACCACCGCACACTCGGTGGCGAATCCCTCCACGTGCTCGGCTTCTTTCTCGAGGAAGCTTAAGGGAATAAACAGCGGAAAATAGGCATTTCTGACACCGGTTTCTTTAAACATATCATCCATTACCCGGACAATATTCTCCCACAGGGCATAACCCCAGGGTTTGATCACCATGCATCCTCTGACCGGTGAGCGCTCTGCCAAATCGGATGCGCTAATCACCTGTTGATACCATTCCGGATAATCCTCCGCCCTTGTCGGTGTTATGGCGGTTTGTACCTTACTTCCCATCTGGTTCCTTTCAGTCTGTCTGGGGGCTTGGCCCCAGTCGGCGTCCGGCCCGCAGGGCCTAAGTCCCGGAGGCAATGTTGGAATGATGGAATATTGGAAAATCGGCTCTGGGATATTGGCGCGTGGGGATAATATTCCGGCACAGGTGGAAGATTGGAATTAAAATGAATAATAACCATTTTAAAACCCACTATCCCATCATTCCACTATTCCATTATTCCATAATTGCTACAAAAACGAGATATCGAGTATAGCATTTATACTCAATAAATCATACAGGTTATTGAATATTCAGACGGTCCTCAATCTTCCAACTTACGATTATGGCGCTCATAGGCTTCCACTTCCTCCAGCAACACCTCAACCAGTTGTTCCTGGGGAAACTTTTTGACGACCTTCCCCCGTCGGAAGAGAATCCCGCTGCCGTCTGCTCCGGCGATGCCGATGTCCGCCTCCCGCGCCTCCCCGGGACCGTTTACAACGCAGCCCATAATCGCGATTTTAATCGTGGAAGCGGTTGTCAGCAAGGCTTTTTCAACCTCCTCGACAATATTGAACAGATCGATGTTGCAGCGCCCGCAGGTCGGGCATGAGATAATGTCCGGACCCCGTTGCCGTATGCCCAGGGCTTTTAAAATTTCATATCCAACCCGGACCTCTTCCACGGGGTCGCGGGTCAATGAGACCCGAATCGTATCTCCGATACCTTCGGCCAGCAGCGTGCCAATGCCCAGGGCCGATTTTACGATCCCGGAATAAAGGGATCCGGCCTCGGTCACCCCGACATGCAGGGCAAGATCCGTTTTGGCAGCCAGACGCCGGTAGGCTTCTACCGTCCGGGCAACGTCCGATGCTTTTAAGGAAACCTTTAACTGATCAAAATCAAAGGATTTAATCAAGTCCACATTGCGCAGGGCACTCTCCACCATGGCATCGGCGGTAACACCGTTGTGCTTTTCAAGAATATCCTTTTCCAGAGAACCGGCGTTCACACCGATTCGGATGGCGAGTCCGCGATCTTTGGCACAATCAACCACGGCCTTAACTTTCCGGGCGTTTCCGATGTTGCCCGGATTAATCCGCAACCCATCGGCACCCGCACGGGCAGCGGCGATGGCCAGACGGTGATCGAAATGGATGTCTGCAATCAGTGGAATGGAAATCCTGGCTTTGATGGCCGTGATGGCATCCGCAGCCTCCCTGTCAGGCACCGCGACCCTTATAATTTCGCAGCCGGCACTGCTCAATCGCTCAATCTGTGAGACCGTAGCGTCCACATCCGCCGTCGGGGTATTGGTCATGGATTGGACCGCAACGGGCGCCCCTCCCCCCACGGGCACATTGCCGACCATTATCCGGCGGGTATTTCTGCGGTTTGTTACAAAGGACATGATTCGAATTACGGGTTACACGTTTCTGGTTTTTTAAACCAACTGGTAGAAGGTTTAAGATGCAAGGTATAGGGTAATGGATGGCGCAGGGCTCAAGGCCTTTAAAGGATATGATCATTGACCTCATGCCCTGCGCCGTTAGCCTTGCGCCACTACCTTAGACCTTATACCCTCAACCTTATACCTGTCATTGCCCATCCGGGTTATATAATATTCAGAATTGAGCATAACGCATCCAACTGGGAAAATTGAACCCCCAGCCGATTGCCAACAAAACTGAATTCGTGATATACTCGGTCGACATCGACAAATATCGAGTCTTAAAGATAATGAGATTACCAAACAAGGTGGTTTAATTCAAGTCTGGATTTGCGGTGTCCACTATCCGAATATACCGTTTCCACAAACAATCTTGACATTTAATCGGACATGTCAATAACCTCAACACGCTTGAGACAGGGGGGATTCCAATGACACGGGAAAAGGGACAAAAATTTTCAGACAAGCACGGCGCCAACGCCCAGGCGGATCCGCGTGCAACCGATAAAATCCGAACAAGTGCCCTAAATGGAGAAGTGACCTGCGTGGTTGCCCATCAGATTGCCGCAGAACTTAACCTTCCGCCGGCTGAAATCGGCAAAGCCATTGATTTGCTTGAATATAATATATCTAAATGCCAACTGGGATTGTTCGGCTACGGCCAGGGGCCTGATAAAAAAGCGCTGAAACCCAAGGCACCTGAAGATCAGAAGCTGGAAGCGGCGATCCGCGGGTCCCTTGTGGACGAAAAACTTGCCTGCCGGGATGCCTGGCGCATCGCAAGTCGGTTCAACGTCCCGAAAATGACCGTCAGCAACGCCTGCGAAGCCCTGGGAATTAAAATCAAGCCCTGTCAGTTGGGGGCCTTTTAGCAATTGGAAAACATACGGGACCATTTACCTGCGAAATTCAAGACAACAAACTATAGCAGGTTAGAGGTTATAGGTTTGAGGTTTGAGGTTGGCGGCTGAAAATCAAGGTTCAGGCCTCAAACCTCCAACCGCCGAAGGCGATGCTGTTTAACTATCTATCTATTTAACTACTTTTCTATTTAACTAAAAGCCAAATTAGCCGATAATACAGATTAAATGAGTTCATCAGCAATCCATAAACTCTTTCATCAAGGCCGCGGATTTGGCATCATTATTCTGATCCTGTGGGCAATTGGCGTTTTTTATATAATCAATCCCATTATTAATGACTACCGGTTCATAACGCTGCATAAAATCTTGAAAGCCGGACAGGTAACGGTGGTCACCCGGAATACGCCCCATTGCTATTACATCTATCGGGATGAAGCCATGGGTTTTGAGTACGAGTTGGCGCAGGAATTCGCCGCTTATCTGGGCGTCGACTTGAAAATTAAAATTGTTGAGAATTGGAAGCGCATGCTGCCGGAGCTTAGAAACGGCACCGCAGCCATAATTGCAGCCGGGATAACCATTACCCCCAAAAGACAAAAGCGGGCTGCTTTTTCAGACGGGTATATGGACATCCGGCAGCATATCATTTCCCATCGCAACCACACCAGGATAAAAAATATTACCGACCTGTCCGGTAAAACCGTCCATGTCCAGACTGCAACAGCTTATCAGGAGCGTCTTGAGGAGCTCCGCCGGCAGGGTCTGGATCTGAGGATACAGCTGCACAAAGATTTACCCACCGAGGAGCTGATTCAACAGGTGGCCGAGGGTGAAATTGAATTAACCGTGGCAGACAGCAATATTGCCAAGCTCAATCAGCGCCATTTTCCCCAGGCGGTTATGGCAGGCGCAATCAGTGACTTGAAGCAACTCGGCTGGGCCGTGCATCCCGACGCTCACCAGCTGAGGAAAAAAATCAATTCCTTTTTTGCCAGCATCCGGAAAAGCGGTCGGTTTGATGAAATTTATAATAAATACTACGGTGATGTAGAAAATTTCGATTACGTTGATCTGAGAGCCTTTCACCGCCGCATCAAAAGCAGGCTTTCCCGCTACAGCCCCTTTATTAAAGCCGCCGCCAAAAAGCACGGCTTCGACTGGCGTTTGATCGCCGCCCAGGCGTACCAGGAATCCCATTTAAACCCGTGGGCCAAAAGCCGGGCCGGCGCCAAAGGCTTGATGCAGCTGCTCAGCAGCACCGCCCACAGCCTGGAAGTGACCGATATTTATAATCCTGTGGATAACATCAACGGCGGGGTTCAACATTTAAAGAATTTATACGAACACTTTGACACCGCCACCGGTGAGGATCGGCTGATGATCGCCCTGGCAGCCTACAATGTCGGCCAGGGCCACATCCAGGATGCACGCAATCTGGCAGCTAAAAAGAAACTGGACCCCGATTCGTGGGAATCGCTCAGTGAAATATTACCACTGTTGAGATATCGAAAATATTATAAACATGCCAAGTACGGATACTGTCGGGGCAGCGAGCCCGTCATATATGTCAAACAAATCATGATTTACTACGATATCTTGAAACGGCAGGGGATCGAATACCGGGACGTGCAGGCAAAACTGATTGAGTGAAACTCAATCAGTCGTTATTGGTTATTTGTTATTGGTTGATTGCAGAACAGTGCGGCTGCCGATCTCAAATAACGAATAACCAATAACAAATAACAGAAAATGCGACCTTTCTGGGTTATCCCATAAAGCTGGCGTTTTCTCCGACAAAGGGGTTGTGAAGCCGCTCCCTTCCGATGGTTGTGGTTGGTCCGTGACCGGTATGCACCCTGACATCGTCGCCGAGCTTAAACAGTTTCTGCTGGATACTTTCCCTGATGGTCTCAAAACTGCCCCCCGGAAAATCCGTGCGGCCGATCGAACCTGCAAACAGGGTATCCCCGACAAAGACATCATCCTGAGCGTAAAGCGAAATACCGCCTGTGGTATGCCCCGGTGTGTGAATGACGGTCAGGGTAATATTGCCGAACGTTATGTTATCACCATCCTGAAGTTGTCTGTCGGGTGCCGGCGAGTTTTCGGCCCTTAGACCCCATGCGGCGGCGCTGTTGGCCACCTGATCCAGCATGGGCGCATCAAGGGCGTGAATGAGAATCGGGGCGCCGGTAAGCTCATGAACTCTCTTATTGGCACTGACATGATCCATATGACCATGGGTGTTGATAATATATTTGACGGTCAAGTTTGAGGCTGTCACCGCTTGCATGATTCGATCACCTTCTTCGCCAGGATCAATGACAACCGCCTCCAGAGTATCCTCGCAGCCCACAACAAAACAATTCGCCTGAATCGGCCCCACCGCCAGTGTCTTGATGATCACATCTGCCTCCTTAATTGAAAGTCAAATAGAAAAATAGAGAATTAGAAAAATAGTCGAGAATAGTTAAATAGGTAAAATGGATATCAATCTATCTGACTATCCGACTGGTCAACTATTTTCTATTTATCTATTCGACTATTTATCCAATTCCAACTATTTGGCTAATTCTCTATTCAACTATTTAACTAATCCAGCTTTGAGCTTTCTTTCAGCTTCCCATCCTTTTCCAACTCACTGCGGATACTATCCATGATCCCGTTGATGAAGGCCCCGGATTCTTCGGTACCGAATTTTTTACCGATATCAACGGCCTCGTTAATAGAGACCTTGGGGGGAATATCATCGCAGTGAACCAATTCAAAGACCGCAATGCGCATCACATTGCGGTCTACGCAGGACATGCGGCTGATGTCCCAGTTTTTTGAAAATCGCTCAATCAGGGCATCCAACTCAGCCTGTGTTTCCAGGACGCCGTTTACCAGCTTTAAAAAAAATGGTTGTGCTTTGGGAGAAGGGCTAAAATTCTCGCAGAAACGCGCCAGCATCTCGGCCGATACGTCATTGCGGATATCCATGTAAAAGAGCGCCTGCATCGCAAGCTCTCGTGCCTTACGACGAGTTCCCATGCTTTTAATCTAATCAATCGCCTCGAACAGATTTGCCATCTCGATTCCGGCCATGGCGGCACTCCAGCCTTTATTGCCGGCCTTGGTACCGGCCCGTTCAATGGCCTGTTCGATGGTATCCGTGGTAATGACGCCGAAAATAACCGGCGTTTCAGATTTCATACCGGCCGCAGCAACGCCTTTGGATACTTCGGCGCTGACATAATCGAAATGGGGCGTGGACCCCCTGATGACGGCGCCCAGGCAGATGACGGCATCAAAGCGTTTGGTTTTGGCCATTTTCATGGCCACCACCGGAATTTCAAAAGCACCGGGGACTTTTACCACTTCAATATCTTTATCATCGGCGCCACTGCGAACCAGCGCATCCAGCGCACCGTTTAAAAGCTTTTCGGTAATAAAATCATTAAAGCGGCTGACAACCAGCGCGAACTTCTTACCTTTCGCAATAAGTTTCGCCTCATGGTATTTCGGCATGTGCGCTCCTTTCGGTTTTGGTTATTGAAATTCCAAATCGGTTTTAAAAGGATTAGATCCTGTTCGAGGGCAAGGCGCAAGACATTTTAAAGGCGGAGCGTACACGAAGTACGTGAGCATTTTAAAATGGCTCGCAACACGGCCATCGGACAGGAGATGATTCTTTTAAAACCGATTTAGGGATTGGCATCGATGTTAAGCATATGCCCCATCTTCAATTTCTTGCACTCCAGATAGCACTTGTTGAATTCATTGGCCTCGATTTCAATGGGGACCTGTTCGATGATGCTGAGACCGTATCCGTCCAATCCCACCATCTTTTTGGGATTATTGGTTAACAGCCGCATTTTGCGGACACCTAAATCGACCAGGATCTGTGCCCCGATACCGTAATTGCGCATATCCGGTGCAAAGCCCAGTTCCTTGTTGGCTTCAACCGTATCAAAACCTTCGTCCTGAAGGGCATAGGCCTTGATTTTATTGACCAGTCCGATGCCCCGCCCCTCCTGGCGGATATACAGCAGGACACCCCTGCCCTCTTCCTCCATTTTGAGCATGGCCTGGTGAAGCTGCGGCCCGCAATCACAGCGCTGGGAGCCGAAGATATCGCCGGTCAGGCATTCCGAATGGACCCGGACCAGGGTGGGTTTTTCGGGATCAATTTCACCTTTGACCATGGCGATGTGCAGCAGATTATCGACGTCATTCTCGTAGACAACTGCTCTAAATTCTCCCGCAACGGTCGTGGGGATGATGGTTTCCGCTGCACGGTGCACAAAAGACTCCACACGCATGCGATATTCAATTAAATCGGCAATGGTACAGATGCCGACACCATGCTTTTCACTGAATTTTTCAAGCGCCGGCATGCGGGCCATGGTACCGTCTTCATCCATGATTTCACAGATAACCCCGGCGGGTTTCATACCGGCCAGGCGCGCCAGATCGACGGACCCCTCTGTCTGACCGGCTCTGACGATAACCCCCCCCGCGCGCGCCCTGAGAGGGAAAATGTGCCCGGGCCTCACAAGGTCACGTGGTTTGGCATCATCGGCCACGGCGGTTAGAATCGTGGTGGCGCGATCGGCAGCCGAAATCCCGGTGGAGACGCCGCAGCGGGCTTCAATGGAGACCGTAAATCCGGTTCCATAAGGCGAGGTGTTGTTGTCGACCATCGGGGGAAGATCCAGGCTGTCGATTTTCTCCGGCGTCATCGCCAGACAGATCAACCCGCGTCCGTATTTGGCCATGAAATTGATGGCCTCGGGGGTCACGGCCTCGGCAGCCATGCATAAGTCACCCTCGTTCTCCCGGTCTTCATCATCGACCAGAATGACCATCCGGCCTGCGTGAATGTCTCTGATGGCTTCTTCAATCGTAAG
>Ga0209536_100009848_pt1 | contig 14147 bp, 10 predicted proteins | sample DeeMarSeWOR28_12_FD_187461 | JGI IMG/M metagenome (GOLD analysis project Ga0209536, IMG submission 187461) | Marine sediment microbial communities from White Oak River estuary, North Carolina - WOR-2-8_12 (SPAdes) (version 2) | ecosystem: Environmental > Aquatic > Marine > Intertidal zone >...
CCCAGCCGCTCGCGGCGACGATGAACGGCGGGGTCATCCTCGCCGTGGAGGTCGACCCGGCGCGCATCGAGCGGCGCCTGGAAACGCGCTACCTCGACCGAGCCACGGAAGACCTGGACGAGGCTCTTGAACTGGTTCTCGCGGCGCGCGACCGCGGAGAAGCGCTGTCGGTGGGTCTGTTGGGCAATTGCGCAGATGTCGTTCCGGAGATCGCGAAGCGCGGGATCGTTCCCGATCTGGTGACCGATCAAACGAGTGCTCACGATGCGCTGAACGGGTATGTGCCGCACGGTCTGTCGCTGCCGGAGGCGGCGGAGCTCAGAGAGAAGTCCCCTGACGCCTATGTGAAGCGGTCCATGGAATCTATTGGCGCTCACGTGCGGGGAATGCTCGATCTTCAGCGCCAGGGTGCGATCGCCTTCGACTACGGCAACAACATCAGGGCTCAAGCTCGCGAGGCGGGTGTTGCGGATGCGTTCGACTTTCCCGGGTTCGTTCCGGCGTACGTGCGGCCGCTCTTCTGTCAGGGTAAAGGACCCTTCCGCTGGGCTGCGTTATCCGGTGAACCCTCGGACATCCACCGTACCGACGAGCTTGTGCTCGATCTCTTCCCCGACGACGCGGCGCTGGGCCGTTGGATCAAGCTGGCCGGCGAGAGAGTGAAGTTCCAGGGGCTGCCGTCGCGGATCTGCTGGCTGGGACAAGGTGAGCGAGCGAAGTTCGGGCTAGCCATAAACGAACTGGTTGCCAGTGGCGAGGTGAGCGCTCCCATAGTCATCGGTCGGGACCACCTGGACACGGGCTCGGTCGCCAGTCCGTTCCGCGAGACCGAGGGGATGAAGGACGGGAGCGATGCCATAGCCGACTGGCCGATTCTCAACGCGATGCTAAACGTGGCGAGCGGCGCGACGTGGGTCAGCTTTCACCATGGTGGTGGAGTCGGTATCGGCGATTCGCTGCACGCAGGTCAGGTTATAGTTGCCGACGGCACACGCGAATCGGCGCAGCGGCTGGAGCGAGTGCTGACCAACGATCCCGGGATCGGCGTGGCTCGACACGCCGATGCGGGTTACGAGAAAGCCTTGGAAACGGCGCGAAGAAACGCAATCAAGATCCCTATGGCCGATGACTAAGAGCCGAAGGTTCGTACTCGAAGCGTCGCAGGTACTGACGTGCCCCGGAGGCACGGGAGCACGTCACGGTCGTGCGATGTCGGATGTGGGCCTGGTGGAAGAAGGCGCAGTGGCCGTCTCAGACGGGTTCGTGGAGGCTGTGGGCCAACGTGCTGAGCTCCGCTCGCGCTATCCGGATGCCGAGCGGGTCGATCTCAGCGGGCATGTGGTGACGCCAGGTCTGGTCGATTCGCACACACACGCGGTGTTCGGGCGTTGGCGCCTGGACGAGTACGAGTTGCGTTGTGCCGGCGTGCCGTACATGGAAATCGCGCGAGAAGGCGGTGGAATCAATGCATCGGTCAACGACTTGCGCGAGAGGTCAGAGGAAGATTTGGCGGAACTGAGTCGAGCGCGGCTGCGGCGCGTGCTCGAGCACGGGACCACGACGGTCGAGGTGAAGAGCGGCTACGGTCTCACGCTGGACGACGAGCTCAAGATGCTCAGAGTGATCAGGGAGCTTTCGAAAGAGGCTTGGATCGACCTGGTCCCGACGTTCCTGGGAGCCCACGCAATCCCGACGGAATACCGGGACAGGCGCGCTGAATATGTGGACCTTGTGGCGGAGACAATGATCCCTGCGGTCGCGAAAGCCGGCCTCGCGGTCTTCTGCGACGTGTTCATGGAGCCCGGTGCGTACACGCCGGCAGAAACGAAACGCGTGTTGGAAGCGGCGGTTGAACATGGGCTCGTTCCGAGAATCCACGCCGATGAGTTCGAGTCGAGCGGTGGAGCCGAACTCGCGGCCGAATTCGCTGCGGCGTCGGCCGACCATCTTGGGGCGATATCCGAGGCGGGAATTAGGGCACTCGCTGGTTCCAACACGGTCGCGACGCTTCTGCCTGGCACGCTCCTTTTCCTCGGCAAGAGCTACTACCCGCCGGCCAGCGCGCTCATCGACGGGGGCGGCGCCGTTGCCCTCGCCACCGATTTCAACCCGGGCTCATCTCCGACCGTGAACTTGCAGATCGTGATGAGCCTCGCCTGCAGTCAGCTCGGCATGTCGCCGGCCGAGGCCTTCGTGGCTGCCACGGCGAACGGGGCCGCCGCCCTTCGACTGGAGGACGGGCGTGGAACCCTGGAGCCAGGCGCGCCGGCGGACATCGCGGCCTTCAGCGTTGCAGATTTTCGGCTCGTTCCCTACCTCTACGGCAGTAATCACTGCGCGGCCGTGTGGAAACGGGGCCTGCGGGTACGCTGAATCTTGCGTCCAAACCTTGTCTTATAGTGGCTTTGGCACTAGGCTTTGGCACGTTGACCGCGGTGTGACTGGTTGATTTGGGAACGAGAACGGATGGCCGACGGCGCTCGCTACAGGCAAAAAGCTAGGGACTTCGAGCAGCGCGAGAATTGGAAGCGCGCGATCGAAGCGTACGAGCTCGCTATCGAGTCCGACGAGGTGTCGGGCCGCGACGTCGACCTCGCCTTGTACAACCGTATCGGTGATCTGTACCGGCGCGTTGGCGATGTGCACAAAGCGGTCGAGTACTATGAGATGGCCGTGGATGGGCATCTGGCTGCCGGCTTTTACAACAACGCCATCGCGCTCTGCAACAAGATCCTCCGCAACAAGCCCAACCGGCATTCCGCATACCTCAAACTCGGTAAGATCGGTGCGGCCAAAGGCTTCCTTTCCGACGCACGTCGGCATTTCCTGGAATACGCCGAGCGCATGCAGAAGGCGAACAAACTCGACGAGGCTTTCTCCGCGTTGATCGAGTTCGCCGGTTTGTCGCCCGATCCTGAGGTGCGCCTGTTGATCGCAGATCAGCTGCTCGAGCACGATCGCAACGACATGGCGGTGGATCAGTTGCGGTTGGCCTGGCGCGACTTATCCGATGCAGGTCGAGACGCTGACGCGGCGGACATACGCGATCGAATCCTCGATATGGCTCCCGACAGGGACCCCGAGGTCGATCCGCCGGAGGCGTCTGAGTATACCGGCCTGGACGCCGAAGGAATCCTCGATCTGCCGGAGCTTCTGCCCTACGGCGAACCGGAGCCGCGCGAGAGGCGTGAGGTCGAGCCGGAGACTGTTGAGGAGTCGGGTCTGGAGGTAGTGGGCCGGGAGCCGCTAGAGGAATCGGGTCTCGAGATCGTGGACCGAGAGCCCGAATTGGAGTCGCCAGAGCACGAGTCGCTCGAGATCGATGCCAGTGGGGTAGAGACGTTTGAGGCCGAACCGGTGGACATCGAAGGCGTCGACCTGGAAGCACTCGAAGTGCAGGAACTTGAGCCCGAGCCAGAAGGCGACGCTCTCGACGTGGAGCCGACGACCATCAGCGATGCGGGCGTCGCGATCGAGCCCGTAGTCGAGGCGCCACGTGACTCGGAAGGGCTGGATATTCTGCCGACGGCGTTGGAATCGGAGGAGCCTGACGAGGCGGAGGCGACGACACTGTTCGAGCCCGAAGCGGTAGCGGAGAAGGATGTCGGTGAGGCGGTCGAGGTCGAGATGACGGTGGAGGGTTGGGGTGAGCCCGATGAAGCGGTGGTTTCGCCCGACGAGCCCACCGTTGCCGCCGTTGAGGAAGTCGAGGCCACGCCCGCCGACAGAGCCGCCGAACTGGAGGGCCGGATGGGGATCGAGGGGCGAGAGCCGGAGTTGCTCGTCGATCTGGCCGAGGCTCTGCTGGAGATGGGTGAAACGGCGACGGCCACGGGGCGCCTCGAGGAGGCGCTGGCGAGTTTCGAGGCTCGAGGCCAGGCGCACGAGGCCGGGCGCGTCCTCGACGAGCTAATCAGGCTCAACGTCAACGATTTGAGGGCCTACCAGAAACGCGTCGAGTTGGCGCTGAAAGCTGGGGATCGCGGCGGCTTGATCGAGGCGTACCTGGGTCTGGCGGATTGCCTGGACCGCACCGACGCGGGCAACAAAGCCAAGATAGTCTATGGTCGTGTGCTGGAGCTGGATCCCGAGAACCCGCGCGCCGTCGCGGCGCTCGAGATGTTTGTGGAGGAAGCGGAGCCGGAACCGGCTCACCAAGCGCAGGCCGCTCCCGGTTCAAGTGAGTATGTCGATCTAGGCTCTCTCGTGGCGGAGGAGGAGTCGGATAAGAAGAGCACGCGGTTTGTGGTGTCGGCTGGGGACCCACAGAGCGAGTCGGATGTCGATTTCTCCCGGATGCTGGATCAGTTCAAGTCCAAAGTGGCTGACGCCATCGAGAAGGAAGACGCATCGAGTCACTACGACCTCGGTCTTGCCTTCAAGGACATGGGACTGCTGGATGAGGCGATTGCCGAGTTCCAGATCGCGGCGCGCGGCCATGCGTATCGGCTTCGGGCCATCGAGATGCTTGGAGCGTGTTTCCTCGAGAAAGGGGACCACCGGATCGCACTGAAGGTGTTGAGCCGGGCGCTGCAGGTACCGGGGTATGCCGACGAGGATCTAATTGGGATCTATTATTCCATGGGCCGAGCGTACGAGTCCGTTGGCGAAGCTGGCACGGCGCTGGAGTGGTACGAACGAGTCCTGGGGTGCGATGTGCACTTCATGGACACCTCTCGGCGAGTGTCAAGCTTGAGGCAGTGACCACGCCCTTTGACAAATCTCCTCAGCTCTCGCTAACGTATTGGCCGAGTTCCGCCCAATGGGGCGGGGGATTTCCCCGCACAAGACCTCTATGCTGAGAACAGCTTTGCCAGAATTGGGCCGTATCCAAGACCCGGTGAGCGGCCGTCTAGATCGGCTCTACCAGACGCTTGGCGACCTGATCGTGGACGAGTTCGAGCTGATCGACGAGGTCAACGATTATCTGCTGCTAAAGCGCGGCAAGCTGTTCCGCCCCACGCTGTTACTGCTGAGCAACGAGGTTGGTGGCAAGCCCAGCGGTGAAGCTTTGACACTGGCGGCAGTTGTGGAAGCGGTCCACCTGGCTACGCTCGTTCACGATGATGCCGTCGACCACTCGGTGTTGCGTCGCGGGATGCCGACGGTGAACTCTGTATGGGGTCATCAGGTCGCGATAATCATGGGCGACTACCTCTATTCCCGGTCCGTGATGGAGATGGCGAAACTGCAGCGTGTCGATTTGATCGGAGTGCTGGCTGAGGCGGCAAACGCGATGACGATCGGGGAGATGAGACAGCTGGCAATGCACGACACGCTCGAGTTCACCGAGGACGACTACTATCGACTGATAAGCGCAAAGACGGCTTCGCTGATGTCGGCAGCCTGCGAGCTGGGGTCGATGGTCGGCGACCCGGCCTGGCGTGAACGATTGAAGACCTATGGGTTTGCCTTGGGAATGGCCTTTCAGGTCGTAGACGACATTTTGGACTACGTGGGGGCTGAGGACGTCACGGGTAAACAATCCGGGCATGATCTGCGCGAGCACAAAGTCACACTTCCCTTGATCGTGGCGTTGCGTAACTTCGACGAAGACCAGCGATTGGCGGCTAATGCGCTCTTCGCTGACCCGGAGCCGGACGACGAAGCGATCCTGCGAGTTGTCGAGGCCACGACGGCGGCTGGAGGGGTGGATTACGCCCGGGCCCGGGCGCAGGCGTTTGCAGACGAAGCGCTGGCGGCCCTAGAGGGTCTGCCGGAGAGTCCCGCCGCGGCGGCTTTGGCCGAGGCGGTCAACTACACGATTGAGCGGCAACAGTGACTCGAGGCGACGGTCTTCTAATGCGGCCTACGGCCCGCTCCCCCTGGCGTGCGGTGACGATTTTGGTGCTGGGCTTCCTGCTCGGCGCGATTCTCACGAAGCTCTCCCTCTGGTTCATACCCGAGGGTCCCTTCCGGGAGTTCTTCACCACCACCGTCTCCGCGAGCGTCGGTCCTCTCAGCGTCGACCTGCTCGTGATAGCCTTCACGCTCGGCCCGATCATTCTGAATGTGAACCTGTTCAGTGTCGCCGGCGTGATCGCGGTGGCCTACGTATCGAGGATGATGCTCTGATCTCGAGGCGGATCAGGATCTGGGTGCGAAGAACTCCGTTCGGTAGTCCTCGATGTTAGCCTGCTCCCGCAAGTCGGCCAACCACTCGTCGATGGCGCTTTGCCGACGCTGCATGATCAGCTGTGCCCTCATGTTCTCCTTGCTGGCGTCGAAAGCGTCACGATCGGCTTCGATTCGCTGCATTACCTGGATGAAATAGAAGCGACCGTCAGACAGAATCGGCCCCGAGACTTCATCGACATCGAGACCGAAAGCGGCACCGATGACTTCGTTGGACTGACCCAGGGGAGGGACGAAGTCCAGCCGGGCGAACAAAGCGGTGGAGTCGACAACCAGACCATGATCGGCGGTCAACTGTTCGAGAGGCTTGCCTTCCCTGACCTCGGCGGCGATTTGCTCGGCCAGCCAACCGGCGGTCTCTTGCTTCTTCTCGACTAACACTCGTCGACGGAGCGACGGCTCCGCCTCCTGGAAGGACAGGTAGGCTTCAGTTGAGCGCTCGATGAGCTCGAAGGCGACGAACCCATCCGCAGTCTCGTAGATCGGGCTCAGCTCGCCCACAAGAGTAGAATCATGGAAGGCCCAGCTTTGGACCGGGCCAAACGGCCCGAGGCCGGGCACGAAGTCGCTGCCTTCGGCCAAAGTGATCTCCGCGCTTGAAATGCCAAGGGAATCGACGGCGGCATCGAGACCACTCCTCAATGCGATTCTCTCGAACCGATCGACATCGGCCAGAAGCTGGTCCTCGCTCTCGCCTCGTAAGCCTACTTCGATGAGAATATGCGAGGCGTGTACTCGGTCCTCTTCCTTCTCGGTCACCTTGATGATGTGGTAGCCGAAGGGAGTGAGCACAGGCTCGGAGATCTCGCCGGGCTCCATTGCAAAGGCCGCTTCCTCGAAGGCCGGCGTCATCTCGTTGCGCCCGAACCAACCGAGATCGCCCTCCAGCGCCGCCGAACCACGATCCGCACTCTGGGTCTGGGCCAGCTCTCCGAAATCGGCGCCCGCGATCACCTCCGCCCGAAGTCGGCTGGCCGCCTCCAGCGCGGCGGCGCTGTCCGCGGCCCCCGCCGTCCGAGTGAACTGAACCATGCTCACGAGCACCATGGGGGGCTGTCTGAAGTCCTCGAGGTTCTCGTCGTAGTATTGGCGCAATTCCGTCAGGTTGATCGCTACTTCCGAGTCGTCCACTCGCGTGTCAGGATCGATGAGCGCGTAGCGGATCTGAACCCGCTCCGATCTGTCGCGATAGATGCTCCAAAGCTCGGAGTCCGGAACGTATATGCCGGTCGCGATTCCCTCGAACAGACGTGCCTGCGGCAACACGTCTCGATAGTAGGCCTCGAGCTGCTGCAACAGTACCGGATCGACGGCTGGTCCGGAGAAGAACGCCTGGTACTTCTCGAAGTCGAACTGGCCTCCAGTCTGGAACAGCTCGTTCTCACGCAGCCAGGGCGGGGGACTGGTCTGGAAGGCCAGACGCACTTCCTCGTCCGTAACCATGATACCCTGTCGCCTGATCTCGTGCTCGATGAGGATCTGGTTCACGATCTGGTTCCACGTCTGTTCCTCGATGTAATTGACTTCCAGATCGTTGAGCGGCGCTTCTTTTTGCGCACGTGCCTGATCGGTCAGTCCGCGGAACGTCTGAGTCCAAAGCTGATAGCTGATAGACGTGCCGTTCACCTTTCCAACCTCGCCGGCCGCTTGGGGGCTGCTGCTGCCCGATATATCCATGCCCCACTGGAAGACCATCAGGCCGACGAAAGCGAGGGCCACGACGAGCATTATGATCTTTGTGTTCCGACGCATTGACCTGAGCATACAGTCGGTCCTTCTCCTTCTACTTGGCTAGGCCGCTACTGTCTCTGAGTGTGGACTGAATCTATTCGGGGGCACCGAAAAAGCTACCGCCCGAGGGCCGCCATCGGGGCCGGAATCGTCCAGGTCAAGCCACGGGGACGCGAACAGCGGCGTTGACACTAACGTATTGGGTTTACTATATTTGCATTTCCCCCTCCCCCCTTGTCTCAGCTAAACCAATCGAGCGCCAGGAGTACACGGCATGCCTCCGGACAGCGACGTCCAGAAGGAAATCGAGCAACTGGAACAGCGTTTTGCAGAGAACGCTCAGGGGCTGGTTTTCGCGCACCTGGCCGATGCCTACCGTCGGGCCGGTGAGTTCGCGAAGGCCGAAGGCCTGTTGCTCCACGGTCTCAAGACCCATGCGACCTATACCAGCGCCTATAACGTCCTCGGTCGAGTCTATCTCGAGAGCGAGCGCTACGCGGACGCACACGAGCAATTCTCCAAGGTGCTCGAACTCGATCCGCAGAACCTCATCGCCTTACGAGCGCTCGGCGACCTCGCCGCCCGGGGCGGTCGTCTTGAGGATGCGCGCTCGTGGTACGAGCGAATGCTACAGATCGACCCGCGCAGTAAGGAGGCTCGAGAGGGTTTAGACAACCTGGAGGCTGATGAGAAGGCCGCCGGGAAGGCTGCCGAGGCCGAAGACGGCGGTGAGCCGGAGGAAAGGGAGGATGCTGTCGCGCCGGCCCCTACACCGGATGTCGCGGCCGAGCCCGAAGCAGAGCAGCCGCCGGAAGAGGCAGCCGCCGATGCCGAAGAGGCTACTCAACCGTGGGACTTCGGAGAGGTGTTCGCCGATATGGGTGCCGAGGAGCCCCCGGCGGAGATGGGCATACGGCCCATTGAGGATCTGGTCTCAGATGAGCGGGTGTCCGAATCCTCAGACCGAGCGGACAGCTCGCAGCCGGCTCCTTGGGAGGTCGGCCCGGAAGAGACAGTGCCCGCCGACGGGTCCGGAGAGCCTGGTGCAGGGTCGGAGTCGGCCGAGGTCTCGCCGCCCGAGGCCGCGCCTGCGGAAGCCGCGGCCGATGGGTCCAAACCCGGTGAGGGGGTATTTGACCTCGGGGATCTCGACCTTGGGATCATGGACGACTGGACCCCGGGCTTCCTAGGCGGCGAGAAACATCCGGATGCGGAGACGTCCGAAACGGAGGACATCCTGGAGAGTTTGGGGGAAGGACTCGGGTTCGAGCTGGAGAGGAGCCCCTTCGAGGAGGACGAATTCGCAGAAGAGGAACCGGCGCCCGGGCCCGATGAGCCGGTGGTGACGGAGACGATGGCCGAGCTCTACGCCAACCAAGGGCTCTATCAGGATGCGCTCAACGTGTATCGCCAGCTCGCCGAGAGTCGGCCTGATGATGAAGGTATTCAGACGCGGATCGCCGAGTTGGAAGCGCAGCTTGCCGAGCCTCGCTCAGACGTGGAAGCCGGCGAAGAGGAGCTGGCGGAGCTGCTGAAGTTGACGCAGCCGGCAACAGCAGAGCCTTTCACGGCTGAGCCTGAAGAGCCGGAGCCGGAGGCCGAGGCAATTCAGGCGTTCTCCGACGCTGAGCCGGAGGTTCGCGAGATCGCTGGAGAAGCCTTCGAGTTCGAGGACGAGGCACCGGCCGTCGGCATCGAGCACTTGGACCCGTTCGCCGGGTCATTCGACGTCATCGCCATGGCGGCGAAACCCTCAGTACCGCAGGAACCGGATGCGGCAGTCGAGCCGAGCGAACCGGAGGTCGAGGAACCGTCTACGGCGGAGGCGGAGATGCCCACCGCGTTCGAGCTGTCGGTGGGTGAGGCCGAGGGGATCGCCGAGGCACTGGCGTTGGCGGCGGAGCCGGAAGCTGGAGAGGACGTGATCCAGGAAGCTGCGGAGGAGGTCGCAGAGGCCCTGGTGCTTGAGGTCCAGGAAGAAGAGGTCGAGGAAGAATACGTAGAGCCGGTGGTCCTGGAAGTCGAGGAAGACGTCGAAGAAGAGGCCGTTGGGGCGGTGACCTTGGAAGTCGAGGAAGAGGTCGCGGAAGCGGTGGTTCTGGAGTTCGAGGGGGAAGTTGAGCTAGATGTTGGTGAGGAAGCGAGTCCGGACGTCGAGGAGGAAGACGCTGTGCAGGCAATGGCGGCGGAAGAGGAGCCGGAGCCCGTTCTGACGCCTCCTGACGATGAAGCCGTCTCTGGTGTGGATGCTTGGGAGCTGGCTGTGGAGATAGCCGGCGAGGAGAGCGGTTCCGAGCTGGCCGCGCGTGAGTTCGGTGCCGAGATCGATATCGATGAGCCAGCCGTCGAAGCCGAGACCGAAAGCGCTCTCGCCGACTTTGAGGCTTCGGAGTTGGTGTCCGATTTCGCACCGCCCGTGCCGGAATATGTTAGCGAGCCAGTCTCGGAGGAACCGGCGGAATATACCATTGAGGACTACCTCGGTGGGTTGTTGGCGTATGATGCGGAGGCGGTCTCGGCCGAAGAGAACGCTGAGGGCGCGGAGGCTGTGAGCGAATCCCGGCCCGAGGCCAACACTGCGGTCTCGGATGCTGCGGACACAGACACTGCTGGGTCAGAAGACCTGGAACAGTTCCAGGAGTGGCTGAGAAGCCTGAAGCGTTGAGGCTTGGCGTCCTCAACGGTCCCAACCTCAACCTGTTGGGGCGGCGCGAGCCGGAGAATTACGGACTCGAGGAGCTCGAGGCCATCAATCTTCGCCTGTCTTCGCGGGCGAAGGAGCTTGGCGTCGAGCTCGATTTCTGTCAATCGAACATCGAGGGTGACCTCGTGGAGTGGATTCAGCGGGCGTCGGGTCGTTTGGATGGCCTGCTGGTCAACGCCGCGGGGTATACGCATACGAGCGTAGCGATCCGGGATGCTCTCAAGGCAGTAGGGCTGCCTTTCGTCGAGGTTCACCTTTCCAACGTCTATGCACGGGAGCCGTTCCGCCACCACTCCTATCTCTCCGATATCGCTGTGGGTCTTATCGCCGGCTTCGGAGGCGATAGCTACGTTCTCGCTCTAAACGGCCTGTTCGCCTACCTTCGTGGCCGATGAGTGAAAGCGCGGCCGCGAAGCGACTTGACCGGGCCCGCTCCGGCCTGGCGGAGCTTGGTTTGGAGGGACTGCTGATTTCCCATGTCCCCAACGTGCGCTACCTTACAGGATTCAGCGGCTCCAGCGGCTGGCTCCTGTTGGGCGCCGACCTGGGGGTTTTCGTCACCGACGGTCGCTATGAAGAGCAGGCACGGGAGGAGCTTGCCGCCGACGCCGGACTCGAGCTCCGAGTCTTGCGCGATGGGGTCCTCAGCGGGCTGGCCGAGTGGACGGCGCGAGAATTCGGTGGCGCGAGAGTAGGTTTCGAGGCCAAGCACATTTCATACGAGGACTGGTCGCGGCTCGACGAAAAGGCTGAGGCGGTACGCTGGGAAGCAGTGAGTGGTCTCGTGGAGAACCTGCGGGCGGACAAGGACGACGACGAGATCGCCTCGATCTCGAAGGCGGCAGACATAGCCAGCAAGGCGCTATTGGAAACGCTGCCTCTAGTGAAGCCGGGTATGCGCGAGGCCGAGGTGGCGAGTGAGCTCGATTATCGCATGGTGCAACTGGGCGCCGAGGGTCCGGCGTTCGAGACGATTGTCGCGAGTGGTAGCCGGACGGCGCTTCCCCACGCAGCAACGAGCCGGCGCAGGATCCAGACAGGTGAACTTTTGCTGTGTGACTTTGGGGCGCGCTGGCGCGGTTACTGTTCGGACCTGACCCGCACGTTCGCGGTAGGCGAACCTACACAGCGGCAGATCGAAGTGCACGCGGCGGTGCGGGAAGCGCAGCGCGAAGCGCTCTCAGCACTGCGGGCTGGAAGCTCGGGAGCGGAGGTGGATGCGGCGACGCGGGCGGCTTTCGAGAGAAGAGAACTCGACGCGCATTTCCCGCACAGCACTGGGCATGGATTGGGCCTCGAGGTTCACGAAGCCCCTCGGTTGGGCAGGCGGAGCGAGGAAGTGCTGAGAGCGCGCATGGTTGTTACGATCGAGCCTGGCCTCTACTTTCCAGGCTGGGGTGGGATCCGGATCGAGGACGATGTCGTGGTCACGGGCGACCAACCCGGACTGTTGGCGAACTTGGAACGGGACCGACTAGAGGCCCTGCCGGGCTAGGGGAAATGGCGTCAACTGCGGATTTCCGGAATGGAATGGTAATAGAACTGGACGGTGGTCTATTCACGATCGCCTATTTTCAGCATGTGAAACCGGGCAAGGGTGGAGCCTTCGTGCGCACCAAGCTGAAGAACGTTCTCAGTGGAGCGGTCATCGAGAAGACCTTTCGGGCTGGCGAGAAGGTGGATGAGGTACGGCTGGTGCGGCGGCCCGTGCACTACAGCTACACCGACGGCCAGTTCTATTACTTTATGGAAGATGAGACGTACGAACAGATTCCTCTGCCGGCGGAGACGATAGGTGCGGATCAGCTCGCGTACTTGAAGGAGAACATGGTGTGCGAGGCGCTTACGCGGGATGGCGATCCTCTGTCGGTGGAGCTGCCGTTTTTTGTGGAGTTGGAAGTCGCCGAGACAGAGCCTGGAGTGCGGGGCGATACGGCGCAGGGTGGCACGAAGCCGGCGAAGTTGGAGACGGGGGCCGTAGTTCAGGTGCCTCTCTTCATCGAGATCGGTGACGTCATCAAAGTTGATCGGCGTGAGAACAAGTACTTGGAGCGCGTCAGCTCATGATCGACCTGGCATTCTTGAAACGACTGATCGAAACCGTCGAGTCCAGCGATATAGATACACTGGAGATCTCGCGCTGGGCGACGAAGATCCGCATCTCCAAGAGCCCGTCGGTTCTGATGGGAGGTAGTGCGATAGGTCCGGCTCAGGTGACCGTCGGGTCGGGTGCCGAGAATGCGAGGGGAGCGACAGCGTCAGCGCCGTCGAATACTCCGGCTGTCGATGAAGCGGCCACGGCGGCTGAAGCTGCTGCGAAGGCCGGACTTGTGGATGTGATCTCGCCGATGGTGGGCACGTTCTATCGGGCGCCTTCTCCGGATGCCGATCCGTACGTCGAGGTGGGTGATCGTGTGCGCGTTGGGCAGACGCTCTGTATTCTCGAAGCGATGAAGTTGATGAACGAATTGGAGGCGGAGCAGAGTGGCACGATAAAGGAGATCGCGGTTGAGAACGCCGAGCCTGTGGAGTACGGGCAGGTCTTATTCCGAATTCTGCCTGACTGACCCAGGCTCCGTGCGCTCCCGGCGCCGTCTCTGAGCACGCTCCGACGAGGAATCAGCCTTGTTCCAGAAAGTCCTAATCGCCAACCGCGGGGAGATCGCGCTCCGCATCATCCGCGCGTGCCGCGAGCTCGGTCTGCCGACGGTTGTCGTCCACTCGGAAGCCGACCGCGATTCACTACACGTACGATTCGCGGACGAAGATATTTGCATCGGACCGCCTCAACCGCATGCCAGTTATCTGAACATCCCGCGCATCATTGCCGCCGCCGAGATCACTGGGGCCGACGCCATCCACCCTGGCTATGGTTTCTTGGCCGAGAACGCTGAATTCGCCGAGATTTGCGAGCGTTCCCACATCGTTTTCGTCGGTCCGACCGCCGAGCAGATCCGACAGATGGGCGATAAAGTGGCTGCGCGCCGGACGATGATCACGGCCGGTGTCCCCGTGATTCCAGGCACCGAAGAGGCGCTGTCCGACCCGCGCTTGGGGAGAAAGCTGGCCGAGGAGATCGGCTTCCCCGTAATGATCAAGGCGTCGGCGGGGGGCGGCGGGAAAGGGATGCGGATCGCGCGCATGCCCGATGAGTTCGACAGCTTGTTTGTGATGGCGAAAAGGGAGGCCGAGGCGGCCTTTGGCAATGGAGCGCTTTACGTCGAGAGGCTTCTGGAGGGATCCCGCCACGTCGAGATTCAGGTGCTCGGCGATCGCCGGGGCAGGGTGGTGCACCTGGGAGAACGCGATTGCTCGGTCCAACGGCGCCACCAGAAGCTGATCGAGGAATCGCCCAGCCCCGCACTCAACCCGAAACTGCGGCGCGAGATGGGCGCGGCGGCCGTGCGTGGCGTCGAGGCGATCGGCTACGTGGGTGCCGGCACCGTCGAGTTTCTCTTGGATCGCGATGGGAGCTTCTACTTCCTGGAGATGAACACCCGGATCCAGGTGGAGCATCCGGTGACGGAGGAAGTCACCGGCTATGACCTCGTCAAGGAGCAGCTCAGCGTAGCGGCGG
>Ga0209536_100009849_pt1 | contig 14147 bp, 10 predicted proteins | sample DeeMarSeWOR28_12_FD_187461 | JGI IMG/M metagenome (GOLD analysis project Ga0209536, IMG submission 187461) | Marine sediment microbial communities from White Oak River estuary, North Carolina - WOR-2-8_12 (SPAdes) (version 2) | ecosystem: Environmental > Aquatic > Marine > Intertidal zone >...
GAAGTCGAAGGCTAAGACAAAAGCACCGGCAAAGAAGGCCAGCGCGAAGAAGACCGCTGCCAAGAAGAAGGTGACCACCAAGAGCAAGGTCAAGGCAAAGAAATCGGTTGCCAAGAAGAAAGTCGCCGCCAAGAAAACCACGGCCAAGAAATCCACCGCGAAGAAAGCCGCGGTGAAGAAAGCAGCGCCTGCAGCGAAATCCGCAAAACGCAGCAAGTCCGCGTCCTCGCAAGCCGCTGTAGGCGGTTATGCCTTCGAACCCTATCAAACCAAGAAGGGTGAGGAGTACATGAACGAGGCGCAGCAGCTGCACTTTCGCCATATCTTGCTCGCCTGGAAACGAGAGTTGATGGAAGAAGTCGATCGCACCGTGCACCACATGCAGGACGAGGCGGCCAACTTCCCCGATCCCACCGATCGCGCCACGCAGGAATCAGACTTCACCATGGAACTGCGCACGCGCGACAGAGAACGCAAGCTGATCAAGAAGATTGACGAGTCGATCAAGAATATCGACGACGGCGAGTACGGTTACTGCGAGATCTGCGGCGTAGAGATCGGCGTTCGTCGTCTGGAGGCTCGCCCCACCGCAACGCTGTGTATCGACTGCAAAACCCTCGACGAAATTCGCGAAAAGCAGATGGGCTAGTCCTCCGAGCGCGTTGCGTCTCAGAAAAGCAACTCGCTCGTCACTACGCCTCGGCAACCGTCGGCTTCACACAGCGCGGGCGTGCGGACCTCCAACTTGCCGCTTTCGGTGCACTCCGCATCAGCGGGCCCGATACCCGGACAGCCACGCAAAGGAGATAGCGACATGGAAATAGCCGAGGCGATTCGTAAGCGCCAGTCAACGCGCGCCTTCCTTGAGCGCGAAGTCAGCGAGCAAACCATCACAGCTATACTCGATACCGCACGCTGGGCACCGTCTGGCGTGAACACTCAACCATGGCATGTCGCTGTGGTCAGGGGAGAAACAAAGCAGCGCATCGGCGATGAGATCATCGCGGCACGCGAACGTGGCGATGCCGAAAACCCTGACTATCAATATTATCCGGGCCAATGGGTTGACCCGTTTAAGAGCCGACGCGTCGAGTGCGGGATGGCACTGTATGGTGCGCTGGGTATCGGCCGCGAAGACAAGGACAAGCGCAAACAAGCCTGGTACGCCAACTACCATTTCTTCGGCGCCCCAGTTGGGTTGTTGTTCTTTCTCGACCGGCAATTGGCGCAAGGCTCGTGGGTCGATATGGGCATGTTTATTCAAAGCGTCATGTTGAGCGCGCTCGGCCACGGTCTGGCAACCTGTCCACAAGCTTCGCTCGCCGAGTATCCCGACGTGGTTCGTGGCGTCTTGAATCTCCCACACGAATGGGCACTGGTGTGCGGCATGGCACTTGGCTATGCACGCGAAGACGCCCCGGTGAACAACTACCGCACGACCCGCCAGCCCGTTGAAGAGTTCACGCGCTGGTTCGACTGATGGAGGCGTGAACAGTGACTGGTAATCAGGCAACGGACTAGCGCGACTGAAAAACGCTGCCCCGCATCCCAGCTCACCCTTACCCGATCACCGGTCACTGATCGCTGTTCATTGATTACTGATCACCGCAGAGTCGTGACCCACAGTTCCAGCGACGCCTCGTCCGCTACCCCGACACGATACCGCGGCCGTTTCGCCCCCTCCCCAACTGGTCCTCTTCACTTCGGCTCATTGCTCGCCGCACTGGCATCCTACCTCGAAGCACGTCGCCACCACGGTGAATGGCTGGTGCGCATGGAAGACGTCGATACTCCACGCACTGTCCCCGGCGCGGCTGACGATATTCTGCGCACACTCGATGCATTGGGTTTCGTCTGGGACGAGGCCGTGCTCTATCAGAGCCGGCGTGACGATGCCTATGACGAGGCGTTGGATGAGCTTGCCGACAATGGCATGCTCTATGCCTGCAGCTGCAGTCGCAAGCAGGTGGCGGCCGAGACCGGGTGGCGGGGCGGTCAACTCATCTATCCGGGGACTTGCCGTAGCCGCGGGCTGGCCCGCGACCGCGGCTTGTCGCAGCGAGTCTTGACCGCCGGCGCCCGGGTGCGTTTCACCGATGAGATCCAGGGCACCGTGGAACAGAACCTAGCAACCGAGATCGGCGACTTCGTGCTGCGCCGGGTGGACGGCATCTACACCTACCAACTCGCGGTTGTCGTCGATGACGCCGCTCAGGGCGTCACCCATGTCGTTCGGGGTAGCGATTTGCTGGACTCCACCCCACGCCAAATTTATCTCCAACAACTGCTCGGGATGCCGCCACCGCGCTACAGCCATATCCCGATCGCCACCGACGCGCGTGGCGTCAAGCTGAGCAAACAAACCGGCGCACTGGCCGTTGACGCCAGACAACCCGCTCGCGCGCTCTGGCGTGCCTTGGTGTTCCTCGACCAGACACCACCGCCAGAGCTGTGTCGCGCCGAGCCGCGGGTGCTATGGAGCTGGGCCGAAGAGAACTGGTCACCCGCGCGGATCCGGCCCGGCCTGGCGCACGCGGAGACGACCATCGGCAACGCCTGAACGCGGCCCGCACCCTGGCGCCAGCAGACTGTTACCTTTGGTAACATATGGTGGTAGGCTTGCGCGATGCCCACGCCGCATGAGCCAACACGTTACTTGGACCGAGTACTGTTGCTGTTCCTGCTCGGGCTATTTCTCTTTGCCTCACCACTGCTGGCATGGTGGGCAACACCCGCGAACGGCTGGTGGATGCCCTACCTGCTCTGGTTACTACTGATCGTGCTCGGCTTCTGGGCCCAAAGAAGACGTGACGCGCGATGACCTTCGACCTGGGCACACTGTTCGGGATCGGCGTGGCATACCTCATGGTGCTGTTCCTCATCGCCCATGCCACCGAACGCGGCTGGATCCCGGATCGGATCGTCAAACACCCTGCCACTTACGCGTTGTCGCTGGGCGTCTACGCCACATCCTGGACCTACTATGGCAGCGTCGGATTCGCCCAGAGCCAGGGTTTCAACTTTCTGACCATATACCTGGGCGTAACACTCGCCTTTATTCTCGCCCCGGTGTTGCTGTTGCCCATTCTGCGCCTGACACGCGACTACCAATTGTCCTCTGTGGCCGACCTGTTCGCCTTTCGCTATCGAAGCCAGCTGGTCGGCGTATTCGTGACGCTGTTCATGCTGGCCGGCACACTGCCTTACATCGCGCTGCAAATCCGCGCCGTAACCGAGTCGATGCGGGTCCTGAGCCAGGAAGTGGCGCCCTCTGAGCTGGCCCTGATCTTCTGTGTAACCCTGACCTTGTTTGCCATCCTGTTCGGTGCGCGCCACATCTCAGCGCGTGAGAAACATGAAGGTTTGGTCGTGGCGATCGCCTTCGAATCCCTGGTCAAGTTGACGGCCATGCTCGCGGTGGGTGCCTTTGCGGTGTTCGGCGTATTCGGCGGCATACACGATCTGAACAACTGGCTCAGCCAACACCCCGAAGCCGTCGAGGCCCTCTATGCCCCCATGCACGAGGGCCCGTGGACCACATTGCTCTTCTTGTCGTTCGCCGCCGCCTTCCTGTTGCCGCGCCAGTTTCACATGACGTTTACCGAGAACATGGACGAGCGCTCGCTGTCAGTGGCCAGTTGGGGCTTCCCTCTGTTCCTGCTGCTGCTCAATCTGGCGATCCTGCCGGTGCTCTGGGCCGGCACGAAGACCCAGGTCGCAACCGGGGCTGACTACTATGTACTCGGAATTACCTTGTCCAGCGGCAACGCGTTGTTGCCGACGATTGCATTCGTCGGCGGCTTGTCGGCGGCGAGTGCAATGATGATCGTGACCACACTCGCTCTCTCGGCAATGTGCCTCAATCACTTGCTCCTGCCCGCCAGCTACCCGGACGCGTACGTCGACCTGTACCGCTGGCTGCTGTGGGCGCGGCGCATCATCATTGCCGTCATCATCATGTTGGGCTACGGCTTTTATCTGCTGCTCGAGCACAACCAGGGCCTGGTCCAGCTGGGACTGATTTCCTTTGTCGCTGTCGCCCAGTTCCTGCCCGGTATCATCGGCCTGCTGTTCTGGCGTCGCGCCACCCGCTACGGCGTGCTGGCAGGGCTGACCGGGGGGGCCGCGGTTTGGTTCTTCACACTGCTGCTGCCCTTGTTGGCCCGTTCCGGCATTGTGCGCACCACATTTCCGCTGGCGCCGATTATGGAAAGCATGCAGCTGGATCAGTGGGAACTTGCCACATTCTGGTCGGTATCGGTCAACACGGCGCTATTCGTGGTGGTGTCACTCGTGACTCGCACCAGTACTGAGGAGCGCGAAGCGGCCGAGGCGTGTTGTCGCGACACACTCACCCCCCCGCGCGGGGTCGTACGCGCGCAATCGCCGTCCCAATTCAAGGAGCAGCTGGCGCGCATACTTGGCGGCGACGCCGCCGAAAGTCAGGTACGCCAGGCACTTGCCGACTTGGGCATGAGCGGCGAGGAGCGCCGCCCGGCGGAGTTGCGTCGGTTGCGCGAGCGCATTGAGCGCAACCTCTCCGGTCTGATGGGTCCGCTGCTGGCACGCATGATCGTAGATGAACGACTGGGCATGGACCCAGGTGCCGAAACAGTGCTGGCCAGCAATGTGCGCTTTATCGAGCAACGCCTGGAGGCCTCACACGTCCGATTGCGCGGCCTGGCCGCTGAGCTCGACGCACTCAGGCGCTACCACCGCCAAATCCTGCACGATCTACCGTTGGGTGTATGCTCATTGGGGCCCGATCGCGAAGTCGTGATCTGGAATCTGGCAATGGAGCTCATCTCCGGTGTCGATCGCAACCATGCGATTGGCGCCCAAGTTGGCGAACTGCCGCCGCCTTGGGCCGGCTTGTTGGACAGTTTTCTGCGCACCGGCGACATGCACCTGCGCAAGCTCCAGGCACACGTTGACGGGCGCACCCGTTGGTTCAACTTGCACAAGGCGACCATCGAGGAGGTACTCCGCGCGCCGGGTCATGGCCGCGCCCCGCTGGGCACCGTTGTCCTGATCGAGGATCTCACTGACCTGCACATGCTCGAAGATGAGCTGGCCCATAGCGAGCGCTTAGCGTCGATTGGGCGACTTGCCGCGGGCGTCGCGCACGAAGTCGGCAACCCTGTGACCGGGATCGCCTGCCTGGCACAGAACGTCAAAGCCGATACTGACGACGCGACCATAAGAGAGAGCATTGAACAGATACTCAAGCAAACCCAGCGCATCAGCCGGATCGTCCAGTCATTAGTGACCTTCAGTCACAGCGGCAGCACCGGCGAACACCTGCCAGCCGTATTGGCGCTGCATGGTTGCATAGAAGATGCGATTCGCCTGGTCCAACTAAGCCATACCGGCAAACAACTGACCTTCGTCAACGGCTGCGGGACCGAGCTGCGTGTCTATGGCGATCAGCAGCGGCTCGCACAAGTGTTTGTGAATCTGTTGAGCAATGCCTGCGACGCCTCGCGCCCTGGCGATCGCATTGAGCTGCGAACCAGTGAAGCGGGCAACTACGTACGGGTCGATGTGCTCGACCAAGGAACGGGCATTGATCCAGAACATCTGGACAGCGTATTCGAGCCTTTCTTCACCACCAAACCGGCCGGACAAGGCACCGGACTGGGTCTACCCATGGTCTACAACATTGTCCAGGAGCACGGCGGCAGCGTAACGCTGGAGAACCGCGAGCATGGCGGTCTGTGTGTCTCACTGCTGCTGCCCAAGCCGAATGAGCAATCGGCGCCGGTCATTGAAGCCACGAGTCGGAGTGCATGAGCGAAATTCTGGTCATCGAGGACGAGGACGTAATCCGGGCCGCACTGCGGCGACTGCTGGAACGACACGGCTACAGCGTGACCGAAGCGGGCTCTGTTGAGCAGGCGATTGAGATTGGGGACGTCGACGCCTATGACCTGGTCATCGCCGACCTGCGCCTTCCCGGTGAGCCCGGCACGGCAATCATTGCGCGAGCAGCAGATGTGCCGGTCTTGATAATGACCAGCTATGCCAGCGTGCGCTCGGCAGTGGACTCAATGAAGATGGGCGCGACCGACTACATCGCCAAGCCTTTCGATCATGACGAGATGATCATGCTGGTGGAACGCACGCTCAAACAGCGGGCGCTGGAGCGCCAGCATGCATCACTGAAGTCGGAGATCTCACAAGCCTACCCCGTGGCGGGAATGGTCGGACAATGTGCCGCAATGCAGGCCGTTTTCGAGCGCATACAAAGAGTCGCCCCGACCGACTCCACCGTTTTGATCCTGGGCGAGTCCGGTACCGGCAAGGAGCTGGTCGCTCGTGCGGTACACGAAGGCAGCGCCCGGCGCGATGGCCCCGTGATCACGGTCAATTGCGCCGCGATCCCCGAATCGCTGATCGAATCCGAGTTGTTCGGTCATGAGAAAGGCGCATTTACCGGCGCCGTGGGTAGCCGCAGTGGCCTGGTCGAGGCCGCCCATGGCGGCACACTGTTTCTCGATGAAATTGGCGAGTTGCCAATGGCCGCCCAGGCACGGCTGTTACGCGTCCTGCAGGAGGGCGAGATAAGGCGGCTTGGCACTGCGCACACGCGCAAAGTGGATGTGCGCCTGGTCGCCGCCACCCACCGTAATCTACAGCAACTCGTCGAGCAGGGACTGTTTCGTGCCGATCTGTATTTTCGCCTGCGCGTAGTGGAAATCGACCTGCCGGCGCTGCGCGAGCGTGGCGAGGATGTCATTGATCTGGCGAATTTTCTGTTGGAGAAAGGCTGCCGACGGCTCAATCGCCCGGCCCTCACCTGGAGCGACGAGGCCTTGAACGCCATTCGCCACCACGACTGGCCCGGTAACGTGCGCGAACTGGAGAACGCCATCGAGCGCGCCGTTATTCTTTGCGACAGCGACAGGATCAGCCCGGCTATGCTGGCGCTCAAATCACCAGCACCTGCCGAACCACCGCAGTCAACGTCCGGCGAACATGACGATAAGCTTTCGCTCGACGAATATTTCATGCACTTCGTACTCGCACACGAGCAGGAAATGACGGAAACTGAGCTGGCCCGACACCTGGGTATCAGTCGCAAGACACTATGGGAACGACGTCAACGTCTATCGATTCCACGCCGTCGCAGCAGCGCCTGAACGAGGCCGAGTTCCTCACTGCGTTCCGCGGCGGTTTCGTCAATATGCTGCGCTGGCATGAACTAGACGCGCTGTGGCAGCGGCTGCGGGCGGGCGCCGACGAAGGGTGGTATGTGTATGCTGTGGGCGAAACACCGCCTCGGGCGCCACTGGCACGCGAACGTTTTGGCCAAGTCTTGGGGGAAATCGACGCGTTGCTGCGCCGCGAGCACCAGGAGGACTATTGCGGCATTGTGTACGCCGATGATCGCAACAATCCAACGCTGGTCAAGATCTACGATCCCAACAACCTCGGCAGTTCCTGCGGCACTGGCCTCATGCCACCACCACTACCCGGTTGGGTCATATCACGCGCAGTGCCGGCGGATCTGAAGGCAGCATTCCCGCCCCCTGGCAACCGCCGCCGCTGGTGGCAACGCCTGCTGGGAGGCTGAGCGCGCAACCCAGCCGGATCGACGAGCCACGCATAACGACAACAAGTCCATGGACAAATCCCCCTCCACCCCAGTTCGGGTCCACAATGTCGCAGCGGATGAAGCGCATGTGTTGGAGAACCGCTGGGCAATTACCCAGAAGCTGCGCCTGCTGGCCAAGAAACCGGATCTGATCACCGCCTCATTCAACGGTGGCCGCGAATCCGTGCTGACGGCTGTTGTAGAGGTACTGCCCGAGCAGAATCTGCTGATCCTCGACTATGGCGCTGACGAAGCGAGCAACGCGCGGCTGGTAGGCAGCGAGCGCGTGATCTTCACCGGCGCGCACAACGGCATCGCCGCCCAATTCAGTAGCGCCCGGCTGCGACGCGCCCGTTTCCAAGGCCAGACCGTGTTCGCCTGCCCGTTGCCGGATAGCCTGCTCTGGCGCCAACGGCGCGAATTCTTCCGGGTCAAGGTACCCGGGAATCTGCCAGTACGCTGTGAAATTCCACTGCCGGACAACACGCGATTGGGGCTGCCGGTCATCGATCTGAGCGTCGGCGGCGTAGCCCTGCTCGACGAGCGCGTCCGCTCCCTTTTTGCCGCTGACACCTGGCTCCAGGGCTGCACCCTGAGCCTGCCAGACATTGGCCAGATTGCGGCCGATTTCTGCGTTCGCTATATGCTCCCGCTCAGCCAGTCCAATCCCGAAGGCGGACAACGCGTCGGTTGCGCCTTTGGCGAGCTGAGCCTCGACGCCACGGCGACCATTCAGCGCTACATCTATCTGGTTGACGCCCAGACTAAACATCTGCGGGATGACTGAGCAGGAGACCAACGCAACCCAGGCATTGCCGCGCATCCGTCTGGCCGCCCACCCGCGCGCCGAAGATCTCCAGATTCGTTCGCCGCGCCAGATTGCTCGTGTCCTCCAGGACCTTGCCCGGCAACATGCGCTGGTAACCGCCTATCCTGAGAAGTCCAACCAGTTCGCGGTCACCGCGGTACTGGCAGCAAGCGCCGATGACAACACGCTCGTGCTCGACGAGATGCCCGATGAGGCCCTAAACAATCAGGTAATCACTGGTGCAACGACGACCTGTGTCGCCTTGCACGGACGCGCGCCCGTTGAGTTCATTTGCCCACTGCTGCGCCGAGGCGAGTTCGATGGCGCTCCTGCGTTGCTCGGAGCACTGCCAACGCAGATGTGGCGACTCCAGCGCCGCCAAGCCTATCGCGTGCCCACACCCGTGGCCAATCCGATCAAATGTCGGTTGAGTCGAGCCGACGGCACGGAAGTCTCTGTTTCGCTCGTCGACTTGAGCGTTGGCGGCGTGGGTCTGATTGACTACGAGAATCAGACAACGCTGCATCCGGGCGAGCGTTTTGCCGGGGCTCGCATTGCGCTACCGGACTACGGGCTGGTCGTCTGCGACCTGGTTATCCGCAACACCTACCCCCTTGAACGCGAAGACGGGACACGCGCGCAGCGGGCCGGCTGCGCGTTCGCCAACCTATCGTCCGAAATGAGTGCGCTCATCCAGCGCTATATCCACGCTCTCGACGTCCGCCTGCGCCAAGACGACAACTGAGCCGTGCTGGCGGCCCGCCGGGTGTTACGCTTCGTTTCAATGTAACGTTACGCATCGTAACAAACAAGCTCGAGAACTCAGCCAATCAATAGGTAACTCGTTGTTTATCTGACATTTTTGTCTCTGGCACCAATACTGCTAGCTAATATCGGTATGCACGCCGAGTCACAGGACGAGCAACCCGGCGCCAACGGCCGCCCGACGCAGGCTTCCATCCAGCCAGCGATCGATTTCCTGCGCCAGCACGAGCCCTTCAACCAACTCTCACCCGCCCACCTCGAGTTCTTGGCCAAGCGCCTTGATCTCGCCTTCTTCGCCCAGGGCGAGGTCATCGCAGACTCATCCGAAGGCCCCGCCTCAAGGTTGTTCATCATCAAGCAGGGCCGGGTGCGCGGCGAACCGCCGCAAAGCGGCGCGATGGCGCCCAGCGCCTGGGAACTGACTACGGGTGAGTGCTTTCCCATCGGCGCGCTGCTGGCAAGACGGCCCGTGAGCACGGTGCACCGGGCGGCCGAGGACTGCTTTTGTTACGAGTTGCGTCGGGAGGACTTCGATCGCCTGCTCGGTCAAAGCCCGGTCTTCCACGATTTCTGCACACGCCGCATGGCCAGCTTACTCGACGGTGCGCTGCGCGCCGTGCAGGCTGCCTCAGCGGCACGAGTCTCGGCCGACACCTCGCTGAGCGCACCAGTCGAGCGGCTCATCCGTCGCCAACCTGTCACCTGCCCGCCTGAGCTGCCCATTATTGACGCCCTGGGCGTTATGGACCGCGAGCATATCGGCAGCCTCGTGGTCGTCGACAACGAGAAACGACCCGTCGGGGTGTTTACCTTGCACGATGTGCTCTCCCGTGTCGCCTTACCCCAGCGGGCACCGCAGACACCGATGAGCGAGGTAATGAGCCGCGATCCCAAATGCGTGGCAGCCAAGGCCCGCGCTGATGAAGCCGCCCTGCTCATGACTCAACATGGCATTGGCCATGTATGTGTCGTGGACGACGAGCGCTTGGTGGGCATCGTATCGGAACGCGACCTGTTTTCACTGCAACGCGTCAACGTGGTCGCGCTAAGTCGCACCATAGCCAGCGCCGACGATATCGGTACGCTCGCTGGCCTGGAAAAAAGTATCCACGAGCTGGTCGAGCAGATGTTGGCGCAGGGCGCGTCAGTCGAACAACTCACCCAGATCATCAGCACCCTGAACGATAATCTTACCCAGCGCGTGATCACGTTGGTGCTCGATGACTACGCTGCTGCCGATTTGCCGCCATTTACCTGGCTCGCCTTTGGCAGCGAGGGTCGCTGCGAGCAAACACTCAAGACTGATCAGGATAACGGTATCTTGTTCGACGTACCCGAGGGTTCGAACGAACATGCGGCGCGACAAGCCCTGCTGCCAGTCGCTGATCGCATCAACCATGCCCTGGCGCAAGTCGGTTTCCCGCTGTGTCCCGGCAACATCATGGCCAGCAATCCCGAATGTTGCCTCAGCCTGGCGGAGTGGAAAGCGCGCTTTGGCCGCTGGATCGATCAGGGCACACCAGAGCATCTGCTCAAGGCAACCATATTCTTCGACTTCCGCTCCATTTATGGTGCCGACGAACCGGCCGCAACCTTGCGCGACTGGCTCAAGGAGGCAGTGATTCCCAACAGCCGCTTCCGCCGACAGATGGCTGCTAACGCGCTGCAGAACCGACCGCCGTTAGGGCTGATTCGCGACTTCCGCTTGTCGAGCAAGAACACCTTGGACCTGAAATTGCACGGCGTAACCCCCTTCGTCGATGGCGCCCGCGTGCTTAGCCTGGCCAATCGTGTCACCGAGACCAACACTGTCGCGCGCCTGCGCGCCGTTGCCCGCACGGGCGCCATCAGTGTTGGCGACGCCGAGGCCTGGGCCGAGGCCTATCACTATATTCAGCTGCTGCGCATGCGCCATCACCGTCGACTCGCCGAAGAGGGCAGACCGTTGGACAACCAGATCGATCCGGACACCTTGAACGAATTGGATCGAAGAATTTTGAAGGAGGCTTTTCGTCAAGCACGCAAGTTACAGGGCAAGCTTGCCCTGGACTACCAGCTGTAACGAGAAGGTCCATACAGGACACAGGAATTCAGATTCGAGCCCACGCAGAGGTGGGCGAGTCAGAATCACTCCCCGGCGCGGAACGCCAAGGGGGTGTACAACAAAGCCAGGATGGCAATGAGGGGCGATAGTCAACAATGAGGAGGAAAGCATCATGACAACCTCAGGTACAAGGGCAGAGTACTGGGCGGCGAATCTACGTCTCCTGTTCGGATGCCTTGTGGTGTGGTTCATAGTGTCCTATGTGCTCGGCATCTGGTTCGCTGGAGCGCTCAATTCGATATCAATCGGCGGCTACCAGCTGGGTTTCTGGTTTGCACAGCAGGGATCGATGTACACCTTCGTGGTGTTGATCTTCTTCTATGCGTCGCGCATGAGCAAACTGGACCGTCAGTTCGACGTCCACGAAGACTAATGACAAGAGGGGAGATCAATGGAGCTTAAGACCCTAACCTTTATTGTGGTCGGCTTCACCTTCGCACTTTATATCGGTATCGCGATATGGAGTAAGGCGAAGGCGACCGGCGAATTCTACGTAGCAGGCCGCGGCGTACATCCCGTGCTCAACGGTATGGCGACCGCAGCAGACTGGATGTCAGCGGCATCCTTCATATCGATGGCCGGCCTCATCGCCTTCTTGGGCTATGACGCTTCGGTTTATCTGATGGGATGGACCGGTGGCTACGTGCTGCTCGCCATGCTGTTGGCGCCCTACTTGCGCAAGTTTGGCAAGTTCACTGTGCCGGAGTTCATTGGTGACCGCTACTACTCGCAAACAGCACGCATCGTCGCGGTAATTTGCTTGATCGTCGCATCGATCACCTACGTAATCGGTCAAATGAAGGGCATTGGCGTGGCCTTCTCCCGATTCATGGAGGTGGATTACGCAACGGGTCTGTTCACGGGCATGGGCATTGTGTTCATCTACGCCGTGCTGGGTGGCATGAAAGGCATTACCTACACGCAGATCGCGCAGTATGTTGTGCTGATTTTCGCCTACACCGTTCCGGCGATCTTCATCTCGCTGCAGCTCACGGGTAATCCTATCCCGCAATTGGGCCTGGGCAGCACGATGTCCGATGGCACATACATGCTGGATAAGTTGGATTCGACGGTGGCCGCACTAGGCTTCGCCGAGTACACCGACAAGAAAGGCACGTCGCTGAATATGACATTGCTAACCTTGTCACTCATGATAGGCACAGCGGGCCTGCCCCACGTCATCGTGCGCTTCTTCACGGTACCCAAAGTCCGTGACGCACGCGCCTCGGCAGGTTGGGCGCTGGTATTCATCGCCATCCTGTACACGACGGCCCCCGCAGTCGGCGCCATGGCCCGCTTGAACCTGACCACGACCATTCAGCCGGGTGAAATCGGCTCGCCGACCGGCAACCTGGTTTACGCGGAACGCCCCGCCTGGTTCCAGAACTGGGAGAAGACTGGACTGCTCGCGTTCGAGGACAAGAACGGCGATGGCCGCATTCAGTACTACGACGAGAAGGGCATGGGCGACAAGGCCGCTCAGTTTGGCTGGGCGGGTAACGAGATGACCAAGGTCGACCGTGACATCATGGTCTTGGCCAACCCCGAGATCGCGGGTCTGCCCAACTGGGTCATCGCTCTGGTGGCCGCAGGCGGTATCGCTGCGGCACTGTCGACGGCAGCCGGTCTGTTGCTGGCCATCTCCTCGGCTGTCTCTCATGACCTGCTCAAGGGCGTGTTCGCGAAGGACATTTCCGAGAAGAACGAGCTGCTGGCAGCTCGCATCGCCATGGGCGGTGCTATCGTGGTGGCCGGCTATCTCGGTCTGCATCCACCAGGCTTCGCGGCCCAGGTGGTGGCACTGGCCTTCGGTCTCGCCGCCTCGTCACTGTTCCCGGCGCTGATGATGGGCATCTTCAACAAGAGGATGAACAAGACAGGCGCGGTGATTGGTATGCTAGTCGGTCTGGGAACTACGTTGGTCTACATCTTTTGGTTCAAGGGCTGGCTGTTCATACCCGGCACCGAGATGGCGGCCAACAAGCCGGAAAACTGGCTGTTCGGTATTCAGCCTGAGTCCTTCGGTGCGGTCGGCGCGGCACTCAACTTCGCCGTGGCCTGGGTCATTTCCAAGGTCACCGCAGCACCGCCGGAGCACATCCAGCACTTGGTGGAAGATGTGCGTGTCCCACGTGGTGCCTCGACTGCCGCAGAGCACTAAACGGGCTTAGCCCAGAAACGGAATGCCGGGGCCTGCAGGCCCCGGCTCATTCCCAAGTCCTGCAAGGCATTGCGGGCGTGATCTCACCGTCGGCTTCCCGCGCCTGGATAGATACCGGCGGCCGCGTCCCCAGCGCCGAACTAGCTGCGTCACAGGACACAAGGCCATGGACGTCGAACTCATCGAGATCCGTGATTTTCTCGCGAGTCATCACCCGTTTGATCTACTCGCCGCCGCCACGCTCGACCATCTGCCCAAAGATCTCGCCGTACGCTACCTGCGCCGGGGCACAGCGTTTCCACCCGAGGATGCTGATCAAGCGTACCTGTATGTGATCCGTGCCGGCGCGATTGAGTTGCGCAACGACCGCGATGAGCTGGTGGCGAAATTCGGTGAGGGTGATCTGTGTGTCAGCCCCTGCCTACCGGAGGCCACGCCCGAGGGTCTGCGCGGGCGCGCCGTGGAAGACACCCTGCTTTATCTCATCACCTGCGAGCGGTTGCAGGCCCTGCGCCGGGACAACGCAGAATTCGATGAACATTTCAGTCACTCAACCCGCGAGCGATTGCGCCAAGCCCTGCAAAAGCTTCAACCCCACTCCGGCGCCGGCTCGACGCTGCTCAGCGTCGCGGTCGAAGACCTGGTGACACGCGCCCCGATTTATACCAATGCCGACACCTCGATTCAGCAGGCGGCCGAACTCATGACGGCA
>Ga0209536_100009851_pt1 | contig 14143 bp, 11 predicted proteins | sample DeeMarSeWOR28_12_FD_187461 | JGI IMG/M metagenome (GOLD analysis project Ga0209536, IMG submission 187461) | Marine sediment microbial communities from White Oak River estuary, North Carolina - WOR-2-8_12 (SPAdes) (version 2) | ecosystem: Environmental > Aquatic > Marine > Intertidal zone >...
AACAAGTAAATCTCCTGAGCATATTGAGAAACCAAGTTTTTTATCCAAAACAACATCGCCAAAAGTAACTGGAATAAACTGTCTTTCTAAATAATCTTCAAATAATTTAAAATTCATTTTTGCAAGTTTATGATTATCAAGTTTGATAATAGAATGAGGGGATATCGAAACTGCTGGAATATCGAAATTTAGTAATGACTTTAAAACTAGTGTGTTTAAGGATTGAACCATTTTATGTGTCTCTGAAAAACCTTTGATTTGTTTAGAATTTTTATATCCGTCATTTAGCTCATATTTTTTTGCAAGGATATGACCAAAAGAACCAGCTCCATGAACAATTATCATTTGTTTTCCACTTTTTTTAATACTTTCTGATAAACTATCCATTAATTTTTTTTTGAATGTTTGTATTTTTGTCTTATTAGTTATTACACTCCCACCTAATTTTAATATAATCATATTAAAGCTAAATAATTTCTAGTCTAAAAAGGATTTTCATTAAAAAAAATTAATCAGATTTTTTAAAAGTCATCATTGTTTTATATTTGTTTTGTTCATGAATAAGCCAAAGACCGATGGGCATTCCATTTTCTGGATTTTGCATTATTGTTTTTGTAAAATTTCTTAATTCTTCTTTTGAGTGTTTATTTGTGCAATCTTTACACACAAAGATTTCATCTCTAAAAACCAAACCTGAAAGATGCTCATGCAGTAATATCTTTTTACTACATATTTCACAGGTTTTTTCAGGCATTGTTTCTCTCCATCATTATAATTTCTATTATATTTTATGTGTATTTAAAGGCAATTGTTCATGATTTAAATGAAATATTTTATAAAACAGGTATCATTTACGTTTCAGAAGGTGGCCGAATAAAATAATGATTGACTACAAAGAGGAAACTGATATCCAGAAAGACATGAATCCTTTAGGTGGCAAACCAAAAATTGCATATTTTTCAATGGAAATAGGAATCGATGAAAATATTCCATCATACAGTGGTGGTCTTGGCATTCTTGCAGGAGATACAATAAAGTCTTGTGCTGATTTAAATGTCCCTATTGTAGGGATTACTCTTCTTTCTGAAAATGGTTATTTCTATCAAAAAATTGATGAAAATGGAAATCAAATTGAGTTACCTATAGATTTTAATGTTTCAAAATTTTTACAAAAACTACCATCGATATCTTCTATAAACATTGAAGGCAGAGAAGTCAAAGTTCAAGCATGGCTATATCAATACAAGGGTATCGGGGGTTATATAGTTCCAGTTTTTTTTCTTGATACAAACATTGATGGGAACACAGATTGGGATAGAACACTTACTAAGTATCTTTATGGTGGAGACAACAAATATCGTTTAGCTCAAGAAATTGTTCTCGGAATAGGTGGAGTTCGTATCCTTAAAATATTGGGATATAAAACTATTAGCAAGTATCATATGAACGAAGGGCATGCGGCACTTGGAACTCTAGAATTATTTAATCTATGTAATGATGTTGAAAAAGTCCGTCAACAATGCGTTTTTACAACCCATACTCCCATTGCAGCGGGTCATGATCAATTCACTCTTCCCTTGGCAAAGTCAATGCTTGGAAATATTCTTCCGGATTTTATCTTAAAAGATGTTACTTTCGAAAATAAGCTTAATATGACTCGTCTTGCTTTATTTTTCAGCCATTATGTTAATGGTGTTGCAAAAAAACATGGTGAAGTTAGTAGGATGATGTTTCCTGGTTACTCCATTGATTCAATTACCAATGGTGTACATTCTTCAACATGGGTTTCTGAATCTTTTAAAAAGTTGTTTAATAAAACAATTCCAGGCTGGCTTTCTGATCCATATCTGCTACGTTCTGCTCAGAGTATAGAAAAAACACAAATTTGGGATGCTCACATTCAGGCTAAACAAGAACTTATAAATTTTGTAAATACAAATTATAATGCTTGTATGAATTGTGATGATTTCACAATTGGCTTTGCAAGGCGTCAGACTGCTTATAAACGTCCTGATCTGTTAATATCTGATCCGAAACGACTTATGCATATTGCTGAAAAAAACGGACCAATTCAAATAATATATGCAGGCAAGGCTCATCCAAAAGATGAGTCCGGTAAAGAAGCAATAAAAAACATATTCAATGTAATGAAAACAATCAATGGAAAAGTTAAAATTACTTTTATTCAAAATTATAACATAACTATTAGTAAATTGATTATCGCAGGAGTAGATCTTTGGCTTAATACGCCCAGGCGTCCACGTGAAGCCTCGGGCACCTCTGGAATGAAAGCAGCTCACAATGGTATACCGCAATGTAGTACACTTGATGGTTGGTGGCTTGAAGGCTGTATTGAAAATATTACTGGTTGGGCAATTGGCCCTGAGAAAACAGAACACGAAGAATCAGATGATAAAATCGATAGTTATGATCTTTATGATAAGCTTGAAAAATTAATAATGCCTAAGTTTTATCAGGATAGAGATAATTGGATAAGAACTATGCGAAGTTGCATTGCATTAAATGCCTCATTTTTTAATACAAATCGTATGATTCAGCAGTATGTATTAAATGCTTATTTCATGTAGCATATATTTTTTTTCAAAATTAGGTCTTAGGTATTCAATATCTTCAATACAACACCGAAGTATCTCTGCAACACTCCATGCTTGAGAAATGCAGCCGCGAGGAGCATATACCGGGCTTCCATCATAAATTTCATGAATCGAGCCATCCCATGAGTCCCCATATACATCAAACATTGGTTTTAGAAAATGTTGATATGCATATTTTCTTTTGTATGTATTAGCATTATGCAACTTGACAAATGCTTTTATAAATTGGCCGAGTAACCATGTCCAAACGGTTCCATTGTGATAAGCATTATCCTTGTTGTAATCACCCAGATAGCTTCGTTTATAATTTGGATCATCTGGTGAAAGGGTTCTAAGGCCAAAAATTGTAAAAAGTTTATTTAAAATAGTGTTCAATATTTTTATCTGAAGATTTTTATTAATCATTGTATAATCAAGTGAGGAAAGAAATACTATATTTGGTCTCAATGTTAAATCTCTTGTATCTATAACATCGTATAATTGGTCAAACTGCCTATTAAAGCTGTTTTTAACTTCTTCTGATAAATCATAATAGGGATTTTTCTTGCCGGTGAAATCAGAAAGAATGCTCATAATTTTTAAGGAGTTATACCAAAGAGCTTGTATTTCAACGGCTTTACCAGATCTTGGAGTTGAATAAAAATTGTCTATTTTTACATCCATCCAAGTCATACCAGGTTCATGACTTATTAGATAATCTTGGTCCATAAAAATCCCAAAATCTGTACCATCTCTATATCCTTTTATAATTGATTCTAAAACTGGCCATATAAAATTTAAAAATTCTTGATCATCTGTATATTTAAGATACTGGTAAACACGATCGATAAACCATAAAGATGCATCAACAGTATTATAAAAAATCTGAGAGTCTCTATCACCAAAAACATTAGGAATTAAACCTTTTCTAATATATTTACCAAAACCCGTAAGTATCTTTTTTGCATCATCAAAACGTTTTGTAATAAGAGTTAACCCCGGAAGGGACACCAGTGAATCTCGACCCCAATCGCTAAACCAATGGTAACCAGCGATAACCGATTTTCCATTACCTCTTTTAACAATAAAATTGTCTGCAGACAACACAAGTTTTTCATAATTATCTGGAAGATTTGCTTGCAGAAGCACTTGTTTCTTTTTTTCAAGCTCATCAGAAAAACTTTTGGAAGGTTCGTTAAATTCGTCTTCAATAGTTGAAACAATAAAATATTGAGAATTTTTCTTTATTTTTTTATAGAAATCCCCGGTGCGTATATTATTATCAATCCATGATTCGTTTCTTTCTCTATCTTTTTCATAATAAAAGGTTTCCCAGATGTTTGTTTGTTTATAAATACTATCTTTTAATATTATTTTTAAGTTTTTATCAGTATTTCTAGGTCTAAGATAAACACAGCTATCATCAATATCTTGATATAAAGTCAGATATCTTTGAGTAGTAACATCATAGAAATGCCGTGAATTAACAATGGGAGAATGAATTAATGCAATAGGTTTGTTACATATAATTTTGTATTTTAAAATTGTTGTATTTTTCCCCTTTGGCATAAAAACTGTTTTTTTAATTTTTACACCATTGATTTCGTATAAAAAATTTGGAAAATAATTAAAACTAAAAGTGGGTTTAAAATCTTTTAAATTATAAATTTGGTTATCTATCTCAACTTTATCACAAACATTCGATACAAAAACCCAACGATTAACAGGTGGATCTAAACTTGCTACAAGAAGACCATGAAACTTACGAGTGTTAGTATTATTGTATGTAAGTGATGCATAACCCCCGATTCCATTTGTAACAAGCCATTCTCTCATAAAAACTCCTTATAGATATCAATAGTTCTTTTAGCCACTGATTCCCAGGAAAATTCATCTATAACTCTTTTTCTTGCATTATTTCCCATAAAAATTGCATGATTTTTATCCTGTAAAACTTGTTTTACACCCCATGCAATATCTCTTGGGTCAAATGGGTTGACATGGTATCCATTTTGATTTTCGCCACTAGGAATAATTTGCTCACGGAATCCATTTGTGCCTCGTGCTCCAACGACAGTTGGTTTTGCCAAACTCATGGACTCGGTACATACTATTCCAAAAGGTTCATAAATTGATGGTAACACAACGCAATCAGCAGCTGCATAATGTATGATACGTTCTGGTTCACTAATAAACTCGTTTCTGAAAAAAACGTTATTTTGTATACCTAGTTTTTGAACCATATTTTTTAGTTGCCATTCCATATCTCCAACTCCTAGTATTACTAGTTTTGTATTTGGAAAATCTTTTAGAATATTTGGAATTGATTTTACGAGGTTGTCTACACCTTTAACGGTTACAAGGCGGCCTACAAAAAGTAGCATGTTTTCATAGTCTTTAATTCCGTAATTTGTTCTAACTTGCTGTTTTTGTCTATTTGATACTTTGTTTGGATTGTATTTGCTAGGATCCACTCCATTCCAACAAACCCTTATCTTGTCTGATGGAAAACCTAGTTTTTCAAGTTCATCTTTCATAGCGTATGAAACAGTTATTACACAATCTGCTATTTGTCCTCCCTCAAACTCTATATCTTTTATAGCATGCGAGCCACGGCCCACAGATCTGCCAACCTCTGTTGAGTGAACATGGAAAAATAATGGTAAATCTAGTTCTTTTTTAACAATCATTCCACCTATTATTCCTAGCCAATCATGTGAATCTATGACATCAAAAAATTTTTTTTCAGATTTTACCAAAGTGTTAACAAGTTGGGATGCCGACATTGTATTATAACTAATTACATCAGTAAAAAATTTAAAATAATCGCCCCATGAGCGCAATTCATAATCAACAAAGGATCTGAATGCTGTAGAAAAATCAAGTATTTTTGGTCTGTAAACTTCAACAGCATTTAATTCTTCATATGTCCTCAGCTCATTTTTTCGGTTAAAGGAAAAAACTGTAACATCGTTTCCAAGATTCACTTGTTTTTTAGTAACTTCTGATGCAAATGTTCCTAGACCACCATATATAACAGGTGGAAACTCCCAGGAAAAGTGGACAATTTTCAAATAAGTTCTCTCCTCAATATTGTTAAACAACTATCAATATAAAAAATCTATCAAAAAAAGAAATTTATTGTATTTTTTGTTTTAAATCTTGTAAAACGTTCATGAAATTGATGAAACCGTCATATGGTCCATCATATGGACTAAAATATGCATGAACATCGCCATCGGCAAGACCTTTTGTTGAACAATAATATAAATGATCAGATGTTTGAAGTCGACGCCAAGTATTAATTAAGCTTGGATCCCCTTTTTCTTTTAGTTTACGGCCGATATTTTTAAGCTCGTTAAAACAAGCAATTTGCATATCATTTCCAAGCCAAGTTGAAACGTCTCGGTCTTCATCAGCCCATGATATAGCCCAAGGCACATCTACGTCGCCAACAACTTTATATCTTTCAACAGCTGTACTAACTGTTACAAAATCAAGGTTTTCATGTTTCAATACTTCATCGGGTAAATGTCTTAGGAAATCAAAAATACCTGTTTCAGTCCATTGATGTTCCCCAAAAGTTTCATAATCCATAAATAAGTTTATAAGATCTCCTTCTACATGAGCCATCCACTGTGCATATTTATCAGCAGTCAAAGGATAACCTGGCCATTGGCGAGCTGAAAAACGGAATCCTACATCATCGCTAAGCGTATAGTTCCTAAGAAGTATTTTTATGTCAGTATTTACTGGAGAATATAAATAGTTAGGAGATCGCCATTGTAAAATTTTCTCTGTCCCTTCTGTAATTATTCCCCTATATCCCATTTCTGCAACTTTTTTAGCAATCCTGTTATCATAAATTGCCTCTGTATTTCTAAAAACACGTGGTTCGTAATTAAAAAGTCTCTGTATCAAAAAACGATGCATTTTTACTTGCTCTTCGAACTCATCAAGTTCATCAAAAAGTGAAGAAAGAGAATGATAATATGTTTCTTCTATCATATCGACTGCACCAGTTTTAAATAATTCTTTGAAACTATCAAGGACTTCTGGCATGAACTGTTCGCAGTATTCAACAAATGTTCCTGTTAGGCTAAAAGAAATTCGAAAATCCCCATCTGTTTTTCTAATAAGTTCGAGAAGTAAATTATTTGTTGGAAGATAACACTTTCTAGCAACCTTTGTAAAAATTTCTTCATTCAGTTTACGGTTAAAATATTCAGAGTGATTACTATCATTACCGATATGAAAAACAGAAAAACGATTCAAACGCATAGGTTGATGTACTTCGAAATAAAGACAAACACTGGTCATTACTATATTACTCCTAAGTATACATCTATTGTTTTATCAGCGACTTGATCCCAGGTGAACAAATTAATCTCGCGTTTACCCTCATTTGATAGGGTTTTATGAAGTGAATCATATCTAAGTAATGAGATTATTTTATTTGCCATTTCATCTGTATCCCAGAAATCAACTCGCAGACAATTGCTGAAAGCTTCAGAAAAACCAGTGGTTTTACTTGCAATCGTTGGAGTGCCTGCAGATATCGCTTCAAGAGCAGTTATTCCAAATGGTTCAGATACAGATGGCATTACATACACACTTGATATTCCATATATGTGTTTAACTTCATTATCTGTAAGTCTTCCTGTGAAGATAACGCTATCAGATATCTTAAGATCCAATGCCTGAGATATGAGTCTAGGTAACATATCACCGGTTCCAGCTACTACAAACTTTGTATCAGGCTCAAAATCTTTTACCTTTCTTGCTGCTTTTAAAAAGAACTCTGCTCCTTTCTGAATAGTGAGTCTACCTAAAAACAAAATTATTTCTTTTTTATGTCCTTCAGCAATTGGATAAACAGCATTATGAACAACTGATATTTTATCAGGATTTATACCATATTTTTCAACGCACACCCTTTTTGTAAAATGACTTACAGCAATAATTCTGTCTGCTTTTTGCATTCCTTCGCGTTCGATATCGATAAACCATTGATTTGGATAAAGCCAGCCAGATCTATCGTACTCAGTTGAATGAACAGTAAGAATTAATGGTATCCCCCATTTTTCTTTCAAGGAAATACCTGCTTTAATTGTTAGCCAATCATGGCAGTGAATTGCATTATATTTTCCATTTACTTTAATGTTTTTTTCAACTTTTGATATGACTAGACTGTTATAGTAATAAACAGCTTCGAAGAAGTTACCTCTAATTTCTTTTGAATCAGGTCGATCATATGGGAAAACTTCTGTTTCACCTACTTCGATAATTTTTAGATTTGGTTTGTCACTATTTGCTGTTCTTTTGGTTTTTGGCATATAAAAATCTATGTTTACATTTTTATCAGATAGGCTCCTTGTTAAACCATAGCAATGAGTAGCAAGACCACCTGCTTTAAATGGTGGATATTCCCAACCAATCATTGCTATTCTCATTTAATCTACCTTACCCTTTGCATTTAACCTAACAAGGTCTTGCATCCTTAAGATTATATTAAATTATTTTAACTCCCCCCGAAATAAGTAGGGAGTTTAAACTTTGCGTTATTTTAAATTAAATCTATTTTTTTCATCCAGTTTTATTTTATCTTCTTTTGCAAGCCATCCAATTGCCAAATGAACTTGATTTTCGTCAAGATCAGAGAGCCTTTTTATAGTTTCAATATCCGCTTCACCCCAGATATCAAGAATTTTCCAGATTCTACCAGCATGAGTACCAATTTCTGAATCAAAATTTGTGCTTTCAAGCTTGTACGAGTCTTGTTGTATTGATATTTTGTTTTCTCTTGCGAGCCATCCGATTCCAGTGTGTAGGTCCGTTTCATTTAGATTTGTCATTTGAATTATATCATCTTTTTTTAAGCAACCTTTTTCGTTTAAAACCTGCCAAATCTTTCCTGCACTGGTACCAAATTTCACTGTAACGTCCCTCACACTTGCACCTCCAATAAAAAAGTGAATAAATTAATATAATATAAGGCTATCTAAAAATCAAATTTAAATTATTTCTAAATTAAACCAAATATTTGTAATATTTGTAACAAAACCTTTAACATTTTATAAAAAATGAAAAAAAAGATCTTATAAATTATTAACATAAACATATTTGGTGAAATAAATATATATGGACTTGTGAGAAAACAAGCAAATGAACAGAAGAAAAAAAGTTCAAGAGAAAGCCATTTCTAGCCTTCTTGAGTATAATCATATTGGAAACTCATTTCTATCTCACTAAATTTTTCTTTCTTTTTTTCGATAGGATTTATTTAACAAGATATAAAAAAACTTTAAGTAAGTAATAAATTTTCTATTATGAATTAGTAAATACAATTAATAATCTAATGCAAAATATTCTTTCAATTTTGTTAAGTTAGGGTTATTAAAACCTCTCATTTGAATAGGGATTAATACTTCTAATATACTTATTTCTTTAAAATAATGTTCTCCCAACTTTTTTTGCATTTCAGCTATAAAATTTTTAACCTGTATCATATTCTCTGCTGTTACACATATTTGCCCATCATATAAACCATGGAAAAAATAAGTACTTTCAATATTTACCCCATTTTTATTTGCTAACTTTCTTAAATCTCTATTTATTACTATATTGAGTTTTTCATCTGTTACTTTAAAAGGAGCTTTTTTAAGGAGAATACAAAATCTTTTACGACCAATTTTATTATCATCAATAATTGCTGTATACCCCCATATTGTTTTATCTTCTTCAAGATTTTTTATAGTCCTCCATACTTTCTGACGAGAAAAATCTAGTTTATTTGCAATTTCATTAATACTATTTTTTGCATTTTTTGATAGTTCTTCTAGTATCTTTTTTTCATCTTGCTGTATTTGAGTTATACTATTTTTTGGCATAATAATCAATAATTGATCTATTATATAAAACTAGCCTATAGACTTAACAAATTGTTAAATATTTTATGATTTCGATATTTATTTTATATTAAGAATTAATCAGTACATTATTTTTGAAAATAAAAAAATAAAATTAACAAATTGTTAATTATATTATTATCATTTTATTTTATTGAAAGTTAATCAATTTAATTTTTTACTCATTGTATATATTTATATATAGGTGGTTTAAAATTATATAAGGGTATGAATGAGATTAAAAAAACCAATAAAATAAAAATTTTAGAAGAACTACAAAAAAACGGTAGAGCATCATCAACTGAAATAGCAGATAAAATAGGTTTGTCTAGACAGACGGTAGCAAAAATAATAATTAATATGGAAAATAATAAAGAAATCTGGGGTTACTCGACAATTTTTGACCCGAAAGCTATTGGCAAAAAAGAATTTATGTTTCTTTGCAAGGTAGATATATCCATAGATAGCAAAGAATTATTAAAAAAAATGATTGATCCTGAGAGAATAGAGGATAATGAACATATATTTGAATTTAAAAATTCGGTTTTTCTAAATGGAAGTAAAGATTTCATTGTCACTATATGGGCTAATGACGTCATTGAAGCTAAAAAACGTATGAATTTCTTCAAAAATCTATTCAGAAAAAATATTATAGATATAGATTTACTTGAAGTTATAGCAATATTTAGAAATGATAGCATTCCAAATCCTAACATGGTAGAAGAATGGACTAAGTTATTAATTTAAATATATCAATATTCTGTGATGAAGTGTATAATTTATGTTTATGAAAGGTACCTCAAATTCTTCGTTCAAGGTAAAAATACTAAATCAAATAACTTAGTTAACAACTTTATTTTTTTAAGAATGAAATCGGAACAAAACTTACAATTTTCGTCAATATATGATAACTATTAGCATAGTTTTTATATATATGTATTTTAATGTTATATATGAGAGGAGAAGGTAAAAAAGAATGAATAAGAAAATAATTAGTGTTTGTATTTGTTCGATATTAATAATATCAATTGCTTTTTCAGTAGCAGTAGGTAAACAATATTCTATATTAGAGAAAATCTCAGATGGCAAAATTATTGATAATTTGATTAATCCTAAGGAATATAGACGAATTGATTGTAATTTAATGCAAAGTTCAACTAACACATATCTTATTGATACCGTATGGGGTCAATGGGGTCCTTATAATGCTAAATGTCCAATTAATAATGAACCGGGAAGGCCTCCATTCCAAGAAAGGTTGGGCTGCTGGTCAGTTGCCATTAGTCAAATCATCAATCATCATCACGAGTATTATGATTTGCAAACGCAAGGAATAAATAATTATTTGTGTACTTTAACTTGGATTGATCCTCAACATATAATAAATAATCTAGATGATCATGACTACAATTGGTCTCAAATGGTTGATGTACTAACTCCTAGTTCATCATATGAAGCGAAGGATAATGTATCACGACTCTTATATGACTGTGCAACAATAATTCAGAAGGATTTTGGAACAGGTGGATATAAGACAATTGAAACTACAGATGATTTAACCGACCTTATTAACGAACTTATAGAACATTATCCTGCTGTAACAGCTTTTACAGAATGGGATAATGATTTAAATGAATCAGAAATCGTTTATGAAATTGATTATGGACGCCCAATAATGTTTTATACGATAGGCCATGATCAATCAAATGGAGATTCTTATGGGCATGCATGGATAATCGATGGATATCGTTATGTTAATTCTGGAGGACGTTTAAAATTTGAGGTACATTTCAATTATGGATGGGCAGGAGGCAATCCAGATCCTTTAGTTGATAGTTGGTATTATTACTATGGTAATTTTCCATCTTATGATGCTAATATTACTTTTGATGAACCAAGTATTAGAAAGGGACTATTGATTAGGTTGGTTCCAACACCTCCTAATCTATACGGACCATCCACCGGTATTGCTGGACAGCCATATGATTATACAGCATCTTCTGTTTATGACGTCAACCCCCCATTATACTATAAATTTGATTGGGGCGATGGAACTTTTTCTGATTGGTTAGGTCGTTATGATTCAGGTGAACCTTGTACTACGTCACACACATGGAAGGAAAAAGGATCTTATGAAATAAAAGCAAAGGCAAAAGATGTTAATGGATGGGAGAGCCAATGGTCTGAAACACTAAGCATTAGTATGCCAAAAACCAAACCATATCTCAAAACACCTTTGCCACTTCGTTTCGTAGAAAATCATGCAACATCAAATAATCAATTATTGGCAGACATGTTTGTAAAAATTGAAGGAATAGACGGAGAATCTAAAATTAGTGCTGGTTTTATATTAACTATTATGAATCTTGGAGATCAAATACTGCGAGATATTGAATGGACATTTGATACACAAGGAGGAACCGTAATATTTGGAGATGGTATTAGAGGAACAAGACCTGTATTAAATGAAGGTGAAGAAATTAATATTATATTTAGACCTGGTAACTTTATATTAAAAAATGCTGATGGTCAAAGTCCAATAGGATTAGGTCGTGTAACCTTAATGGCAACAGCAAAAACATCTACCGATATTGCAGAAACAACTGAAGATATATTCCTGATAGGCCCAATAATATTATTTCAATAAAACCAATCTCTTTTTTTCTTTCTTTGAGAAAATACTAAAACAAATAATACTATAAATATAACATAAGCTTAAATAAAAGAATTAATGGGCTTGTGGGAACCCAAGCCAGTCAACAGGAGAAAAAAAGTTCAAGAGACTGCTGTTTTTAGCCCTCTTGAATTTGCAATATATTGGAAACACTGTTCTATCTCACTAAAAACATTTTTTTTCTTTTTTTGAAAATTAAATCAAGATGTGTCAAAGTGAGTGGAGAATCATATTTTACAAAATAAACCATGTTCTGTACTTTTTTTAACGAGTGTGCATATCCTACAGGTTTCTGGAACTATGCTTCCATCACCGTTATCTATTATATTTTTAGCTGATAGTTTTATTTCAGATAAAATTTTTTCATTAAAAATATGTGGTCTTCCTCGTTTTTTTGATAGATATTGGCATACTGCTGCAGGTGTTATACCTAGTTTTTCTGCTGTTTCTTTTTGATTTAATCCATAATCACTGATCATGCTTACAGCAATTTCTTTTCTTATTACAGGTAAACCGTTCCACATCACGTATTCACACCTAGTGCGTTTCATAAGATGTAATGCCCCTTTCAATACTTATAATTGGTGCTGTATGTTTAATAATTGTATATTAAATTAAAATTTTTTTGTTATATATGTTTCTTAAATTTTAGATTATAGGATAATCAAAAAGATGAACAGTCAAAATTACTCTTGTTCTTTGTGAAGGTAATCGAAAAAATCAAACTCATTTTTTTATTTTATATTTTGTTGCTTTTAGATATTGTTTTTTTAAATTTGTTGCATAAAAAATAATTAATATTTTATAGGATATAATTCATTCAATGTTGTAAGAGAAAGTAGATGTTTTTTTATGTGGGGGAAAAGAATGAGGAAGAAAATAATTGGAATTTTTATATGTATGCTGTTGATTGGTGCATCTTTTGTGGTGACAGGAAATATTGCAGATGAAATTTATCAAAAACAAAACTATGAAAATGAAATTGATAAAATAAATTATAGAAAATCTCAAAATGGTGTGGTTCTTGATCAAGCTCTCGATGAAAATAGAAAAGGATATTCAGTGATCAGTGTCTGGGGTTCATATTATGAAATGGGTTATGCTCAAGCAGAACTGTTAGGTGAATATATTATTATTGGGTTAAATGAAGTTAGGGATTATGTTGGTAATAATTATAATCAAATAAAAGATTTAATGTCTGTATCTATTTGGTTACCTGAAGAAATCGAATATGAATTTGATGGTATGTTGGACTATCTTACAGATGCATATCCATCAGAAAATATAGATAAATTAGATCTAAAAGTTATGAATACTCTTGGGGATTGGGCATATGGTTTTAGTTGTCGAAGTCATTCTTGTTGGGGCAGATATGTTTCTAACCCGATAAAAACATTGTCAACCCGTAGGCTGGATTTTGCTTCAGTAGTTCCTTCAGCAAATCATCATGTTCTATGTGCTCGTAATCCAAATGATGGTTCTACTAGATGGGTTAATCTTGGTCCACCTGGATATGTTTTAACTCCTACTAGTGTAAATGAATATGGGGTTTTAGTTTCAAGTCATGATTATAACTCTTATGACACTGATTTTACAGAGAATCGGATGCCTCGAATGGTTGCATTCCGTTACGCTACAACATTTGCAATAAATCCTGATTTATCTACGCATTTAAATGATATTTACAATGAGATGCAGAATTATGAAATGATGACTGGTAGTTTCTTAAATTACTATGCACCTGAAGGTTATGGTGGTGTAATGACTTTTAATCCATTACAGTCAGGTCCAGATTTTTACCATCTACGAACTCCACAGGAAAGTTGGCATCATGGAGAAGCTATGATAACTACAAATCAATGGACAGATGGTACTTACACTCCATCTGATGAAGATTTCGGAGCAGATGGTTATTATGATGATGAATCACCAAAAACTCTAGAGAGCCATTGGGATTTATTACATTA
>Ga0209536_100009852_pt1 | contig 14142 bp, 15 predicted proteins | sample DeeMarSeWOR28_12_FD_187461 | JGI IMG/M metagenome (GOLD analysis project Ga0209536, IMG submission 187461) | Marine sediment microbial communities from White Oak River estuary, North Carolina - WOR-2-8_12 (SPAdes) (version 2) | ecosystem: Environmental > Aquatic > Marine > Intertidal zone >...
GCCTCGGCGTTTTCCATGTTGTTCTCCAGCATGCGCAGCAGGCTCTCCTGTTTCCAGCCCTTGCAGCGCAAGGTCGGCCCACGCTGAGCCTTGACCGAAAAAAGAATCTCGGGTTTCATAGTGCTCTCCTTCATTCCCTCTTATGGTTCATCACTATAGTCAACAAACTTGCATAAGTGAGCAAGCCTGGCGGCCCAAAACGGCGGGTGATAGACCCGTGTTACGAACCTACCACGATTAGGTGCGTTGCTACCCCCTTTGGCCAGTCGCCTGAAAACAAACCCCTCCAATTCAATCAAGTAGGGCCGTTTCGATGATCTGTTCCATCGAAAAATCGTGTACCTGGAGGTAGTGTTTTAGGACTTCTTCTAACGCGCCCAGGGGTACCGGGCCAATCAGCTCGGTGCCGGCCACAGTTACCCCGTAGCGGGCCGCTTCTGAGCGGATCGTTTCAAGCACGCGCGGGATGGGTGTCTTGGCATAGTTCACCAGGTTCATCGAAACCTGCACCATGCCGGTTCCCTCCAGCTCCAGTCCGATGGCTCGCACGTATCGGTAGCCGCCGTTGATGTGCCGCACGGCCTTGGCAATCCGATCTGCGATAGACAAGTCAGTGGTGTGCAGATTCACATTAAAGGCCAGCAACGGGAAGCGCACGCCGGTAACCATTGCCCCGGCTTTTGGATTGAAGGTGGCTGGCCCTTCGTCGGGCAGCCAGGCCGGGTCTTTCAGCTTCTCTTCCAGTGCTTCGTACTGACCCTTGCGGATCTTGGGCAATGTGGCACGCTCGGGACGGGTCGCTGCATCTTCGTAATAATAGACCGGTACCCCCAGCTCGCCGACGAACTTGCCAAACTTCCGGGCAATTTCGACGGCATCCTCCGTCTGGATGCCACGTACCGGGATAAAGGGCACAACATCCACAGCGCCCATCCTGGGGTGCGATCCCTGATGTTTGGTCATGTCGATGAGTTCAAAGGCTTTTGTCGCCATTGCCTTGGTTGCCTCGAGGGCTGGCTCCGGCTTCCCCAGGTAGGTGAACACCGAACGATTATGATCCCCATCGGAATTGATGTCCAGGATCTTGATCCCATCCACCTGGCGAATCTGGTCGAGGATTTGTTCGACGACGTCAAGTTGTCTTCCCTCGCTGATGTTTGGCTCGCATAACAGGACTTGTCGCATGGTTGTCTCCTCACTGGTCATCCAAGTTTCTTAACGCGCTCACACGTTCCTGCAATTCTGCTACCACTCGTGGGTCTCTGATGGCAGGCAGGTTAATCTCAACGTTTTCCAGGCAGCCAAGCATGCCGGCGCGGGCCAAATAAAGGCCACACGCCAGGTCTGAAGCAGCGTTTGGGTTGGACCGACCGCGCAGTTGCGCCCCGAGATCAAGCACCTGCTTGCAGCGCTCAGCATTGTCCAACGGCACGCGGGCCGCGTGGATCCAGGCTGCCTGGATGGCCTCGCGGCGAGCGGTTTTCTCCTGGTCGCTGCCCTTTGGCAGACGAAATGCGTTGCGAACGGCTTCGAAGGCCTGCGAGTCGTCGCGGCCCCCATCGAACAGCTCTGCTGAGAGGGTTTCGGCTGAGGCACCTAATTCTTCGTAGAACAAGTCCGGTTCCTGCATTCCGTCTTTGCCGACAGAGAGTCGGGCAACCATGGCCACCAACGCCCCGGCCATCGCCCCGGCCACAGCCGAGGCCGTTCCGCCACCAGTTGAGTTATCAGCCGGGTCCAGAACCTTTAAGAAGGCTGCTATGTTGTGGTCCATATGCAAGCTACCTTTCGATATCGATCCAAAGCTAATCGGTGCGATGATAACGCTAGCTGTTAATGAGGCTGGCGCTTTTCGGCCCCAGCGTCAATTTGAGGAGCAAAGGTGGACCGCTATTAGGCCCGATGATATGTCACAAACAGTTGTCCTAAACCGTTTAACGCGTGGGGATCGAAATACGCTGAATTGAGGCTCATATCGACTGGGGGTGCAAACAGCTCACCTTCCACGATGCTCGAAAAGGATTCGCCGCCCAGCAGACGATTGGCGTAGGTGAGATACAGCCGATCCAAGACGCCGCCAGCCAGCAGCAGGTGCAGCACCCTGGGTCCAGCGGCGGAGTAGATGGTCTGATAACCCATGTCGGTCAGGTGCTGCACCATCTGGTCACCGGCGACACCCTGTTTACCTGCGACGATGACCCGTCCCGCTTTGGATTCGATTTCTTTGACGCGTTCCAGGTCGGGATTGGCTGTGGTGAAGACGACCACCTGGCGACCAGCCGCTGTCAAGACGTCGGGAATGGGAAAGCGCAGACTGCCGCTGATGACGGCGATATCGGGCTGCGGCGACAGGCCCTGCGCCAGCCGCCACGCTTTCAGGTCGGCAAAGTCAGGGTCATCCACGCGCAAAATCTCCTGGGCACGACCGTCGGCCCAATCGCGCAAATAGCGCCCGCTGCTGATGATCAGGTCTGCCTGGGCGGCCAATTCCTGGAAGAGTCGCCAGTCACGATCGTTGGCAGTATCCTTGGGCACCATCAGCCCGGGCCGAGTGGGATGGGAGACGGCAATCCGGCCGTCCAAGCTGGTGATGAAATTGCCATACACAAACGCTCTACCGCTGGCTTGGCTGTAACCCCTGAGCTGGTGGGCCAGATAGGTGCCCTTCAGGGGCCGTTCCTGGCTGGGTAGGGGATAGAGTTGCGTGATATGGTCCACAGGTCTTCCACCTCCTGAGTCAACGCGTGGGCGTCAAATCGGTCTAGTAAGCCGCCAGCACAGACGGGCCACCCTTCACTGCGTGTGCCGTGCTCAGATGGGGAATAGGGCCCTTCATGTACTCATGTAGCTGCGTTTCATCCCGGGCACTTCTGGATGATACTCGGTTTGGTCTATTTGTCCACTGGTACCCTTTCACGGTAATTTTGATATACCAAAGCCCGTGCCCATGTGGTCTTCATATAGTTCATCAAAACCACTTTGATAGGGCACTAGTGCCCGGTGATGGTGATTTCGGTAAGCTGCATTCGGTCCTCACCGGCACAATCCTCCTCGTATTCCCTCATAGGGACTCGCCTCTCATAGGGGCTCGCCCCCTCATAGGGACTCGCAGGCATAATCCGGGTGATGGGGTACTAACTTGAACACGGTGATCTACGCCGGGTTGTGGATGGTCACCACTATAGAAAAAAGACCCATCGAGTGAGCACGGCTCATGGTCACAGCGCTGCGCTGCCTTGCACGTTTCTCACTTCCTTCGTACAATGCTCTTTATTGATGAATCGAGTGGATGGTACAAAGAGCCGATTCGAAGTTCGCCCCCCCACCGCTGGGCTCGACCAGCAGTTGTTCGGGGCCATGTGCCTTGGGAAGCCCAGTTGAAATGTATGATATTGAAGATGTGAAGAAAGGATGTGACACCGTGACACAATCTGACCTTCATCAAACACTCGGGGATCTACAAAAAGAAATTGACAAAACACAGACCGACGACCCCGAGAAACAAGCAGCATTGGATGGTATACAGACACACGTTCAAAAGGTGCTTGATGAGCCGGAAGGCGGTCATCATTTAGCCCTGTCAGACCGTCTTGAAAAGACCGTGATCTTGTTTGAGTCAGACCATCCTTCGCTAGCCAAGGCAATGGAAATTACAGTCAGCAGCTTGAGTGCTATGGGCATTTAAAATAGAACACTCCGCGCTGGGCATTTCGGGTCGCGTAGGTAGATCGCAGGAGATGTAATGCACACTGCGGAGTACGACAAAATGACAGGGATACGGTAAGGATAATTACTATGAACGACGAAGTATCCATCCGCTTGGGGTCTGATCCCCGAGTGAGGCGAGGCATTAAACGACTGCAAAAATTCGCGCCCGAGGCGGACCTGTCGCAGTTGGTACGCGCGGCTGTCCTCTTTTTTTCAGAGAGTGCCGCGGAGCGTGATATCGAGGTTTACATTCGGGAGCAGATCTACTTGGACCAAAGTTAGATTTGTGGTCCTTTGATCCCTGGATGCCGTCTTTCACAAGGCCCAGAAGCCCCGCCAACTCAGAGTTGTGCCGATCATACTTCAAAGTTGTTCAGGCAGTCAGTTGCGTCACTTGGCCTGGCCCCATCGAGCGCCAGAGATTTTTACATACAGCCGTTGGTATCGCGCGAGGTACTTGTCGGCATCAGGGTGCTCCGCCTCCTTGCGTGCTTGCCAGGTCCAAAGCATGCGTATCACGGCAGTTTGCAGATCAGTCAGTTCTTCAGACTCGAAGGCCACGCTCTTTTTCATGGCTCCCCCCCAATTGTAGAGCGCGTCGGATGGCTCAGGGCCACCCGGCTCATTTGCTTACTGACCCGTTCATCGTGTGTAGTTGAGTATACCATGATTAGGCTCGGCACAAAACCCGCCCAGAGTGCACCTCTGGCCAGGCGGCACCAACAAAAATCTAGGAAACGCCCCAAGTATTGGCACGTCAGCAAAGGCGTGATAGAATGCTGCGTAGGAAGACAATGTAAGAGCCATTCCCACGCTCTGTCAAAGCGATCCTGCCGTTGCGGCCCCTGTGGGGAATGAATTACGCGTAGCGGTTATGGACACGAGCTTTTTCATACCGTAGTCCGTGTGACAGGGTACTGGTGCCCCGTCACAGGGGTTTTGACAAGCCATATAAGGCCCCATAGGAACGAGCTCTGGCATGTTCCCCAAAGGGGACCTGCGGGCATAATCTCTCTAATCGAGTGCTAGCCAAAGGAGGCCGAAGTGGACCAAGAGTTGCTCCAGCGAGGACAGGAAACCGTTGCCAGGGGACTTGACTGGCTTGACAAGAACTACGATCGGATTTCCCAAATAGAAGACATGAGCGCCCATTATAAGGCGCCCTATCTCTATGCCACCTTGGGTGATCCCATCCGCGCTCGCTATTATGCGGACCTTATGCACAAAAGGTACCTGCAGGCGGATGGGGATTTTCGCACCGGTCCTCTGAGCAAAGGATGGGCTGGTGCGCCTGGCTTTCCAGCCGCCTGCTATCTCTATTCGAACGGGTGGATCATCGTCGGGCTGCGCAAGCTAAGGGTCTATGGTCCTGCTGGTCGCGGCGTGGAATTTGTCCGGCGTTTTCAGTCTCCCGAGCTGGGCGGTTTCTTCTCACGCTTTGACCTGGCCTCTGGTAAGGTGGGAACCCGCTACCTCGATAGCTCCGGCACCTCCTCGGCCGGCTTCGCTCTGTTGGCCTGTGGATTCGTCGATGAAGCGGCCCGGGCGGGCGACTTCATCCTCAGATTGCTCGAAGCACAGCCTGAGCCCGATCGCAATTTCTACACGAGTTGGGAGGTCGGGGCTGGTTTGGTGACGGATGTTTGGGAAGCCGGGGACCCGCGTTTCCCGGGCGGGCGAGGGCTGTTTTGTCTAAGCAGCGAAGCGGATACGTTGCGGGAATTGACCTGGCTGGTCGGCAAGCCGATGAAGTTCCTGGCCAAACTCTACGATCAGACCTCAGAACGAAAGTATCTCGATGGAGCTGTGGCTCTGTTCGATTTCTTCCACAAGCTTGGCGAGGGACGCTGGCAAAACACTGGCTCGTGTAAGATCATGTGGGGTAGCGCGGAACTCTATCGGCACACGGGCGAACCTAGATTCGCGGAAACCGCTGAGCGCATCTTCGACGCGTTGTGCCAATCGCAGGATACGGATGGTTTCTGGGTGCATACCGTTTGGGGCAGCCTCGAAGCCCAGCCGTTGACAGCTACAATCGACATCGCGCAGGAGTTGTGTGCGGAGTTGGTGGATGCCACGTTTGATCTTAGCCCTAAGGCGTAGCGTACCTGAGCCAATTGGGAGCGAGCTATGACGACAATGACATCCCCCCAGATTGAGGAGTTCTTGGATGCGCCTCGGCACGCTATCGTCGGCACTAACACGGTTGATGGACCGCCGCAGCTTAGCCCAGTCTGGTACGTTCACGAGGAGAGCCGTCTTTACATCAGCGTCCTGGCTGGTAGTGCCAAGCACCGCAATTTGCAGCGTGACCCACGCATCAGCCTGTGCGTAGATGGTTGCTACCCCGATTTCCGGACAGTCATCATCTACGGATCGGCCGAATTGGTGGCGACCGGCCACCCCTTGCAAGAGGAAATGCACTGGCGCATCATTCGCAAATATCATGAGACTGAAGAGGACGCTCGCCGCTACCTTGAAGCCACGCGGGAGGAACAGTCGGTGATGATCCTTGTCACCCCCCACAAGATCATCAGCCAAGATTACAACTAGTGCCCTTTCACGATGATTTTGCCCGCAGGTCCCCTCTGGGGAATATAACAGAGCTTGTGCCCGTGTGGGCTTTATATCGTTCATCAGAACCACTTTGATGGCGCACTAGTGCCCTGTCCCATTCCAGCGGAATATCGGGGTTTGGGTGAGCGATCGGCGGGGAGGGGTCTTCAAGAGCACAAGGAGGCTGAACCGTGAAAGGTGCCGTCTATCACCTTACCAGTGTCGCGATTCTTGGGGTGATGCTTCCCGGCCTGGTGGTCGCCTGTGGTCCGACCCAGAAACCGAGCCCCGTGACCAGCCCGCCGACGGGGACTCAAATACCGGCGGAGCCCACAACTCGACCGACCGAAACCGCACCGCCGCCAACCGAACTGCCCGGGCCCACCGTGTCTCCAACTCAACTACCCCCGACCGAAAGGTCGCCCTCTCTCGAAGATAGTGACCAGAAGGCCGTCGAACATTACAATCGAGGGATGGCCTATCAGCAGCAGACCCAATTGGATCTAGCCATCGAAGAATACACCCAGGCCATTTCCCTGGATCCGAAGCTTGCCGAAGCCTACGCCGCCCGCGGGACTGCCTACGCGGACCAGGGCGACCTGGAGCGTGCCGTCCCCGACTTTGACCAGGCCATCGCCCTCAACCCGCAATACGTTGAGGCTTACAAGAGCCGCGGGATTGCCTATGCCAAGAAGAGGGATCCCGGTCGCGCTATCGACGACTTCGACCGGGCCATCACCCTCAGTCCAGGTGACGCTGCGGCCTATATGTACCGCGGAACCGCCTATGCTGACAGTGGCGACCTGGACCTGGCCCTCGCCGACTTCGATCAAGCCGTAGTCGTCGACCCGCAGTTCACTGGAGCCTATTTCAATCGTGGGCTCGTCTACGTCCAGAAGGGGGAGCTCGAGCGTGCTATTGCCGACTTCGGCCAGGTCATCTCCCTGGACCCACGCCACGCAGGGGCCTACTCACTGCGCGGTATGGTCTATGCCCGCATCGGAGAGCGGGAAAAGGCTATCTATGACCTGGAGAGGGCTTTGGAACTGGGCCTGGAGCCAGGCCCCAGACAAAGGGCAGAAGCACTACTTCAGGAGCTGGGGCGTTAGAAAGTCGTAGTGTAAGGAGGATACGATGAGACTGCACCAGCTAATATCCTACTGGCAGCAGGTCCGCGCCGATCTGCTGGCCACCATCGACAAGTTCAGCGACCGAGAGCTGTCTTATGTGCCTTACGATGGTGCTTGGTCGGTTGGCCAGATCATGCGTCATATTGCTCACGAAGAGGAGATCGAGATCGGTTACGGGCTGACTCGCGAATTGCTCGAGTTCCCCGCTGAGCATCGCGTTGAGGATTATCCGACGGTCGAATCGATCAAGGCGTTGCTCGCCCAAGTTCACCATCGCACTGAGGCCTATCTAGAGGGGTTGGATGATGCCGACCTGGATCGGGACGTTGAGGCTGCCTGGGGCCAAACCTATCGGCTGGGTAGCATGGTCTGGCACGTGATGGAGCACGAGATCCATCACAGAGGCAAACTGTCGCTGCTTCTGGGCATGCTCGGGCATGAGGGCCTGGATGCCTGAATTCAACTTTTGCCTTGCATCAGAGTAGGGCCATTTATGGCGCGCGGCCTTCGGGGAATGCCTTGCCCCTGCTGAGTTGTGCCAGATAGGTGATGACGGGCGCGCCCCGTTCATCCAAGTGGGTCTCGGCCGCCTGGTGGTAGGCGTTCAAATAGCGAGGCACTAGGTTGCCCGGCAGGCGATGGTGGCTCACCAGGCCGGCCACCCAATCCACGTCAGCCTTCAGCAGGTCCAGTTCACCCAGCGCCAGCGCCGCTTTGAGATTGAGTTCGAGATGAGTGTTGGCGATGTTCAGGTGGTCGAGCCGTATTCCGTCGGGTTTCATCGTCTGCCACATCTGAGCTTCGATCAGTGCCTGACGCTCGCGATAGTGGGCCAGCGCTTGCTGGTAGGCATGAGAAGCGGATTGGACCGGTGGCAACGGGGGTGGCGCCGGCAAAATCTCTCTCACCATCTGGGGGGTCACGTCCAAGCTCTCGCCAAGAAAGTGCCCTGGGATGCGCGTGCGCAGCTCGGGCAGCAGGTTAAACACCCGGCCCCCGAAGGCAAGCGGGATGCCTTGCGCCTGAAGCAAGCGGCCCATCGGCAGGGTAGTGGCTGCGGTATGCAATTGCTGGGCCGGCAAGATCACCAGCTTCGGCCCCACCGTCGCGATGGCTTCCTCTAGACGCCCCACCGGCACGTTGGCTCCCAGGTACAAGACATCCCACCCTCGGCGACGCAGTAATAGGGTTAGCAGGAGGGCGCTGACGGTATGTTCCTCTTGAGGCGGGCATGCGATCAGGATACGCTCAGGCCGAGTCGAAGGTGGCGTGGCCGCCACCAAGGCCTCCAGTCGGCGCACGACCATTTCGGAGGCGAAGTGTTCCTGTTGGACAGTAACCTCGCCTCGATACCAGCCTTGGCCTAGCTCGGCCAACCCTTTTTGCAGAAGCTCCAGGCACACGGCTTCTACTGGAAAAAGAGCGTAGGCCAGGGCCTGGACTTGGTTTACCTTTGGCTCATCAAAGGCCAAACAGGCAGAGGCCCAAGCCTGGCGCAGTTCGGCCATAGTCTCACCTTCTGGTAGCGATATCGGTGCAGGGGCTGCCCCGGATGTCGTGAACTCCATCACCTGCAAAGGGTCTTGTCTGTCGGTCTCCAGGTTATGCCATAAGTCGACTGCCTGGCTGATGCGCATCCCCTCTCCCTGACGGGCAGCCAGCCATTTGATGGTGTCGATGTCGCGCTGCGAATAGAGACGATGTCCCCCCGCGGTGCGCTCTGGTCGGGGCAGGCCGTAGCGGCGCTCCCAGGCACGCAAGGTATCAGCTTTGAGCCCTGTCTCTTGAAGAACAGCTTTCAGATTAAAAGTTGGCTTTTGGTCGAGGGTAGACATGGACTCCTTCCCGGAGCATAGCACGATGCGGTGTTCTGGTATTCCATATTACTACTCCATTATACCACAGGGCCCGTGACTCGAAAGCGAGGTGGTCGGCACCGGAATACCTCTTTTCACGAACTGTAAACGCCTCTTAAGGAAACGTATAGCACCTCACAGATGATACGTCTCTGAACGCCCTTGGTGCCTTTTTCTAAGCAAATCAAGAGCTGCGCGCCGTCTTTGAGCACTGGTGCAATGAGCCTGCCCCCGGCTACGAGCTGTTCTATCAAAGGGGAGGGAATGTCGGTACAAGCTGCAGTGACCGATATTCTATCGTAAGGACTCAACGGTGGATAACCCAGGCCTCCGTCGCCTTTCACAAGGATGACGTCGCGGTAGCCGGCCGTGTCAAGGTTTCGCTTCGCGAACTCGAAGGTGAGGGGGTCGATTTCAACCGACACTACCAGGCCTTCCGGTCCCACGATTTCTCTGGCAACGGCCGCCCCATATCCAGAACCTAGACCGACCTCAAGAAAACAATGGCCTTGATCCAGGCCTAGCGGCTCATAAAAGAGGGGATAGCTGTGAGGGCACGAGATCGTGGCCCGCTCACCAGGCAAAGGCAGAGGAACCTCAAGATAAGCATAATCTCGATAAGCGTCCGGGATGAAGTCCTCCCTGGGGACTTTCAGCAGAGCCTGCCTGATCCGTTCTGACTTGAGATATCCATGCCCGACGAGCCACCTGACTTTTGCGGTTCTCTCCCGCTCGAATTCCTCAGGGCTTTTTGTGGGCTCTTTGGGCGGTGGTATGATCCAGCCTCGCATTTGCCATGCCTAGCAATCACTATTCGATCACGTCAATCACCAGGCGGTCTCCCTCGCGCCTGACCTCAGTGCCCATTGCGGCGGAGAGCTCAGCCATGCGCTTGTGCATTTCATCGGTGACCGTCCCGTGCGCGGTGTTGACCTGGGCATTGGAGATCAACACCGGTACCAACTCGACCCGCTCTACCCCACCCTGGCTAGCGGTGACGAGAAACAGGAACTGTTGATCGTTCTTGTGTACAATATCGACGTAATAGTCGTCAATCAGGTCGCCAGTGTCATACAGGATGGGTTTTCCCTTGTAGATTTCGATCCCCTGGAAGACGTGAGCGCTATGGCCGTGAAAGATGTCCGCCCCGGCGTCCATCACTGCCCGGGCGAACTCCCTGAACTCCTGAGGAGGAACGTGTCTCATGTTGGGTCCCCAATGGATGGAGAAGACCACCAGGTCTGCCCCGGCAGCCCGGGTGGCCCGAATGCTGTTCTCAACTCGGCTGAAATGTGGCTCCTCAAGGGTGACGGGAACCACGTTAGTGCCGGGGCTGGTATTTGTGGCTGCGTATTCTTGAAAGTGGTCGGCGAAGGCGACCACACCTACCTTCATCCCGCTGGCTTCCAGCAGAGCGAACTGAGCGGCCTCTTCGAGATTCCCAGCCGCCCCGGCGTGGGCGATGCCGTGCTCATCCAGATGTCGGATGGTTTCCAGCAGAGCCGGCCCCTGGTAATCCATGGCGTGGTTGTTAGAAAGTGTCACATAGTCAACCCCAACGCCAACCAAGGTCTCGATGGCCTGGGGATCGGCTCTGAAATAAAAGACACGGGGCGGTTGAAAAGGTTCCCCGGTCTCGGCAACGACACATTCCAGGTTGATCAGGGTCAGATCAGCCTCTCGCACCAGGGGAAGCACGTTGCCCCAGGGATACAGGGGCCCGTTGGCCAGGATGGCTTCGTTCACCAGACGCGCCAGCATAACGTCACCGGCCAAGGCCAGGGTGATCGTCTCCGCGTCGGCCTCCACCGTGCCCGGCGGTGTAGACGGAGAGGGGGCGACCACATCGGTCGGCGGCGGCTTGGGAGAGGGGATGCAACCACCCACCAATACAACCAGTAAGAAAACGGCAATACGCTTCACTCTCGTGTCTACCACCATCTAAGCATCCGAGCATCTGCGCGTTTAGCTATTTGAAGAACTGCGCTGGTCAGGGATGGGGCAAGTCCCCCAGGCCATTTGCCTCTGGCCTCATACTTGGAGCCATCTATGCCCGGCACATTTATATCTCTCTATGACCTCACCCGCCGGTCCACGATCGTGAGGGATTTGATCTGGTCCCCCAGATCCACGCCCGTCTCGATTTCCAGGATGAGGTTACCGGCTCGGATGTTCACCGGGGTTTCCGGATAGGCGTCATACAGCGTCTGACGTACCGCACTCGGGTCCACCCCAGCGCCCTCGACTCGCAGCTGCAGCCGGTCTGTCAGTTCGACCTTGTCTAGGACGAGCTCGACCCTCCCTGTGGCCTGCGGCACCTGGGCGACTCGGCCTGCGATGACCTGGCCGTAGAGGTTCATGTCGCCGGCAACGATCATATCGTCGGTGCGCCCCAGGAGTTGGATGCTCCGAAAAGGCAGCCAGCAGTGGCAGTCAGCCCTGCGGGCGCGGTCGCCGGAGCGATAACGGACCAGCGGCATTGCTTCGCGATGTAGTGTGGTGAAGACCAACTCGCCCTCGTCAGCCGGTTCGCCACTGGCTGGATCCACAATTTTGGTATATCCTACGAATTCTTATCCGGCCCAGTTCCCTCCGCCGACCGAGGGCAGCGTTGCCGCTTGGGGACACTCATCACTTTCGACCGGCGCCATCTGTACGGTGGTTTCGGTGTGCCTGTCTCGGGTATAGACATTGGAAGCTGTTATCAGAGGATGCAGTGGTGTCTGGTCAGGGAAGCCGCCTGGGTCGTAGCCAGGTTGAGCATATCCAGTATAACACATTAGCCTTACGGGCTCAAGTAAAGCGCAACACGGGTGCCTGGCGAACTGTTTTGTGTCACCCCGGCCGGCAGACTGGTTTGAAACCCAAATAGACCCCTGCATGCCAAATGAGCATGCAGGGGTCTATTTAGGTATAGGATGTGTGCCGGCCTGGGTAGATTACTGGCCGCTGGCCACTGACAACGGTTGGCTGCCCACTGCAGCCCGTCTCTTGGCGACACGTTCCCTGACGCGGTCGGGTATGAGTTCCATGGCAATCAGGGCTACCAGGGCAACCGCCAGGAATCCCTGAAAACGATCGATGCCCCAAGTTTCGATCTGGTTGGCTAGCTCGCCTTTCTGTAGCGTGTTCAATTCCGAGACTAAAGCCCCCAGCTCGCTGCCATCCGCTGTGGCCCGGTAGTATTTGCCACTCCCAATTTGCGCGATCTTTTGGAGGGTCGTCTCATCCAGCTTGGAGAGCACCACTTCGCCGCCCTGATCTCGCTTGTAGCCGACCACCTCGCCCTGAGCGTTGTATTCAGGGATCGGCTCACCTTGCGGCGACCCAAAGCCAATCGTGTACAGTATGATGCCCTGATCGGCCGCTTGCTGGGCTACGTCCAGGGTATCGGCCTCGTGATCTTCGCCGTCGGTGATCAGCAGGATCACTTTTTGGCTGGCACGGTTGTAGTCATAACCCGACATGGCGGTGCGGATGGCATCGCCGATGTTGGTGCCGGGTTTAGAGATCACCTCGGGCCGGGCGTTATCCAGAAAGGTACGAGCCGTGGCGTAGTCCGAGGTCAGCGGGAACTGGACGAAGCTGGCCCCCGAGAAAAGCACCAGGCCGATCTCGTCACCACCCAGCCGGGTCATCAGGTCAGCGATCTCCAGCTTGGCTCGACTCAGCCGGTCAGGCTTGACGTCCTGCGCCAACATGCTATTGGAGACATCCAGGGCAACCATGACCTCGATACCTTGCTGCTTCACCACCTGCGCCTCACTGCCCCACTGGGGGCGAGCCAGCGATATGATCAGGGCTGTGAGCGCCACAAACCAGAGTACGGTTCGCCAGCGGCGTCCCCGCGAGTTGACGCTACTAGTCAAGCGCCGCACCAGGTCGGGGTTCCCCAGGCGGGCCAGCGCCGCCTCGCGCCTTCGTGCGGCCCACAGGACAAAGAGAATCATAAGTGGCAGTAAGATCAAGCTGTATAAGAAAACTGGTTCTGCAAATGTCATTTTATACCATCCATTTCCATTACCACCAAGTCCAAAACAAGCTGCTATTTTGCATGGTGTGTGCTTCATATTGGACACTACCCATGTCAGTGCCCATTAAGGACTGCGGACTAGGCAATAGGTTTGAGGTCACGGAAGCTTCCTCAAGGCCGTCTTCCTGAGTATCATCTCAGCCAACAAGATGAGCAGGGCTGGAACCAAGAGCAAGCCGGCCAATTCGCGGTAGCGGGTGTAGCTTTCGATTTCGATCTGAGACTGTTCCAGGCTGTTGATTTCGTCCCAAATCTTCCCCAATTCAGCCGTGTCGATGGCTCGATAGTACCGCCCGCCAGTGATCTGAGCGATTTCTTGCAGAGTCTCTTCATCCAGCGCGCTTTCCTGGTAAACAACCTGCTCGCGCCCGAAGACGTCCATCACCGGGACTGGCACCTGACCAGGCCGCCCCATGCCAATCGTGTAGACCTTGATACCCAGTGATTTGGCGGCTTCGGCGGCGGTTAGTGGGTCGATCTGACCAGCATTGTTGACACCGTCCGTCAGCAGGATCGCCACCTTGCTTTCAGCTTGCGAGTCTTTGAGCATATTGGCCGCGTTGGCCAGCCCCATACCAATAGCGGTGCCGTCTTCGATGCCCAGCTCGGTGGCCAGTTGGGCCCTGCCCAACAGGCGCAACAGCACGTTGTGGTCCACCGTGGGCGGGCTCTGGTTGAAGGCGTTGCTGGCAAAGACCACCAGCCCGATCTGATCATAGGGTCGTTTACCCACAAAGTCGTGGATTACACCCTTGGCAGCCTCCAGCCGGTTCTGGGGTTCAAAGTCAAGGGAGGCCATGCTGCCCGAAATGTCGAGGGCCAGGGCGATGTCGACCCCTTCGCCGGTGATGATCTCCCG
>Ga0209536_100009853_pt1 | contig 14141 bp, 15 predicted proteins | sample DeeMarSeWOR28_12_FD_187461 | JGI IMG/M metagenome (GOLD analysis project Ga0209536, IMG submission 187461) | Marine sediment microbial communities from White Oak River estuary, North Carolina - WOR-2-8_12 (SPAdes) (version 2) | ecosystem: Environmental > Aquatic > Marine > Intertidal zone >...
GATCCCGCTGTACGTATCGAAAGAGTACATGTCGGTAACTCTCCGCCTAAGTTTGCGCGCGCCTCAATTCTATCCCGACTACCCACGCCGAGGAAAAACGTGCCAGAGTGCGCCAGATGTGGTTGCGCACAGGCTCGGTCAGGACGAAGCGTACTTTACCGTACGTGAGATCCTGGCCGAGTCGAGCACAGCCGCAGATGGGGTGCTATGGCGCCAGCCTAGTGATTTTGGCCGGTGGGGATATGCAACGTTAGGGTTCATCTGAATCAGATTGCGCCTCAGCTCTGGATCCTACTTCAATCCCTTATTAAATTCTTCCACTTCCTTCTCCAGATTATTGACAGCGCTCTTGATCTTGTCCAAAGCTGCAGCCACCTTCTTGTCCTGAACGGAGGCTGACTCAATCCCACTTACAGCATCTCCTATCTCAGCAACCGCCTGTCCAAGAATGTTATTTAGCTGCTGCGCGGCCTCAAGCTGTCTCTGCATCAACATAATGTCCTGAACTGTGAGCGTTCGTTTCGACACTGTCTGTTACCCCCTGAGTTTCGTCTCTCCAGGTGTTAATCTTCATCCAAGACTTCACGTACAACTTTCAGCAATTGCCTCAGGTCATAGGGCTTGCTGATAAGACCTTTGGCTCTGTTCTTTAGGATTTCTCTTGTGGGTCCGTCTGGAGAGTAGCCACTGGCAATGGCTACCTTAGCCTCGAGATTGATCTTCAACAGTTCAACCAGACAGAGTGTTCCTCCCATGCCAGGCATAATGAGATCCAGGATAACCAGGTCGATCTTCCTTTGCTCTTTACTGTAAATCTGCAAAGCACTTTCGCCGTCAGCGGCCGTGAGAACGGTGTAGCCAAACTCTTCCAGTATCTGAGTGCCAAGGCTACGGATTGATTCTTCGTCGTCCACGAGTAAAATGGTCTCTCTTCCGCCCTCGAGAGCGGTCACATGTTCCTCTGCCTTCCTGGATTCTTCAGTAGAATCAATGGATGGCAGATAAATCTTGAAGGTAGTGCCCTCATCGGGCTCACTGTAGCACACAATGTGGCCATTGTGGCCTTTGACGATCCCATAGACCGTAGCCAATCCCAGACCAGTACCCTTACCGGTCTCTTTCGTGGTGTAGAAGGGTTCAAAGATGTGTTCTCGGGTCATTTCATCTATGCCGTGACCGGTGTCAGTAACTGTTAACTGGACATAGTTCCCGGGGTTGGCCAAGCGATGGATTTTGCAGTAGTCTTGATCCAGGATGACATCAGCCGTTTCAACTATTAGTTTACCACCGTCGGGCATAGCATCTTTGGCATTTACCGCTAGGTTCACGAAGATCTGCTCCACCTGGCCGGGATCTGCATTGACCATCTTGAGGTCTTCGGCCAAGCGGAATTCAACCTCTATCATCTTGGGAATAGTCCGCTCTAGTAACGGCCTTACATTTTCCAGCTCGCGGTTAAGGTTGATGGGCTGTAGCTCGCTTTCTATCTTGCGGCTGAAGGTGAGCAATTGTTGCGTGAGCTCTGCGCCTCTGGTGGCGGCGCGAACAATTTGCTGGAGTTCCCTCTGCCCGTCATCGTCGCCATCTTTTCTAAGAAGAAGTAACTGGGTATATCCCCGAATAGCCTGAAGCAGGTTGTTGAAGTCGTGGGCAATTCCTCCGGCTAGGGTGCCCACAGCTTCCATTTTTTGAGCTTGGCGCAGTTGGATTTGCATCCTTTCTTTTTCTTTCTCGGCTTCCTTGCGCTCGGTGATGTCTCGTGCGAAAGCGCAATTGTACTCTTTCCCCTTAAATTCCAGATAATTAACCGTAATCTCCACCGGAAAGATTCTGCCTTCCCTGGTTCGGTGCTGAGACTCAACTATGAAAGAACCTCTTCTCCTGACTTCCTGCCAGTGCTCTGGCCAGGCTGCCGCTGGGAAGTTGGGGTCTATGTCAGGTAAGGTCATTGACAGCAGTTCCTTGCGTGAATATCCGAGCGAGGAGCAAGCCTTTTCGTTTACGTAGATAAATTTGGCATCGGGTCCCATCCAGAAAGCTGCGTCTCCGGCGTTGTCAACAGAGAATTGTGTGAGCCTGAGCATCTCCTCAACGCGCTTGCGTTGAGCAATTTCTGCAAACAATTCCTTATTGGTGTAAGAAAGTTCAGCAGTCTTAGCTTTCACCTGTGCTTTGAGAATCAAACCGGTCGCAAAAAACAGTAGTAATAATCCGCCGGCAGCCGCCAGTATTCCTGTGAACCATTTCGGCAATTGCCATTTCACATTGGCGGGAGTCCATTTGTCCAGTGCTTGGTGATAGATCGAAGCCTTGTCGCTCTTCAGGGGTGCCAAATGTTTGTCGATCGATCGAATGAGCTTGCGATGTTTCTTTTTTGGCACTGCAAAGTGGACTTCCGTGTGGCTGAAGATGATAGGGCTTCTATTCACCGTATAGTTCGTTTCAAATTCAAGACCATACAATCGATCGACAACACCTGCGTCTACTTTCTTCCGTTCAATGAGTTCTAAAACAGCATCGTATTCATAGGCCTCTATAAACCTACATTTCAATTTAAGTTGTTCAGCTAAGTTTCTTAAGTTGTGATAATGAATATCATCGTGAACGACGGCTATTTTTTTGTTATCTAAATTAACAAGTTGATTTATATCCGAATCTTCTAGAGTGTAGACTACACCCCAGTCAGAGAGTATAGCTTCGTAGGTAAAATCGTAGGTTTCGTTTCTTTCTCTAGAGTATTCAATGCCAACGGCAAGATCTATCTCTCCTCTTCTCAGTCTCTCAAGACATTCCGTCAAAGAACCTGGGATATACTCAAGGCGCCATCCCTCTTTAGCGCCAATGTATTCAAGGATATCTATGAGGAAGCCTTTTGCATGACCATCGGCATCAAAAAATGCCAGCGGCCGATTATCATGCACTCCCACTTTCAGTCGCCCAGCGGCACAAACAGGAGGCGCCAAGTTCCACTGAATGAATAGACAAAAAAGGAATACAAGCAAACGTTTCCTCATGGCTCCCTCTTTTCTAAGCCCAGAAGTTTATAGATGATAGCGGATTTAACCCTAAAATTCCTCTGATTCGTTTTGAAGACCAAAAGCTTACTTCGTTTTCAGGTTTGGTGATATTGTAAGCGCTTAAGGGTTAACAGTTGAGATTTCGCCATGAGTGCTCTGCTTCTCACGAGGCTCCCAAGAAATTTTCAATCCGCATTCTGAAAATCCGCAATTCGAAATCGCCCCGCTGGTGGCCCGCCCGCCTCGCCTGACCGAGCAGGCTCACGATGGCGGGCAGGCACACTTTTCTTAGCGATCTCACCGCTGCAATTCGTGAAACATCCGGGCCAAATAGTCTGCGACGCCAAGAGCGATGTATTCTCTATCTTCTATCTGAAATGATCCCAGCCGCTTGCTCCTATCACCTCTACAGAGCCATCGCGACCTTCGAGTCTCAGACCCGACTCAGCCACAGTGTTTCCTATGGCGTAAAATTGGCAGCCGTTGGTTTCCAGGGCTTCCTGAAGCCTGGCAGCCGACTCTTCAGGCACAGTCCCCAGAAGGACGTAATCCTCTCCCACATGGAGTGAAAGATGTCTTGAGTCCTCTTGGAACTTCTCGCAATATGCTCTAAATTGTTCCGTCGTAGGGATCATTGTCTCTGCTATGATTGCCCCCAATTTTGATTCTGTACAGATGTGACCCAAGTCCGCAGCAACACCATCCGAGACATCGATCAGCGAGTTTGCCACCTTCATGCTGGCAATGGTCCGCCCTGCCTTTAGCTGGGGATAGGGATTATGATGGGTCTCAAGCAGTTCCTCCCATTCATCGGACCCTCTTCCTTTCAGTATGATATCGAGGCCTGCGGCGGCAGATCCCACCGGCCCCGTTAGAAAGACCACATCGCCCACCTTGGCGCCGGATCTGTAAAGGACCTCTTCCTCCCGAGCTTCACCCACTAATGCGATATTAATAATCAAGGGGTCCGGGGATGAAGCGGTGTCACCTCCGAGAAGATTTACCTCAAATTCCTTCGCCATTGATTTCATGCCGTCGTAAAGAACATCCAAGAACTCCAGATCAACCGTGTCAGGAATGGCAACGGATATTGCCGCCTCCTTCGGAGTGCCCCCCATCGCGGCGATGTCGGACATGTTTACTGCCAGCGATTTTCTACCCAGCTGATACGGGGGTATTGCCTCCAGGAGAAAATGAATCTCTTCCACCAGCATGTCGGTTGTCAGCAGGGTAGCCACCTCGGCGGAGGTTTTGAATACACAGCAATCATCCCCTATACCGCTGATGATGTTTTCGTCTCTGATGAGACAGCCGCCTTTTATTCGTTCAATAAAACCAAATTCACCAATGTCTTTTAATTTCATTGCAGTTGCCTCTTCAGGCCTATAATCCTGTCCTCGGTGGCGACAGTCAGTACTTCCTCCCATTTGGTTTACCACTGAGGCACAGAGAACACAAAGCGAATCTTATTTTTGCCCGATCGGGAGACGACGATCGGGCAAAAGACGGTGCCTCTCAGGGCAGATTCTTTGCAGTCAATTGCCGTATGCAAAATGTGATTTTTCATTTAAGGGGCTTCCGCCGGAGGCACTTTTCCCCGGCGGCCGTCTCCCGGCCAGGGAAAAACTCACCTCCTCTGTGACCTCTGTGTCTCTGTGGTTCTTATTCTTCATGGAATTAGGACTGCTTCATTCTTTCAAAATGACTGCTTTGCTCGAATTACTTCGGACTTGATGGCTGCGGCTGCTGCCCTCGGATCCTCCTGGGAACATATAGCGGAAACCACCGCAACACCGTCCAGCCCCATCTTGACCGCCTCGTATGCATTCGATTGATTCATCGAACCAATCCCCACAATAGGAATCTTCACCGCCCGCTTCAAGAACGATATTCCTTTCATACCTATCGCTGCTACTAATTCGGGCTTGGTGGTAGTAACGAAGATCGGTGACAGTCCCAGATAGTCTGCTCCCATTGACTCTGCAGCCACAGCCTCATCCGTGGTGAATGCCGAAGCACCGATGATTTTGTGCGGCCCGAGTATCTTTCGAGCTACATCGACAGGCATGTCCTCCTGCCCCAGATGGACGCCATCAGCTTCCAGGGCAAGAGCGATATCGATTCTATCATTTATGATCAGGGGTATACGTGCAGCTTCCAGGTAATCTTTTATTTTTAAACCCTCTTGGTAGAATTCCTGTGTGCTGGGCTCTTTTTCCCTAAGTTGCACGAGTGTTACTCCACCTTGAACCGCCGCTTTGATAACCTCAAGGTTGCTACGGCCAAGTGATAAGGCCCTGTCCGTCACAAAATATAATGAGTAGTCGACCTTCTGTTTCTCGTACATCAACGGAATTATGACCTCCTCTTCTTACTTTTTGACCAGAGTTCTCCTCCTTTCAGGTCCTAAATTCTTCAAGGTACGTCTCTAGCAGTTTAATGACGAGGGCCTTTAAGGTAATTCCCTCCAGTGCGGCCTTTGCCTTTGCCTTGCGGTGCAGTTCTTCCGGAAAATTCTTAATAATAATAGTCTTAGCCACGTGCACCCTCCCCCTGTTTTTTTTTGCTGTTACACCTAGTATAGTAAATATTATCTATATTGTATACACTTCCTGATCGCTGCGTTCTGGGAGTCACCTCCTGTGGGCCTCCGGCTCGTGGATCCTACGGTTCAGAGAGCTTGGTGAGTATATGATTGTAGAATGTAGACTGCAGATTTTAATTTTCTGAAATCCGAAATCCGCAACCTTGCTCCCCTATTTTCTTGCAATCTTTAGTATGGTCCTGTAACGTAAGGGCTGGTCATCACTCCATTGGGTCAGATGATTGCCACTGAACACAACATGTAGTGGCCACGATTACGGTTTCCATGTCACTTAGCAATATTCCACTATAATCGATTCAAACAAACCTTTTATGGCTCTGTATTCAGAAGCAGAATTGGATGTAAAGGCAAAAGCCACCGTCTTTTCTCTTGACCGCAACCTTGCACAGAACAGCATCGTCAAAGAAATCTCTGATCATTACATTACATTCTGTGAAAGTTCAAACGCCAGAAAATTGTCAATGAAACCTCGCAAGGTCACTGAAGGAGTCGAGTTAAGACTTTTTTTTGAACTACTTTGTTTCAAGTCTTTTCTTGCATCTCAGATAATACCCGACTACGTTTCAACCAGAAAACTCGTTATAAAAAGGACAAATTATGAACTCGTTCATTATTACCGTGGTCAACTTGCAAAACATCTTGAAAAATTTTGCCAAGATGGCGGGATGACCAAACTGCGAGAGATAATTTTCATTTCGCCTCCACCTGATGCAAAGATTAAATTAGGTGACCCTCTCCATCCCGCTGCACGTCTTACAGAATATTCAGAATGTCTTGCAGAAAAAAAGGGTAGAGAGGTACAACACTTGGCTCAACACATAAGTAAAGCACTGGATCCCTATCACTATCCGACCCTAGAAGTTCTATGGAATACTCAGATAATGACTTTTAAGAAACTGGCAGAAAGAGTTGTGGCCGAGGTTTTTAAGCCTTCAGTGAAACTTGGAAAGTGAGTGCGAGGCCGGCTAGGAAATATTCTGGCATAGTTGTTGCAAAATCTGCATAGGGTGGTGAAACTTTTCCCCTTTCAGTCAAGAAGTTTGCAGATCTCAAAATTATAGTATTGCTGATGACTTAAAGCTATTTGAACTTGCTCGGGCACCTGGGTGAGACTTCAAAGCTGCATCAATGGAGGTATAGCTTTGGATACATCACAGTGGATTGAAGCGCGAAAACACCCAAGGAGCAAGGGGAGCTGGCCCGTCGTTATACTCACAAACCGTGGTGCCCTGATAGCTGAGACAAGAAATATCAGCCCACAAGGGACCTTCATTTTCTGTGAGCGGCCACTTCCTCCTGAGGAGAAGATCAGGGTACTTATCATGTTCCCGAACAGTCGTTATCTGGATATCCGTTCCGAGGTGACCTGGTCCTATCCCTATGGTTCGGACAAAGACGCTACCCCGAGTGGCATGGGCGTCCGATTTCTCGAGATTTCCGAAGCAGACCGTGAATTCATTTCCTCCTTATCTTCGGGCTATCTCCAAGCAGAGTTCGAGAAAGGTAGTTACCTAGACTAGCCCGACCAATCCCCGATTCACTGACAAGGTGTATTTTTCCCTGGCCGGGAAACAATTGTTGTCCATTGTCAGTGGTCAGTCGTCCGTTGCAGTACAGGCATTTTTTCTTCGCTACGGACGACCGACAACGGATAATACTGTAATCGATTAGCCCGGATAGGGTTTTTTAATTCTTAATTAGACCATTTCCAGACGAGCCTGGGCCTGAAACTCTGCAGGAGTAATCTCGTAAAGAGCATCTAACAAAGATATGAGGAAGGAGCCCGGAGAACTTGTTCTGGTCCCGGCATGCTCGCCAGCCAATCCAAAGAAAGCAAGACCTGCAGAGGTGGCTGCAAGCGGGTCATTTGTTACGCTGGCAAAGGCCGCGATTGTTACCGTAGCCGCGCATCCGGTGCCCGTCACAGAACCGAGCATCGGATGGCCGTTCGTGCAGCGAATCACCCGCTCTCCATCTGTGACCAGATCCACCGGGCCTGTGATGGCAGCAACTGCGTCGAGCTCTGTGGCCAACTTTCTAGCTGTCTCAAGGGCCTGTTCAGCTTCATGTGCAGTCTCAACGCCTTTCGTTCTAGTGGAATCCGAAGCGATGGAGAGGATCTCTGAGCCGTTGCCACATACCACTGATAATCTCAGCTCTTTTACCAGGTTCCTGAATGTATTTGTTCGAAGGGACGTCGCCCCAGAACCCACCGGATCGAGAATGATCGGCACGCTGAGTTCGTTCGCCTTTCGGCCCGCTTTTATCATTGATTCAACCCAATGATTTGAAAGGGTGCCGATGTTTATCACCAAAGCACTGGCAAGCGACACCATCTCTTCTACCTCATCTGCGGCGTGAGCCATAACTGGTGAAGCTCCCATTGCCATGAGTGCGTTGGCGGTAAAATTCATCACCACATAATTAGTGATGTTGTGCACCAGAGGTCTCTCATCCCTCAGCTTTTCCAGCAACGACTTCAGATCATAATCTGACATTTGACTCTCCCAGCAATTCTCCGTTTCATTTCATCATTTCACATTCCGCAATCTAGAGGCTGCCTCCTGGAATCACCATTTTTCATATCTTACCAACTCAGAGAGCGGCTTTCTTTTCTTGCGTTGGGGTCGATCTGCTGCGTAGCCTAAAGGCGTAAAGGCAATAGGCTCAATACCGTCTGGCAACCCTAAAACTTCCTTTGCTGCCATAGGATCAAAGGCCGCGATCCAACAGGTTCCGAGCCCTGAATCAGTGGCGGCCATTATCAGATGATCCATGACAATGGCAACATCCACGTCGTTGTAGTTTTTCCCGTCTTTCCTGACCCAGTTTTTAGCAGGAATACCACAGGCACAGATGACAATCGGTGCCTCTACGAACCATAATTTATTATAGATTCTCAGTAGATCTGCTTCGCGGTCTGAAGTGTGCATGACGATTAGCTGATATGGCTGCCTGTTTGCTGCCGTTGGGGCCAGCCGGGCAGCATCCAGAATTCGGCTCAGCTTTTCCTTCTCCACCGGATCTGATTTGTAAGACCGTACGCTGTATCTGCGTCTGGCCAACTGAAGGAAGTCCATGATTAACTTCTCCTAGTGAATACGCATATCGCCCCTTGTGGGAGGGGCTTTCCCGCCCGCCTCGCCTGAAGCGGCTCGAGATGGCGGGCAGGTAGCCGCGAGTCAGCCAGCTGTCTGGCTGACGACTAAAGTTTTTACCACAAAAAACACAACGACCACAAAGTGTTTCATAGACGGAGGTGTCTTCTCCGTGTGCTTTGTAATCTTGGTGGTGTACGTATGGTACGGCAGTTTTTTTCAATAAGCGCCACAAATCTTGACTCGCAAATGGTTTCCGATTAAAATGGTAGACAATAAAAGCTGAGGAGACCAATGACTTTGTTACGACAATCATTTGGAAAGATAGTAACACTGGTAATCGTAATGTCCTTGCTGACCGCAGGAATTGCTCCCGCCAACCCCAGCTGCAATGCTGAGTGTTGTGCAAAACCCAAGAGCAATGGTCTTCATAGCAAGGCCCAGGCACCCGCCGCTGATCTCCTCCCCGATTGCTGTTCCGGCCTCGAAACCGCCCCCTGCCCTCACATGCTAGAGTTGTCTTCTGAGATCAAAGAGTATGCTATCGCAGCCCCAGCTGCAGAAGCAAATCCCGCTAGGGTGCACATTGCTGCATCGGTAAACAGCGCTTTATTTTCATCCCAACCCCAGTCCCACCTGGACCCTTTAATGAGTCCCAATATTAGGGGCTCCAGTGTGCCACTCTACCTTGAAACACTTACACTTCTGATTTGATCCTCACTTATCAACCCGATTCGCCCGTGTGTCATCTTCCGGAGCTTGCTCGGTTCTGATGTAATGTATGAACTGAGGCAAAGGCTGAACCGTTTTGGTTCTTCGCTTTCGTTGTGTTGATTCATGGGTGTCGGGGCGGTTCAACTAATTTCCTCGATGCAAAAATTGAAATCGGCACGCGGTTGCTGTTTCTTTGCCTTAAAATCTTCTTATGAGGAGTTTGTTATGAGTGAGAAAAGAAGAAATAAAAACAACGTAGCGGAAAAGAGCGCCTCGAAAAAAGAAATGGTACTCAATACTGAAAAGCAGAGCCAGTCACCCTTTCGAACCTTGGCTGTCATCGCGGTTGTGGTAGTAGCAAGCTTGGCCTTTTACCTGTTTCAGACCGGTTTTGACGGAAAGCCCCAAGCCCGAACGCAATCTACTCAACCTGAGGTCACGGCCACGGAAGTCTCCTTTCCGGTACAAGCCTTCAGTGATGGACAAGCCAAGTATTTCCAATACCCAGCCGCTAATGGAATTACTGTTCGCTTTTTCATCCTCAGAAGCTCTGATGGAGTGATCCGGGCTGCATACGACGCCTGTGACGTCTGTTGGCGTGAGGGCAAAGGATACTACCAGGATGGAGACTTCATGGTCTGCCGCAATTGCGGCCAGCGATTTGCCTCCGTCAAGGTAAATGAAATAAAGGGTGGCTGCAATCCCGCACCGCTGGAGAGGACAGTAGTGGGCAACAAACTTGTTATAAAGACCGCCGACATACTTCAGGGTGTCCAGTACTTTGATTTTGCCAAGAGGAGCTAAAGATGACACTCAAGGATATTGCCCTCCGTAATCTCAGGCGGAGAAAAGCCAAGGCCTCTTTCGTGCTCGCCGGACTTCTCATTGCAGTCTCCACGGCAGTGGCCCTCCTGGGCCTGATTGAAGCAATGAACCGCGACATTCAGCAGAAACTAGAGGAGTACGGTGCCAACATTCTGATAGTGCCGAGAACGGAAAATCTTACCCTTACCTACGGAGGACTCTCCCTAGGAGGTGTTTCCTTTGAAATGGAGGAAATTCGGCAGGCTGATCTCGTCAGAGTCAAAGCCATCAAAAACGCTGCAAATGTCGCCGCAATGGGGCCTACGGTTTTGGGTGCTGTAAAGGTGAAGGACCACAAGGTGCTTCTTGCAGGGGTTGACTTTCAGGCCACAAAGATCTTGAAGCCCTGGTGGCAAGTGGCGGGCACGGCTCCAAGCGATTTTGGTGTCCTCCTGGGATCCGAAGCAGCTCGAATTTTAGCTTTGAAAACCGGAGATCACTTCAAGGTCAGCGGCAGCAACCTGGAAGTTTCGGGCGTGCTGGTAGCTACTGGGTCTCAAGATGATCAGCTCGTCTTCACCCGCCTCGACACCGCTCAATCACTTTTGAAAAAGGAAGGCCTGGTCTCAATGGTCGAGGTGGCAGCCCTTTGCAATGCCTGCCCTATTGAAGAGATGGTGAGGCAAATATCCGTAGCGCTTCCTGACACCAAAGTTATGGCAATTCAACAGGTGGTACAGACCCGCATGGAAACATTGGATTATTTCAGAAAATTCTCCTACGGAGTCACGGCGGTACTGGTGCTGGTGGGCAGTCTTGTGGTGCTGGTGACCATGATGGGAAGCGTGAGAGAACGGACTTCCGAGATCGGTATTTTCCGGGCAATGGGGTTTCGAAGGAGCCATGTGATCAGAATAGTTCTCCTGGAAGCGGGGATAATGTCCGCACTGGCTGGAGTTTTAGGCTACCTGGTAGGCTTCGGTTCCACCAAGGTCGCCCTTCCCCTTTTAACTGGTGGAAATGGTATGGTGGTGACTTTCGATCCGGTGCTGGCAGCTGGTGCATTTGTCACAGCCATAATTATGGGCTTGGCCTCAAGTGTCTACCCCGCGCTTCTGGCGGCCCGAATCGACCCCACTGACGCCTTGCGGACACTGTAGTCCGGATGTTTCGCGAATCATCTGGGCTCTTCGTAGTGGAGACCAAGAACTATGAGTTACATTCAAGCGGAAAACCTAATAAAGCAGTACGGTGCTGGTGAGGCCGCAGTCACGGCTGTGGGCGGCATGAGTTTCCGTATCAAAATGGGTGAGTTTGTAGCAGTGATGGGAGAGTCGGGATCGGGAAAATCCACCCTCCTAACAATGATGGGTGCCCTGAACACCCCCACATCAGGTGAATACTCGGTGGATGGGCTTGAGGTCTACGAACTGGGACAGGATCAAAGGGCTGACTTTCGCAGGGAATTCTTGGGCTTTGTCTTCCAGAGTTTCCATCTCGTTACCTACCTTACCGTCCTCGAGAACGTCATGCTTCCGCTGGTAACGGTGAAGACCAATGGAAGAACGAAGCGGGCCATGGCAGAGGATGCCCTGTCGAGGGTGGGCCTCGATGGGAAGGCTCACCGGTTACCAGGACAAATATCAGGTGGCGAACAGGAACGGGTGGCTATTGCCCGCGCCATTGTGAATGAACCACCAATCCTACTGGCTGACGAACCCTCGGGAAACCTTGACACCAAAACCAGTCGAGAGGTGATGGATCTTCTCCGAAGCCTCAACGAAGACGGAATGACCATCGTTATGGTGACCCACAGCCCTGAGTGTGCTGGTTACGCTCGAAGATTGTTGCGTATTTCCGATGGTCTTCTGGTTGAAGATATTCCCATCAACGGATCAGCGATAAATCTGGAATGTTGGAGTAGTGGAGTAATGGAGTGATGGAAAATGGAGTGATGGACATCGCCCACCGGGCAATATTCCTAATATATCGGAATGGAGTAAAGAGAAATGGCCAAAAAGAAAAAACCAGCGCGACAGCAAGCACAGCGAAGGCAAGCACAGCAACAACCTGTTCAGAAACAACAGTCTGACTTCTGGAAGATTACTGCCATCGTGGCAATAATTTTACTGGTTGGTGTTACAGCGAAAACCATGTTTTCCGGAGGTCAGAGGACAAGTACAATCACCTCAATCCAGGCGACCTCATCACAGCCAATCCCCATCCAGCCGGCAACGGGCCAGTCGCCGGCAGTCCAGGCAGCAACCTCGCTGGAGGCAAACTCTGTGGAGGATCAAGTTCGTCAGGTGGCCGTGAATTTTAAGTGCGCCTGCGGGGGCTGTGGAGAGCTGCCTTTGGCTGAGTGCCAGTGCGATATGCCCAAAGGAGCGGTGGAGGAGAAAAGTTTCATTCGGACAAAATTGGCTGAAGGTTACACCGTTCCTCAAGTCATCGAGTTAGTGGATAAAGAGTACGGTCACCGGGTGTAAAAAGACAATCCCTCTCCACTAAATGATGAGGAGAGGGATCGTATAAATGTATTTCTATTTGCTGCGGTGAGTTATTTTCTATTTCCAACAAGGGCCGTAGCCGCCACGACCGTATCCACCACACGGACCGGAATCTCCATATTGGCCGTAATGGCCGTGTGGTCCATGGTGGCGCCCCATACCGTAGCCGCATACTTCCCCGGCGTATCCCCTGCCATACCCCCGGCTATAACGGGCGTTTGGCGCAATTTTGCGAGCTTCCAGTTCAAAGTTTACTCTTTTCTCGCTCATCTTGGCTTTGAGGGCGCTGATTTCTCTCTGCAGTGTCCTGACCTTCGCGGCATCAGGATCGTTTGCATTCAGTGCGGTATTGAGTTCCGCCGACTTGCTCCAGATCTCGTCTCTGAGTTTGGCCGTGTCGTTGAAAAAACTCTGCTCGAGTTTTTCCAACTCTGTCCGCTGGCTCTCGGCCAGGTTGCCATACTCTCCACTCTCACTCAAACAGGAGCCGGGGCCGCCATAATTGCCGCCGCGACCCCAACGGTGAGCAAAAACCGGAGCCGTTAAAACACCCACTAACACCAGAATGCCAAGAATCGTTACCAACTTTTTCATTTTCTATAACCTCCAGTTATTGATTATGATTGTTCGCCGGTCGCTTCTCTTAATGGCAATGTCCATGCCATAATGCCATTATCGATGTAACCATTTAATGTTAAAAGAATTTTGCGAAATATTATCATGGTTACCCAGCTGCTGACCTTGACGGCGCCCCCCAGAGTGGATACTTTCTATCCATATTGCCAATGAAAAAGTATGCAGATGGGTAAAAAGTATCCATCACGTTTCTGTACCCATGGAGAGGTAATTACGAGAGGTAATTACTGGGAATTCTCAAGTCAAGTGCGCAAAGAGGAAGACGCTGACAAAGCGAGACCTTCACTTGGTCCGCAACTTGCTGTAATGGCATATTAGCAAAGCAACCGGTGTATAGAGGGAGGTTTTTAACCACGAAGAACACCAAAAGCGCAAAAATTTATGGGGGAGCCAATTCGTGTAGGAGCAACCCCCGGTTACGATAATCACCGAATACACCTGCCCATCGCGACCAGGAGCTCGTTCCTACATCTATTGCTCATTACTTTTGTGTCCTTCGTGTCCTTTGCCGAATTTGTTATCTTATTTTCGGTGTAATTATAAAGACTGAATTGTTTGGACAAACTATATGGCAAACGCGCACAAAAAGAATCTCTGGCTCTCATTGTCTCCTTGGGCTGTTCTGGGCAGCTTGGCCGTATTGGCGCCTATAGTCTTCTTTCTGGCCAGCAGCAGCATCAAGGAGGACAGGGAGAACATGACCCGACTTCTGGTTGAGAAAGGTGCTGCACTCATCCGCTCCTTTGAGGCTGGGGCC
>Ga0209536_100009855_pt1 | contig 14138 bp, 9 predicted proteins | sample DeeMarSeWOR28_12_FD_187461 | JGI IMG/M metagenome (GOLD analysis project Ga0209536, IMG submission 187461) | Marine sediment microbial communities from White Oak River estuary, North Carolina - WOR-2-8_12 (SPAdes) (version 2) | ecosystem: Environmental > Aquatic > Marine > Intertidal zone >...
AATACCCGGGTTTCGTAACTACCAGAGCAATTGTCCCACTTTTAAATGAGGCTATGCATATATTATTGGAAGGTGTAGCTACAGCTGAGGATATTGATACTGCAATGAAACTTGGATACAATTTTCAAATGGGTCCTCTGGAAATGGCAGATAGCATGGGTTTGGATGAAGTTCTGGCATGGATGGAAACGCTATGGAAAACACTTGGTGAACCTCGCTACAGAGCCTGCCCAATTTTAAGAAAACTTGTACGGGAACGTAAGCTGGGTAAAAAAAGTGGGGAAGGTTTTTACAAGTACGATGAAAATGGCAACATAATTAAATAATTTTTTACATATAAAAATTTAAATTACGAAATGAAAGTTCTCGTACTTAACTGCGGAAGTTCATCAATAAAATATCAGTTTATAGATACCAAATCAGGAGCTGCATTAGCTAAGGGTATGGTGGAGCGTATTGGAATGACAGGTGCTGTTCTTTCACATACACGCTATGATGGTGACAGCATCAAAATTGCCGGAGAAATACTTGATCATAAAATGGCGGTTGAATATGTCCTAGGTGTTATGCTCAGCAAAAATCATGGTGTAATTGATGAGAAGGAAGATATTGAGGCAGTCGGGCACAGAGTTGTTCATGGCGGTGAAACTTTTTCAGCTTCGGTTTTAATAACAGACGATGTTGTAAAAGTGTTACAGGATAACATTGAATTAGCTCCTCTCCATAATCCACCAAATATTAAAGGTATCCAGGCGGTAACCCGTTTGTTGCCCTACACACCACAGGTTGGTGTTTTCGATACTGCGTTTCATGCTAAAATGCCACCTAAATCTTATTTATACGGAATTCCATATGAACTATATAAAAAATATAAAATCAGACGTTATGGTTTTCATGGTACCTCCCATCTTTATGTTTCCCAACAAGCTGCCGAAAAAATGGGAAAAGGCATCAGTGAATTGAAAATAATTACTGCACATTTAGGTAATGGCTGTAGCATGGCTGCCATAAAAAATGGACAATCGATTGACACTACTATGGGTTTCACTCCCCTGGAAGGATTATTAATGGGTACGCGTAGCGGTGATCTTGATCCCTCATTAATTCTTTATATAATGGGTAAAGAAGGACTTTCTCTTCACGAAGCGAGTACAATGCTTAACAAGCACAGTGGTTTGATAGGTTTAAGTGGCGAGAGCAGTGACATGAGGGAAATTCTTGCTGCCGTAAAAGACGAACAACGACGATCAGTGTATGCTTTTGAAATATTCTGCTATAGAATTAAAAAATACATCGGAGCTTATGCAGCTGCAATGGGGGGGCTGGATGCGATTGTATTTACCGGAGGTATTGGTGAAAATGCTTTTGAGGTTAGAGAGAATGTCTGCAGTGATATGGAATATCTTGGTGTAAAGCTGGATAATCTAAAAAATGAAAATAATGAAGATTTAATCTCCAGCACTTCCTCTAAAGTAAAGGTTTTCAGAATATCCACAAATGAAGAATTAGTAATTGCATTAGACACCGCAGAAATTGTTGCTGCAGCAGTTCATTAATTGCAGATAAAAACTTATTTTAGTTCCCACCTAATAATTCAATTGAGTTAAAGTGAAGGCATGATATGGATACCGGATTAAAAAATAAATCTGTTTTAGTTACTGCATCAAGTCTTGGAATAGGAAAAGCAATTGCTGAAGCTTTTGCTTCAGAAGGATGCAAAGTTGCAATCTCTTCCCGCTCTAAGGATAACCTGCTCTCGACAGCAAAGGATATAAAAACAAAATATGGTTTTGATCCATTCTGGTCTGTCTGCGATCTGAGTAAAAATAAAGATATTGAAAATACTTATAAAGCTGCAGTCAATCAGTTTGGAAGCGTTGATGTACTTGTGAACAACTGCGGTGGTCCGGTCACCGGGATGTTTCTGGAATTAGAGGAAAAAGATTGGGAAAACGCCTATGATCAGGTCTTAATGAGTGCTGTAAGATTCTCTAAATTAGTTTTGCCCGATATGATGAGGAATCAATGGGGAAGAATAATAAATGTTACCTCGATTTCGGTTAAGCAGCCGGTTGATAATTTGGTTCTTTCCAATTCATTAAGGGCTGGATTAACGGGGATGGCAAAATCTTTAAGTAATGAAGTTGCTAAATACAATATTACAGTAAATAATGTTGCACCTGGAATGACATTGACACGTCGTCTGTACGAACTTGCTGTTATTGAAGCAAAACAAAAAGGCAAATCGCATGAAGAAATTTTAGCTGAGATGGCAAAAAAGGTTCCAATGAACCGACTCGGAAGACCTGAAGAAATTGCTGCCATTGCATTGTTTTTGGCATCCAAACAAGCTGCTTATGTAACCGGTAATACAATTCAAGTTGATGGTGGTTATATTAAAAGCCTGTATTAATTAAAAGTCTTTTCCTCATAATAGAGGACAACGGTGAAAAAAAGAATCGAATTAACTATCCCGCCTGAAGAACTGTTAAATACAAATATTTTTAAAAAAATAACTGCGCATAAGCTAGAGATTAATTCTGAAGATATATCATCAATTCAAATAAGAAGAAAATCTATTGATTCAAGAAAAAGACCTGTTTATAAATTATTGGTTGATGTTTACATTGACGAAAGTCCTGTTCAGGAAAGAATAAACTACATATACAAACCTGTTGATGAAAATAAAAAAGTTTTAGTAGTAGGCTTTGGTCCTGCAGGTATGTTCGCTTCACTGAAACTGATAGAGTTAGGAATTAAACCGATTGTAATTGAGCGTGGAAAAGACGTCAGACAAAGGAGAAAAGATTTAAGAGAACTGCAGCAGAATCATGTTGTAAATCCTGATTCCAATTATTGCTTTGGTGAAGGCGGAGCTGGTACTTACAGCGATGGTAAGCTTTACACGCGTGCTGTGAAAAGAGGGAACGCACTAAAAGTATTAGAGCTTTTCGTTCAGCATGGCGCTGAAAAAGATATATTGATAGATTCCCATCCCCATATAGGTTCCAACAAGCTGCCTAAAATTGTAGCCTCCATTCGAGATACAATTATCAATTGCGGCGGTGAAATTCACTATAATACCAAGGTAACAGACCTCATTTTGAAAAAAGGCAAAACTATAGGGGTAATTGTAAATAATAATGAAGAATTTTTTGCTGATGCTGTTATTCTTGCTGTTGGTCATTCTGCCCGTGATATTTATTCTTTGTTGCAAAGTAAAGGAATTAGGATTGAGCCAAAACCTTTTGCATTAGGAGTACGAATTGAACATCCACAGGCACTCATTAATGAAATTCAATATCATACAAAAATAAAACCTGATAATCTTCCATCAGCTGTATATAGTCTGTCATGTAAAATTGATGGAAGGGGGATCTATACATTCTGCATGTGTCCCGGTGGAATAATTGTACCCACCGCAACTTCACCCGGAGAGATAGTTGTTAACGGAATGTCGTTAGCAAGAAGAGATTCGCTTTTTGCAAACTCTGGTTTGGTCGTTGAAGTTAATGAGAACGATTGGGATGAATTTTCGAAAGATTATCCATTTTCCGGTTTAAAGTTTCAACAGAAAGTTGAGAAGCATGCATTTCGATTAGCAAACAATTCACAATCAGCGCCTGCACAAAGAGCAACTGATTTTATTGAAGGAAAGTTCTCGCAATCACTTCCAAAATCATCTTACATTCCGGGTTTAACTTCATCCAGACTTGATGAGCAACTGCCGGATTTTATTGTGAAGAGATTAAAAAAGGCTTTAATTGAGTTTAATCAAAAGATGAAAGGCTATAAAACTGAGGATGCGATAATGGTTGCTCCAGAAAGCAGAACTAGTTCACCAGTCAGGATTCCGCGTGATAAAATTACTTTTACGCATATAGAGCAAAACGGGTTATTTCCCTGTGGCGAGGGTGCCGGTTATGCAGGCGGAATAGTATCCGCAGCTATTGATGGTGAGAATTGTGCAGATGCGGTATATAGATATCTGAAATAAATAAGGCGAGCTTCTGTTCGCCTGTTGGTCAGTAGAAGTTTTATCCCACTGTTACTATTTAATAAAAAGCATTTTTTTGGTCTCTATGTAATTACCAGAAGAAATCTGGTAAACATAAATTCCGCTTGGTAGTTCTGCTGCATCAAACGTAACTTGATAACTACCGCCTTTTCGAAATTCATTTACTAATTCAGCAATTTCTTCTCCAAGTGAATTAAAAACTTTTAAATTCACAAATCCATCATTACCGAGCTGGTATTTAATTGTTGTAGTTGGATTGAAAGGATTTGGATAATTCTGCTCAAGCCTAAAACTATTTGGAGTTATTTCATTTTCATTTGAAGAAATTGTCGATGTGAAACGATAGATCGTTCCATTGAATGAAGTTATGTATAATTCCTGTTCTTCATCAACGCCAAAAGATGAAATCGAGCCTGGAACAGTTAAAATAAATTCATTGCTGGCTGGACTGATACCATCGTACGTTATTGCCCAAAGTTTTCTGGTTCCGTAATCACCGTAAATATATTTCCCTCCTAAGGATGGGACACCAGGACCTCGATACACATAACCGCCGGTAATTGAAAATCCCTCTGAGTGACTGTATTCCCAAATTGGATCTATGTATAAAGAATCTGGAAGGTCACAGCCAGATGAATTGTAACTATATGATCCTTCATAACAACGCCAGCCATAGTTTTTTCCTTTTTCAACTACGTCTACTTCTTCCCAGGAGTTCTGTCCTACATCACCAACCCATAGCCATCCCGTTATGGGATCGTGGCTGCAGCGCCATGGATTTCTCAATCCCCATGCATAAATTTCTTTTTTAACAGTTCCACTACTGTCATAAAAAGGATTTGATGATGGTATTGCGTACGGTGTACCGCCATCAACATCAATTCTTAAAATTTTACCAAGTAAGGTATTTATTCTCTGCGCGTAATTTTCCGGATCACCGCTACTACCTCCATCACCGGCAGCGATGTAAAGGTAACCATCCACTGGTCCGAAACCAATCCATCCACCATTGTGGTTTGAATACGGTTGATTGTAAACAAGTACTTCAAACTCGCTGTTTTTATCTGCTGAATCAGGATTACTGGTTACCTGAAATCTTGAGATGATAGTTCTTCGCGGATTGTTGGCAGTATAGTTCACATAAAAATAACCGTTATTTTCATAATCAGGATGGAAAGCCAAACCGAGCAGTCCCATTTCGCCACCTGAAGCAACACGGTCTGTAATATTTAAATAAGTTTTTGTGTTTGTTGCTGAAGCTGTATTTGGGAATACTTTTATAATGCCATCCTGCTCAACAACAAATATCCTGTTTGTCCCATCATCAGAATTTGTAATATAGAGAGCGTCACTAAAGCTCAGGTTGGGAAAGGCATTTTCAATTGTGTACTGCTGAGCATAGCTGTTAATTCCAAATAACAATCCAACCCAAATTTGAAGCAGTCTTTTTAAGATCATACTGTCACCTCTATTTATTTTTAGTCCTCCTTTTATTTGTTTTTTTAACCATTGCTTTCTCCCGGATTTTTTTACTTTTTGAAGCTCGTGGTTTGCCTACTATGGCTATTTCTTCCTTTAGTTTGTTCAAGTCATAGCCAGCTTGTTCAGCAATATTAATTAGTTTATTTGTTTCCCCTGTTAATTTTTTAATCTCTTGAAGAACCTTTTTTTCGTCAATTAATTTGCTGTCTTGTTTCAAATTTAGTATACTAAAAAGCAGAAGCCATCTGAGCAGATCTTCAAAATTTTCTTTATTGAAATAAGTAATACCATTAAACTCATTTACATGTAATATATTAAACACAATACTCTTATCGAGCAAAAGGTTTAAAGTATCAACCAAAACATCTTTATTACCGTCATAAATATCATTTTCTGAATTTTTTATATTTGAAGCAGTCTTTTCCTTTTCTGTATTGCGATAATGATATTCTAAAAGAGCTTTAATTAATTCAATTTTAATATATGTATTTACATTTACGGAAATACTTTCAAGAGTACGTGAAATTGGTTTGTAAAATAATAAATCATTAAAAATTTTCTGTGGATCGATTTTGGATGCAGACTGAGCCAAAGAATTTTTCAAAATTAAGACTATTACTAAAGTCGCTAGTTCCTGATTAATCTCTGGCTTACTATTAACGGGAAGAAGTAAATTCGTTTGCAACATCCATTTTGTAACAGTTTTACGATTAGAATACTTTATTAGAATTTGATAAAGTTTATGTGCAGTTAATAGATCAGATATGAATTGTCCCTCAGATTTCTTATTTGAGAATTTTATATCCGAAAATTCCTTAATCTGATTAATTAGAATTTTGTAAGCAGGAAGAACTTCTTCAGAAAAATTTGATTCATTTTTTTTGACTTTGCTTATTACTTCTTTATCTAATAAAAACTCGCGAAACTTTTCCAGATTGATTCGTGAAAATATATTTTCAATTGCGGTATGCAATGGAAGGAGGTCCATTTCTTTTAATGCCTCATCAATTGATGATACGCCGCTTCTATTTAATTGAAGATAAAGTTTTTCGTATCTGCCATCCACGTCATAAAACTCTTTGAAGTTAAGACATACTCTATACTGATATCCGAACAAATGGACTTTAAATCCTTCTTCGGCAATTTCTTTTCCCGATAATAAATACTGTAATTGAGTCCGATGGTCTGTATAAGAATAAAAATGATTAAGTTTCGGTTTAAAACCCAAAAGTTCGTCTAATCTTTGCGGATTTTTCATTCCTGAACTATTACCATTAATAGTCCGGGGGCATGAATATTTTATATATCCCTCGGTCTCATAATATGAATTGTTATACAGCACAAGTACAGACTCATAACCATTACGATTGCTAAATGCATACACATTTTGATTTACTATTCCTGTGCTGTCATAAAAATCGTAAAATTCAAAATTTTCAATCTGACTGAAAAGATGCCGCATTTTCATCAGGGGAAATATTTCTTTGTTATGTCGCCATAAAAGATGCTCATCAGAGGATTCATTATAGTATGCCTGCTTGTACTCCATACCATATTTTTCTGAAAAGCCTTCAATCTGTCCATGCCCAAACATTGGTAAGCCGGGCATAGTAACCATCATAACAGCCACCCCAAAATATTTATCTCCTTTTCCAAATTGATTTATTGCGGTTTCTTCGTCGGGATTGCTCATAAAATTCACGTATCGCTTTAAAATTTCCGGATTGAATTCCAGTGTATTTTTCACAAGCTGGCGGTATTTATCATTTTCTTCTTTCATCATCATATGCATAAATGCGCTGTTATAAACACGATGCATTCCAAGTGTTCTCACAAAATATCCCTCCATTAACCAGAAAGCTTCAGCGAGTAAAAGTACATTTGGCATAGTATCATTAATCCTATCAACCACTTCGCGCCAGAATTCGTTTGGCATATGTTTATTAAACTGTTCAATTGTCATCGAGTAATCGGTTCTTGACGGGATTGCTCCACCTGTCCCTGGATTCGGGAACCACAATCTCTGGTAATGTTTTTTTGCAAGTGTCATAGCCGCATCAAAACGTATGATGGGAGTTTTTTGAGCAACGTGCATTATCATTTGAATCAGTGATTCCCTTACTTCTGGATTAAGTAAGTTAAGTTGTGCGGTATCATTCCAGGGCATATTTGTTCCATCGTTGCCATGGTAGATGTATTTAGTACTTCCTGTGTAGCTGTCTTTCCTCTGAAAAACAACCGCGGCATCTTTTCGCTCATAATACTTATCTTCAATTCTTATTTCAACCCGTCCATCCTCAGAAAGGTTAGGTCCTGTAAATGAATAATTAGGGTATGGAGGTTCGTTTCTTTGCAAAAAATAGTCTGGTTTTTCAATTATCCATTTAGAATAGATACCAGTATGATTTGGGACCATATCACTTGCCATTCTTATTCCGCGTACCCAAGCACGGTCTTTAAGGTTTTGAAAGGCGTGCTCCCCGCCAAGTTCATTTGCAATAACATAATCATAAAGGGAATAAGCTGAAGATACTGCGCTGATATTTCCCGTAAGATGTTTTATTTTACGAGATGCGCTGCTCCGCTCCCATATTCCTATCAGCCAGAGAGCATTAAAATTCCAGCTTACGAGCATATCAAGTTCTTCATCCGGAATTTGGTCGAGCCGCTTAATTTCCCTTTTATATTTTTCAGATATCTGATGCAGCCAGACATAAACATTTTTTGCAATCATTACAACTTCGGGAATCCAATGTGTATCTTCTGTAAATTTTTCGTACTCAAGGTAAAAGTGCTTTTCTTTTTCAGAGAGCTTTTTCTCCGCTGCTAGTTTTTCTCTTATTCGTCTGAGTTTCTCTAATTCGTCATCATAAGATGGGACAGGAGGCGTTCCTTTTTCACCACCACCGTGCTGAACATATAATTTGTAATCTTCTCTTAAAAAATCTACTCCGCGCAGTAATTTGCTTAAAATATCTTCACCCAGAAAGACCCCCCACTCAGTTCTGATAAAATCGAGCTGTTTCTCTAAATCATTTGGATTATTAGTTATTGGCCTCTTTAAAAGTTTAAAGAGATGCAGACCACCTAAACGGGTTGGAACTTCTTTATCAAAGAATATTTCGGTCTTTTCAATAATTCTATTGTAACTGGTTTTTTGTTTTAGATTATCATCAGCATATAGCTCTCTCAGTTTTGAGGTCGCCGGATTGCTGTTCTGCAAATGAAGCAGAATTATCTCTTCAAAGATTATTTCAGTATTGGGTTTTGTCCCTGTTTTTCCTTTTAAATATGATCCCGGAGTTACCTGATTATTATAAACAGGGAGTGGAGGGAATTCTTCAATGAATGCGACCAGAGTTTTTTCAAATCCATTTTCACTTATTTCATTCTTAAGTTGATTTATTGCTTTGCTGAAAACGCCAGGATTATCGACCTCCTCATATTTTCTCATTAAAAGATGAAATATTTCATGAAGCAAGCCAAGGGCATTTATCTCTCCTGCTGTTACAAACTCATCTTTATTTCCTTCTTCTCTTCTTTTTGAATTTATATTTTCAGAAAGGATACGGGCCTGCTGATAATCAGCTATAATTAAATTACCGGTAATTGAAAAAAGAGATTTTTCAATTTTATATTTTTCTCTCGCATTTTTTGTTATATGAAAATCAAATTTTATCATTGTGAAAAATTGAGAAGTTATTGATGAATAAATACAGGAATAGTCAGAGATTTGTATGCAAATATACTAAAATGATTTTCAAATATAAGGTGAAAATGTTAAATGTTTATTTAATTTAAATCGATCTAATTTTTGTGCAGAGCAGTACTACCACCAACCCAGGTCTTGTTTTTATTAAAATCAACTCCCATCATCTTTCCTTTGCTTTGCCTTACAAGGTTGTTAACAAGAACCGGTTCATCCTTCCAAATAAACATCATCCTGATCTCAACTTTTGCATATTCATCGGGAGTTTCAATTAATGGAGTGTAGTTTACTTTTTCTTGCAGAATGTAGTTCTCGGGATCTTTAATCTCTTTCAACATTTCTTTAGTTACATCAATTTTTACTCCAAGCCCGGCAAAAGAGAAAAGAGGTTTTAAAACATAGTTTTCCAGATTTGTGGGATATGCAGTGAGTTCGCGCAGGTAAAAACATTTCGGGACAAATTCACCTTTTAACACGGGTAATGAGTATTTACTCATCTTGTAAAACCAGTTCGGATGAGGAACCCAGCGTACATTCAGCTCCTCCTGCAAATCAAAGTTAAACCTTGTTTTGGTTCGGTTCAATTCATCAAAAATTACCCGGTTGTAAATCCTTTTAATCGGAATTTCAATTCCATTTTTTTTGTAATAAAGGAATTTACCTTGCTTGATTACATCGGAGATGCAGACTTCTTTTACCCCAAGCAGTTTCTCGGTTGCTGCAAAATCTACTCTGGTTTTTTGTTTCTCTGGTTCAATTTCTAAAAGTACGACATTTTCAGGATCAGCTTCTGCAACAATAACATCTCGCAGCATTTCTACGTATTCTTCATGGGTAATGTTGTTGAAATATGGTGTGTAGTCTCCTGGTAAGTTGAAGTACTTCCGGATTTTCCTTTCAAAAAAAAACTGATACCCGTAAAGTGTTGGAAAGCCCTGCAGTTCAATTAAATTTGGATAGTACTCACCTGTCGATTCATTTTTACAAATTGCAAAATCAAAAACAAATAATTCCGGATGATCAGTCTCATTAGGGACATTTAAGTGAGTAGGAACTGCATCTTTCATCTGAATTTTAAATTCATCACTGTTGACTTGCTTACAAAGTTCATCACATGCAGAGAGAAGTTTTTTCTTTAAATCATTGGTTAAATATATAGGTGTCTCAGAAATTCGGAAATCAACAGGATATTTTAATGAAGTATTCAAATCGTTTTGAAAAGCATCATACTTCTCTTGCGTGAATTCGGAGTTGAATTTTTTTCTTAGCTCCAGAATCATAGTATCCCAAGTGTTGTCAGTGCAAGGGAGGAACTACCGAAGCAATCTTTAGATTTCAATTGAGAATCAAAGATTGCTGCCCTGCTTTGCCGGCAGGCAGGACACCGCTCGTGATGACAGAATAAATTTTGAGATGGTTTAATAAGCAATCTAAATTTCATTGTACAGATCCTTCCATTCTGGATTGATGGAATTATTTAAGTCTATTTTCTTTTTCCTTGAGCCGGCTTTGATTTATTTTTCTCCGCGAATCGCATAGTAAACATCACAGGTAGATTTGAAGTATACAAGTTTATTCACGCTATATTTGTTGGTAAAACCTGCGATTACTTTTTTTTGTGTTCGTAAACTCTTCGTTTCAAATCATTCGGTACACCTCTGTAAACTAAAGTTTTATTTCTAAGTGTCATTAAATAAACAGAATATTTATTATCCATAGATTACTTGACTATGCTCGCAATGAAAAGAGAGCAATTATCTGAGCATTACCTTACATAATTCCTTAATAGCATTATTAAGAAAAGAAGGAATAACAGTTTCCCTTGTTTTCCGTATCGTATCAGGTCGTTGTAGAACTTCTATCATATGATCGTATCTTTCCTCACCGTATTTTTCCACGACCTGCTTTTTCCGTTCATCCTGTTTAAAATGATAGAGCATACTCTCCGGATCTGCTTCAGGATGGAATTGTGTCCCGACTATTTCATTTGAAATTCTTAGAGATCCTAAAGCAGGAAGTGCACTATCATTATCATCAACAATTTCGAACGAAAGAATTTTTGCACCAAGCTCATTAATTATTTTTTCATTGGGTTCTGTAACCTGGAATTGGCGTATATCTGCTGCGTAAAATGGATTTGTTAATCCATTAAATATCATATCCGTTTTTCCATTTTTAGTTAAAGAGAAAGGCATAACACCAAAAGACTTTGAATGTCTTTTATTCACTGTACCGAATTTGAAAAACCTGCCCATCATCTGAAATGAGTGGCAAATGAAAAATAGATATTTTTTTCTATCAGGATTACTTTGATTACCATCCCAGATCTTCTCAATCAGATTAAAATAATCTTTTTCCCATTTTGTTCCTTCACCTTCGAATGGATTGCCGGGTCCACCGGAGGAAATATAAATATCTTTGGTCAAATCAGGTATTTCACCTTTAAAGCGCGTTTCAAAAACTTCATAAGAGATATCCAGATCATTATATCTTTTCATTGCATCCGATACAATTTCCCTAATACAGCGCATACCTTCATTCTTTTCGTTATTGTAGAGATCTATTGTGGCTATCTTTATCATAAAATCAAATTTATAATTAAATAATTAAAAAACTTCTGATATCGAAATTCACTGTTCGATATTTATTATACAAGAGAATACCGAAGAATGAACCTGTCTGCCCGCCAGGCAGGCAAGGAATAAATAATGACGATATTAATTGCTATATCATAGGTGAGGGCGTTACAATCCCTTATTAGTTTCTTCAATAATGTAATCCACGACTGCTTTTGTATCTCCACTTTGCTCAAAGACAGCCAGTTGACGATCAGCACCGGTTCCCATTTCAAGAATTTTTTTTACGTAATGAACTTCTTCCCTGGAACCGAGATCATCAACAACATCATCAATAAATTCGAGCAATTCACTTACAAGTATTTTAAATTCAACTTCCTGCTGCTTGCCAAAATCAATGAGCTTTCCACTAATCCCGTAGCGAGCTGCACGCCATTTATTTTCTGCAATTAACGCTCTTCTGTATAACCTGAAGCCAAGATTTTGTTTGATTAACTTATGAAGCTTTGCAACTACTGCCTGCATTATTGCAGCAAGGCAAAGGGTTTCATCAATGCGCATCGGGATATCGCAAATTCGGAATTCAAGAGTATTAAAGTACGGATGTGCTCTAATATCCCACCAGATTTTTTTTGCATCATCAATGCAATTTGTTTTAACCAGCAGTTTAATGAAGTTATCGTATTCGGCAATACTTCCAAAATAATCAGGTATACCGGTTCGCGGAAAACGATCAAATATTTTACTGCGGTAAGATTTGAATCCTGTATTTCTTCCAATCCAAAAAGGTGAATTTGTAGAAAGCGCAAATATGTGTGGAAGAAAATATCTTGCTGCATTCATTACGTGAAGAGCGGTCTCCCTGTCATCAACACCAACGTGCACGTGCAATCCAAAAATTAGATTTGCTCTTGCGACTTGCTGATAATTTGAAATGATTTCCTGGTAACGCGGATGCTCTGTTATTTTTTGATCTTTCCAGTGAGAAAAAGGATGCGTTCCGGCGGCAGCAATTTCCAATCCGTTTTTCTTTGCAAGCTTTGCCAAATCGTTTCTTAATTTTGTAACCTGCTGGCGAACATCTTTAATATCTCCGCAAATATCAGTGCCAACTTCAACCACAGACTGATGCATTTCTGCTTTGACATTTTCTGCAAGTACTACTTTACCATCTTCAATTATCTGCTGAATATGTGATTTCAGTTCACGTGTTTTCGGATCTACAATCTGAAATTCTTCTTCAACACCTAATGTAAATAATCCTGGTTCTGCCATAAATATTTTTCGTTATGATTCAATCAATGGTTTATTGTTTGCAAAGTTTGTAATGAAACTTCCCCAGGTTAAATTGTTCTGTCCCGCCTTATGTAGTTGTGCTCTTCTTATCGCCATATTTGAGGCAGTTTCAACTATCCACTCAAAGTTTGCTTCGCCCACAGAATTTTTATCTGCATCCGGTGCAGGATTGCAAAAATCAATTGCATAGGGAACTCCATCACTTACTGCAAGTTCTATTGTGTTAAAATCATAACCTAAGGAATTACTTATAATTGAAATTGTTTTATTAATTTTTTCCATCAGCGATTTTTCGATTGGTTTGGGATTTTGAACATACCTTAAATGATGAGGCTGCTTCGGATCGTATCGCATAATATGAAAATCTTTTCTATCCAAGCTGTAGCAACGGAAATATTCTGTAAACTTAATTTCTTCCTGAAGCATCATTACAAGCTGTCCGCTTTCGTTGTATGCTTTAAAGAAGTCTTCAGGTGAATTCAGACGGTAAACATTTTTCCATCCGCCGCCTGCAAACGGCTTGAAGTAAGCAGGAAAGCCAATGTAGCTAAAAATTGCATCCCAGTTCATCGGGTAATTTAAATTCCTGAATGAATTTGCATCCGTATCATCCGGATGCTGGTTAGATGGAAGCAATACAGTTTTAGGGACTGCAACACCAAGCTTTGTCATCAAAGCGTTGTTAAAAAACTTTTCATCTGCGCTCCACCAAAACGGGTTGTTTATTATTGCGGCTCCGCTAACGGCAGCATTTTTTAAATAAGCTCTGTAAAAGGGAACATCCTGAGATATCCTGTCAATTATTACGTCGTAGCCGCTAAGTTCACCCTGGACAACTTTATCAATTTTTACGAACTCTGCAGTTATACCTTTTACTTCTTTTGAGTTTATTCTCTCAACGAATGCGGGCGGAAATGTAGTCTCCTGCCCGAAAAGAATTCCGATCTTTTTCATTTAGCTCCTGTTTATTACCGTAAAATTAAGTTATTGATTTTAGAGGAGAAAGCGAAACCGATTTGCCGGCTTTTTTCGAATAATTTAGGGGAAAATATATTAA
>Ga0209536_100009856_pt1 | contig 14137 bp, 17 predicted proteins | sample DeeMarSeWOR28_12_FD_187461 | JGI IMG/M metagenome (GOLD analysis project Ga0209536, IMG submission 187461) | Marine sediment microbial communities from White Oak River estuary, North Carolina - WOR-2-8_12 (SPAdes) (version 2) | ecosystem: Environmental > Aquatic > Marine > Intertidal zone >...
GGTCGCCTACGCCGATGGCCGGCTCGACAAGTACGAAGATGCCCTCGTACTCAAGATCAGTGACCTGCTGCATGTCAGCCGCGGCAAGGTCATGCAGCTGAAGCACGACGCCGGCAACAACGCCTGACACCAGACCCCGGGAAACGAGACCCAGGTCCTTGCGAATCAGCGGTCTTGCGCCAGACTGGTGCGATCAGTACGGACAGCTGAAGTTTGCAGGGAGGCATTATGAAAAACTTACTGGTCTACGCCCTTATCGGCCTCGGCGTGATTGCTTACAACGTGGCGACGGAGGCTGATCGCGACGGGTCCGGCGCCATCGTATCGGGCGGCAATGTTGACGCTTTTACGATTCGTGTCGGTGACTGTTTCGATGACACGTCCGCGCTCGTCTCAGAGCAAGCGGGCGAAGTATCGAGCCTGCCGGGCGTACCTTGCGCCGAACCGCACGACAACGAGGTCTACGCTGTATTCGACGTCGAGTTCGCATCATTCCCCGGCGACGAGGAAATGGGCGAGCTGGCGTTTTCGCAGTGCCTCGAACGTTTCCAGGGCTTTGTCGGTACCGTCTACGAGGAATCGATTCTGGATATCACAGCCCTGTACCCGAGCGACCAGAGCTGGCGACTGCAGGACGACCGGGAGGTCGTGTGCGCCGTGTATGACATGAACCTGAACAAGCTCACAGGCTCGGCCAGGGACTCCGCAATCTGAGCTCCCTGCCGACCAGCTCTTGCGGCAGAAAGTGACCCAGGGCAGGCCGTCAATCGACGGCCTGCCTTTTTCTTGCCTTCCTTAACTTCTTGTAAATACTTGCTTTTCCGGTCGGTCGATTAATTTAGCCTTTACTATATTAGATACTTATAATATCTTGGCCCCGACCAGGTAGCGATCGGGAACGAGGGGAACGAGATGGCAAAGATCGTCGTAATGGGTGCCGGTATCGGCGGCATCTCGCAGGTGTATGAACTCCGCAAGGAACTCGGCAGTGAGCACGAACTCGTGCTCGTCAGCGATTCCGACTTTTTCGAATTCACACCGTCGAATCCCTGGGTTGCCGTCGGCTGGCGCAAGGGCCGGCAGATCAAGGTCGACCTGCGCGACCTGATGAAGAAATACGGCATCGAGTTCACTGGTGTCGGCGTACGTCGCCTGCACGCGGACGATAATCGCCTCGAGCTCAATGACGATTCGACGATCGAATACGATTACCTGGTGATTGCGACGGGACCGAAGCTGGCGTTCGAAGAGGTCGAAGGCCTGGGACCGGAAGCTCATACGCAATCGATCTGCAAGACGGGTCATGCTGAGACGGCACACATCGATTTCGAGGAGCTCGTCAAGAATCCCGGGCCGGTCGTGATCGGCGCCGCGCCGATGGCCTCGTGTTTTGGCCCTGCGTACGAGTACGCATTCATTCTCGATACGGAGTTGAAGCGCCGCAAGATTCGCGACAAGGTGCCGATGTATTTCGTGACGCCTGAACCTTATGTCGGACATCTCGGCCTCGATGGTGTCGGTGACACCAAGTCGATGATGGAATCCGAGTTGCGCGATCGTCATATCAACTGGGTCACCAACGCGAAGATCACGAGCGTCGAAGATGGCAAGATTCACTTCACCGAGTTTGATAACGACGGCAACGAGAAGAAGCAGCAAGAACTCGCATTCAAGCACTCGATGATCCTGCCGGCTTTCAAGGGTGTCGCAGCGATTGCCGGGATCGAGGGCCTCTGTAATCCGCGTGACTTCATCGTCATTGACGAATACCAGCGTAATCCCAAATATCAGAACATCTTCGCGGTCGGCGTTTGCGTAGCCATCCCCCCCGTCAGCGCAACGCCGGTCGCGACAGGTGCACCGAAGACCGGATATATGATCGAGTCGATGGTGACCGCTACGACACACAACATTGCCAGGCTGCTCAAGGGTGCCGACCCTGACCGGAAGGGAACGTGGAATGCCGTGTGCCTCGCCGACTTCGGCGATACCGGCGTCGCTTTCGTCGCGCTACCGCAGATTCCCCCGCGCAACATGAACTGGGCGTCAAAGGGCAAGTGGGTACACGTCGCCAAGGTGGCGTACGAGAAGTACTTCCTGCACAAGGTGCGTACGGCGAAGACCGAGCCGTACTACGAGAAGACGATCATGAAATTGATCGGTGTCGAGCGCCTCAAGGAAAAGAGCTAAAGCGCGAAGCGGTCAATCCGCGGTGAAGCCGGAGCTGGCGACATTCGCCTCTCCCGGCTTGCGCGCGCGACGCAGGAACACGCGGATGCCCCAGGCGCACGATAGCGCACCGAGCGATACGCCGAGGAACAGGAACTTCGTATCCACCTGGACACCGAGGTAAATGCCGAGGATCACCAGCAACAGGCCGACAAGCAGCCAGTAGTGCGGCGCGCGTTCATACAGGGAATTCGGTAGATCCATCGTTTCGGCCTCTGGGCTGATAGCCACCTAACGGCAGAGCTCCTCTTTCTGAGCACGGGTCTCGGCAATGGTTCTTGCGGCGTCTTCCTTGCTCAGGTACTCGCGCTCACCACTGTCGTTGGTCTTGTACAGCCGCGGCGCATTGACGTACGACTCGTAAATCTCGGTGGCGCGCTTGCAGTAATAGGCTTCCGCTTTCTCGCGCTCCGCCCGCTCTTCGGGCGTTTCACCCGGGTAGGCGTATCCCGATCCCGCCTTGTCTTCGCCACCCTGCACATCCGTTAGCGAACCACTGGAAACCCAGACCAGTTCGACCGAAACCGCATCTTCGTGGTCGGGCGTGTCGCTGTAATGGATGTCGCCACTCTCATCGACCCAGGTGTAGATGGGCGTGTTGGTATCCACGAAGTGTGTCTTGCCCTGGGCGTCAACCCATTTCCAGACGTCGGCTTGCGCTGCCGTGCAAAACCCGGCCATCAGGACCAGCAAGGCGAGATACTTTTTCATAAAAAGCGCTCCTTTCGAGGGCGCAGTATGGATGGATTTCACGGCCAATCCTTTGACTGAGGTCACAAAACCGCTCCCGCCTCCCCAAATTGTGACGGCTTTACGTTTTCTGTTCGTAACCGACATAACACCGTGCACAGTTCACAAAACCGACTGCGGGCTCGCCCCAAAATCGCACAAACCCGACCTGCGTCTCATCGCGAAAAGCGCACAACCACTACGATTTCGTCGTGGCTGTCGGCTATTCGTGACACCCGGGAAATTCACAACGACAGCCCGCCTGTACAGGAATTATGTAATGCGACGAGAGAACGGCTTTACGCTCATCGAACTCATGATCGCAGTCGGCCTTACCGGCCTGCTGCTGTCGATGGCCGTGCCTGCTCTCGATATCTTCGTCTCCAACGCACGGCAGACCGGCGCCATCAACGATTTCGTCTCGACCATTCACAAGGCGCGCAGCACGGCGGTGACAACCAACACGCGGGTCACGATCTGTCCGAGTTCAGGTGGCACCAACTGCGAGGCGGTCGGCTGGAACAACGGCTGGATTGCCTTCTCTGACATCGATAGCGACCGCAATGTCGACAACAACGAGACCATCTTTGCCACCATGGGCGAAGTCGACGGACTGGCTCTGCAGTCGGCGGAATTCGGCACGTTCATGATGTATCGCCCCAACGGCCGTGTCATGAACGCCGGGCTGAACGGCAGCGCCGGCGCGATGACGTTTTGTGACGACCGGGGACCCAACCACGCCAAGGTCATGATCATCGACCTGTCCGGTCGCCCGCGTCTCAGCAAGACCATGGCGGACGGTAGCGCGCCGGTTTGCTTTTAGGGGCCACTCATGATGCGACGATTCGTACAACGTGGTTTCTCGCTGATCGAAATGCTGGTAGCGCTTGTCGTCTTCAGCGTCGGCCTGCTCGCGATTGCCGGCATGCAGACCATGTCCAAGCAGGCAAACTTCGAGGCGCTGCAGCGTACCGCGGCATCGCAAATAGCCTACGGCCTGCTCGAGGACATCCGGGTCAATGGTGATGCCGTGAACGTCTACCTTGGCGCCGGCGAGATGGGTGGTGGCAGCCGCGGCGGCGAACCTGCACCGAATTGCTCCGGCAACTCGATCTGCAATGCAACCCAGAAAGCAGCTCACGACCTCTGGTTCTGGGAGCAGGTGCTCGATGGCAACCTGGAAATGAACGGAAACACCGGCGCCGGTGGCCTCGTAATGCCAACGCTCTGCATAGGCGGGCCGGGCGGCGGAGGCGCGGGCATCTACACAGTCACAGTCACGTGGCGAGGAACCGCGTCGCTCGCCAATGCCAACCCGAGCGACTGCGGGACAGCGGGTGGCGATTACGGTGACAACAACGAGTTCCGCCGCATCATGCAGATCCCGACCTACATCGACCCCACGATTTGAGAAGGCATCCGATGACAGCAACACGGAAAGACTTGCAGGCAGGATTCTCGGTCGTCGAGCTGATGATCGCCATGCTGCTGTCGATGGCGCTGGCCGGCGCAATCATTTCCGTCTTCATGAACAATACCTACAGCTTCAACCAGGACGAGAATGTCGGCCGGATGCAGGACGACGCACGTCATGCGCTGCGCGAAGTCGCGTTCGACCTGAGCATGGCGGGGCACTATGCCGACCTGCATATTCCAGGCACCGTTTCCTACGACGGCGACCTCACGATCGGCTCTGACTGCGGTCCGGCCGGCGAAGTCAACTGGATCTACCGTGCGACCGAAGCCGGCACCGGCAATAGCCTGTCTATCACCGCGATCGACAACGCCACCAATGCCGAGGTTACGGCCGCCTATTCCTGCTTCCTCGGCGGCGAATTACTGGATGGCACTGATGTAGTCGCGATCAAGCGCGTAGCAGGAGCAGAGGCCAACGTACTATCGGCGAACGGAGCTTACCTGCGCACCAACGGAACCGTCGGCGTACTTTTCAGCGGTACGGCTCCGACCTCTCCGCCGGTTGCGATCGCGCCGCCACGTGCCGACTGGGCCTTCCGTCCGAGCATTTACTACATCCGCCAGTTCGCGAATACGCCCGGCGACAACATTCCGACGCTGTGTCGCAAGGTCCTGCTCGGCGCTGGACCCAGCATGGTGACGGAGTGCCTGGCGACCGGCATCGAGAACCTGCAAATCGAGTACGGCATCGACACCACGCAGGACGGGCACCCCAATGTCTACCTGACCGACCCGACGCTTGCCCAGATGCAGGACGTCGTGGCCGCGCGCATCTTCCTGATCGGCAGAACCACCGAGATCGACACGCGCTACACGAATACCAAGACCTACTCGATCAGCAACGCGCCTGACCTGGTGCCGAACGACAGTTTTCACCGACGCGTGTTCTCCACGAGCGTGTCGATCCAGAACATCCGCACGATGAACATGATGGGCTTTTGATATGAAGCATGGACGTTACTCTTCCAGGGCAAGGCAACGTGGGGCGATTCTCGTCATCGCACTGATGTTCCTGGTCGCTATCACGCTGTACACGATCTCATCGATGCGTTCGAGCAACATTGGTTTGTTCATGGCGCAAAACGAGGAGTCTCGGGTTGCCGCCGCGCAAGCCGCGCAGGCACTTGCGGATGCGATTGTTGCGACGCCCGCATCGACGCCGGTCGTTGGCGTATCGGGCTACACGGCCTGCACAGCTAATGAATCAGGCTGTACACGCAACGACCTGCCAGTCACTGACCCGGTGCTGGCCTATGCGATTGCCAACGACTACATCGCGGCCCGCGTCGAACGGACGGGAACGATCTTCCGTCCGCCACCGCGGGTCGTGGAAACCAGCATCGACAAATTTTCGAGTGCGTCGTTCCGGGTAACGACCACTTATGACCGAGTTGACGAAGGCCTAGGCCGCGAGCAGGTCACCGAAGGTGTCCTCGTGCTCGTGCCGAAGCTGTAAAGAAAGCGGGGATATCGGTATGGATACCAGGCTCCTGAAATCAGTCATTACCGCGACGCTCGCGGTACTTGTGTTCACGGTCGGTGGCGCGCGCGCCGATGACACCGACGTTTACATGAATCCGGGCGCCGGCCTGCCGCCGGGCAGCGAGCCCATGGTCATGTTCTCGCTCGACTACCGGCCGAACCTCGGTTCGACGGCATGTAACGGTGGTGAGTGTGATGCACTGATCAAGGAAGGCTACATGCCGTTACAGGCTTCCTACACTTTCTTTGATGTCCTGCGCGGGGCACTGCGCAAGGTCTTCGACCCGCTCGAGGGCGTGCGCGTCGGCCTGATGCTGAATCATGACCATATCAATAACTGCGAAGGCTTCGGCCGCACTGGATGCAGTAACGGTGGCTACATCGCTATGGGCTTCGAGTCGTTCCAGAAAGGCGACGCCAATGGGGCCAAGGCGCGTTTCCACAATATTCTCGATTCGATGCCGACTCCGCAAGGCAACCAGAGCCACTCGTACCAGGGCAAAGAGCTGTTTTTCGAGTTCTTCCGCTACCTGACCGGACAGGGTGTCTACAACGCGCACAATGGGTATACCGATTATTCGACTAGCCGCGCCGATAACCTCGACGTCGACTACCCGGCCATCGCCTGGGATACGGCGATCGAATCAGGACCAAAGATGCGGCCGGAGTACATCTCACCAATCAGCCCGACCGGTGCCTGCTCGAAGATCTACTCGGTCAACGTCATGTTCCAGGTCTCGAACCAGGACGACGATTCCGATTCCGCCATTGAAAATCTCGTCGAGTACGGCGGGTTCGGCTCGCCGCAACAGCAATTCGCCGACGTCATCCAGTACCTGTACGACGCCGACCTCGCCAGCGGCAAATACGGCTCAGCACCCGATCTCGACGACAAGCAAAATGTCATTTCCTACTTCATCGTCGACAAGACGAAGATCAACACCACGACCAAGGGATACGCACGGGCAGGCGGTACCGGTGTGCCGCTGGCACTTACCGAGAATCCCGACGAACTCGTTGCGACCCTGCAGGAAATCTTCCGCCAGATCCTGAGCGTCAGCACGACTTTCGTTGCGGCATCCGTCCCGGTCAACGTTTTCAACCGCGCCGAGATTACCGACAATGTCTACATCGCCCTGTTCCAGGTCGACGACAAGGCGCGCCCTTACTGGGTCGGCAATGTCAAAAAGCTGCGCCTTGCGGGCGCGAATGACGCGTCGGCTGACGGGATTTTGGTCGACTCGACGGGAACGCCGGCAATTGCCGCGGACGGTCGTATCCGGTTCGACGCCCTCACCGACTGGACCGTTGCAGCAGCGCTGCCGACCGCCGACCCGGATGCCGGCGAAGTAAACGGTCGTGACGGCCGCGTCGTCGACCGCGGCGGCGCCGGGCAGCGTGTCCCGGGCATGATTCTCGGCAGTCCGCAGGAGGCCAATGGCCTCGGCGGTCGCACCATGTTCTACGATCGCACCTCGACGTCGCTCGCCAACCTCAATATCGACCTGATCACTGCGGCAGCCCTGCAGTCCGATTTCGATGTCGCCACCGCGACAGAAGCGGCAGAGCTGATCGCCTACGCACGCGGTCTCGACATTGACGACCTCGACGGCGATGGCGAACGTGACGAAGCGCGCGACTGGCTGTTCGGCGATGCGCTGCATTCGCGGCCGCTGCCGATCAACTATGGCGCGCTCGGCGGCTACTCGAGCCCGGACAATCCCGCTATCTACATTGCCGTTGCGACCAACGACGGCCTGCTGCGCATGATTCGCAACACGCGGACCAGCGGCGCACAGAGTGGCGAGGAGGTCTGGTCCTTCATGCCGCGCAGCGCTATGGCGGCCCAGAAAGTGCTGCGCGCCAACGGTACGGGCATGAAGCATCCGTACACGATGGACGGCGCTCCGGTCGCATTCATCCAGGACCGCAACCGTGACGGCTCGATCGTTGCCAGCGACGGGGACCGCGTCTACCTGTACGTCGGCATGCGTCGCGGCGGCAAGGCTTACTACGCCTTCGACGTCACCAATCCCGAGAACCCGGACCTGATGTGGACAATCGAGAAAGGCGGCGACTTTGCCGAGCTCGGTTACACGTTCTCCAACCCACGTGTCGGGCTGGTCAACTCGGCAAGCGGCCCCGTGCCGGTGGTCATGTTCGCGGGCGGCTACGACCTCAACAAGGACACGCGCGGCAGCGTCGGTACCGACGACTCCGAGGGCAACGCAATCTTCGTCGTAGACGCCGAGACCGGGGACCTCGTCTGGAAGGCCGTTCAGAGCGGAGGTGGCAGCGCCACGGTGTTCGAGCACCCGCGCCTGACGGACAGCATTCCGTCGACGCTTTCGGTGGGCGACACCGATGGTGATGGCTTCACGGACCGCCTCGTTGTCGGTGACACCGGCGGCAACGTCTGGAGAGCCGACCTTCACGGGCCCGACACGGCCGACTGGAAGCTTACGCTACTTGCCTCGCTCGGCCGCCACGGCACGGGTGCGTCAGGAATCGCATCCGATCGTCGGTTCTTCCATCGCCCTGACCTGGTGCCGAGTAAAGATAGCGACGGGATGTTCGACGCCGTTGTCATCGGCTCGGGCAACCGGCCGAATCCGCTCGATATGGATGGCATGACGACCGACTACGCGTTCATGATCAAGGACCGTCACGTGGCGCCGGGTAGTGGTGTCGATGAGAACATCCAGCTCGGCGACCTCGGCGATGTAACCAGCAACTGCCTCCAGTCAGAGACCCCGTGCACGGTAGACCTGTCCGATGGCTGGCGCCTGATGCTTACGGAGCCGGGCGAGAAAGCGCTGGCTACGCCGCTCACAATCACGGGCAAGACGTTCTTTACGACGTACCTGCCGCAAGCCGGCTCGGGCGCGACCGCGTGCACGCCGAGCGAGGGCGGCGGCAGGCTCTATGCCGTGTCATTGCAGAATGCGACGGCTGTCATCAACTACGACACCAGTGACGACGATGCCAACAATCCGGACGCGCCGTCGAGCGTGTCGGATCGCAGCGTCGAATTGCAGTCGCTGGGTATTCCGGCCGAAGTCGTATCCGTTCCGCCGAACAAGATCCTGCGGCCTGACCTGCAGATCGACAACCTGGATGCCACCACTCGCTGGCGTACGTTCTGGTACCTGGCAGAAGACGAGGACCTGTAAAAGACATGAACATTGCCCTGCCAAAATTCCAGCGTGGTGTCACGCTCATCGAACTGCTGGTGGTGGTTGCGATCATCGCCTTCCTGTCCGCGATCGCATTCCCGTCCTACGACCGCTATATCGTCAGGACCAAGCGAGCGGTCGCTCAGAACGTCCTGATGCAGGTCGCCGACCGGCAGCAGCAGTTCTTCATGGACAACAAGCGCTTCGCCGCCAACCTGACGAACCTGGGTTTCGGCGCCAGTCCGTTTGTCGTCGACGATGACGGCGCGGCGACGGTTGCCGGCGACCCGGATGCGGTCTACTCGGTGACGTTGTCGAACGTTACCCAGACGACGTGGACGGCAACGGCTGCGCCGCTCAACGGGCAGCTTTCACGCGACGCGGATTGCGGCAACCTGTCGATTACCCAGTCGGGCGACAGGGACAGCGCGGGCGGAGGCAGCAACTGCTGGTAGCTACAGCGCCTCGAGCACCCGTTCCAGCCGTGCCCTGACGTCATTCGCCAGCGGCACGACGCCGGGGTCATTGACGAGCGACATGACGCTGACCGGGTCCATGAAATCGACATGCACCTTGCCCTCGGCATCTTCGCGCACGAGCACGTTGCAGGGCAGTAATAGCCCGATGTCTTCCACCGCCGAGATGGCCTGGAATGCCAGTGCCGGGTTGCACGCGCCGAGAATTCGATAACGCGGCATGTCCTTGTCGAGCTTCTCTTTCATCTTTGCCGCAACGTTGATGTCGGACAAGACACCGAATCCTTCCTTGGACAGCTCGGCCGTTACCTTATCGATAGCGGCATCGAAAGGCTGGTCGACAATCTTGCCGAACCCGAAATCTGAACTCATAACGGTTTCCTACGCGGGGCAGTCTTTACGCCCGCAATAAATATCGTGTAACAGGTTGATGACTCGATCTGCCGGCCCGCTGGCGAGCGAGTAGTAGATCGTCTGCGATTCTCGGCGAGTCCTGACAAGCCCCTGCTGGCGCAGGCGGGCGAGTTGCTGGGACAGGGCCGACTGGCTCAGCGGCACCATTTCGTTTAGTTCGCCGACCGAGCGCTCGCCCTCCGCGAGGATGCACAGGATCATGAGGCGGCTCTCGTTACCGAGAGCCTTCATCAGCCCAGCCGCATCCGACGCGTGGTCCTGCATTTCTCCCGCATGGCCGAGGTTGGGTGCTTTGGTGCTCATCAGCGCTCTAATATAAGGAATAATATATTAGAAGTCCATAATTTAGTCTTTTCTTAAAGTTGGCCCTTTAGTCCACAACGTATTGGTATATAATCGCCCGGCGCTTGACGGGGCGCACCGCAATAACAAATTCTCCGGAGCACTACCTTGAGTCGGGACCAGAAATTTTTTGACATGTATTCCCTCGTTATCGGCGTACTCGCCGCTGTAACGATCGGAATTCTCGTGCTTGCCATGAACCTGTCTGAAAGGACACAGACCGTGTTCACGCGGGAATCCGCTGAATACCAGGCCGCCGTGGCAGAGCGCATCCGGCCGGTCGGCCAGGTTTACATGCCTGGAGAAGAGCAACAGGCGGCCGCACCGGTCGTCGAGACGGCAGCCGAAGCAGAGCCTGTCGCGACAACCATGACGGGCCCGCAGGTGTACAACAACGCATGCATCGCCTGTCACGGCAGCGGCGTCGGCGGCGCACCGATCATTGGCGATAGTGCGCAGTGGAGCGACCGTATCGCGCAAGGCATGGACACGCTCACGAAACATGCCATCGAGGGTTTCACTGGCAGCGCCGGCTACATGCCCCCGAAAGGCGGTCGACTCGACCTGTCGGATGACGAGATTATCGGCGCCGTCGAATACATGGTTGGCGAATCGTCCTAAGCACGCCGATCAAGGCAACGTAACGACAGCGCCTCCGCAATGTGCGGGGGCGCTATTTTTTTGTGGACGCCGAGGTCGGCGATCGTTCGCGCGACCCGCAGGATACGCTGGTGCGCACGCGCTGAAAGACTGAACCGGTCGGCGGCATTGTCGAGCAGTGCCCAACCCGCGTCGTCGAGGCGACAAACCCGTTTCAGGGCCGCGCCATCCAGCAGCGCATTGGGCATCCCCTGGCGCTGCACCTGGACCTGCCGCGCGGCGCTGACACGCCTCGACACAGTAGCGCTGCTTTCCGCTCCGTCCTCGCCGTGGCGCAATACGTCAGTCGACGGGCGCAGGACTTCGACGTGCAGGTCGATGCGATCCAGCAGGGGTCCGGATACCTTGTTGCGATAGGCGACGACCCGGTCACGGCTGCAACGACAATCCGATTTTTCGTCACCGAGGTAGCCGCACGGGCAGGGATTCATCGCCGCGACCAACTGGAAGCGCGCCGGGAAATCAGCGTGCATCCCTGCTCTCGCAATGCGCACCGACCCGGCTTCGAGCGGCTCCCGCAGCGCCTCGAGGACCGTGCGATTGAATTCCGGTAACTCGTCCATGAATAGCACACCGTTGTGTGCACGGGAGATTTCGCCGGGCGCCAGCGCACGTCCGCCGCCGACGAGGGCGGCCGCACTCGCCGTATGGTGCGGTGCCCGGAACGGGCGTGTCCGCCACGTCTCTGTGGAAACCGTGGCACCGGCCAACGAGCACACGGCTGCCGCATCGAGCGCTTCCTGCTCCGCCATTGGCGGCAATATACCGGGCAGCCTGCGCGCGAGCATGCTTTTGCCCGTGCCGGGCGGGCCAATGAATAACAGGTTGTGAAAGCCGGATGCGGCAATCTCGAGTGCGCGCTTGGCGAACTGCTGTCCTTTGACATCGAGCAGCTCGGGGGCCGACGAGGCGGCCTCGAGGGGCTCGGGAATGGCCGCTGGTTCCAGGGCTTCGCGACCCGCCAGGTGATCGACGACGTCGCGCAGGCAGGACGCCGGATATACGCTCGCCCGCGCCAGCGTCGCCTCTGCCGCATTGCCCTGCGGTACGATGACGGCGCGACCCGCGGCCTGTGCCTTGATGACCGACGGCAAGAGGCCGGTCACGGCACGCAGCGATCCATCGAGCGCGAGCTCGCCATAGATTTCCACATCACGCAGTCTGGATGCCGGCAATTCGCGGTTTGCTGCAAGTATTCCGACCGCAACAGGGAGGTCGTAGCGGCCGCCGGTCTTGCGCATCTCGGCAGGACCGAGGCTGACCGTGATGCGCGACTGGGGAAACTCGAAGCCCGAAGCCAGCAGCGCGCTGCGAACCCGGTCTTTGCTTTCACGTACGGCTGTTTCCGGCATGCCGACAAGGTTGAACACGGGCAAGCCGCCTGAAAGGAAGACCTCGATCGTGACAGGCGGCGCCTCGGTGCCGTATTGCGCGCGGCAATGCAGTATCGCCAGGCCCATGTGGCCCTCCATGGCCAATGGTTGATGGAAAACGGTTCGCGGCCCTTGCGGGCAATGCCGCTCCTACGCTTGCTCCAGTTCCTTCAGCTTCGCCTCGAGCGCTGCGAGCTTGTCCCGCGTTCGGGCGAGGACCGCGCGCTGCACCTCGAACTCCTCGCGAGTCACGAGATCGAGCTTGTTGAGGGAGCTGCGCAGCACCGAGCGGAAGTTCTGTTCGAGGTCGTCACGAACTGCGCGCAGACCCTCGGGCACCGCCTCGGCGAGTTTGCTGGCGATGTTGTCGACTGATTCTTCGTTCATAGCGATGTGATACCCGACCCCCGGAAAAAACACCAGTCGTAAATTCGCCAACGAACACGAGTAATGCGTCGTTCCGTTTCGGTGCAATACGGCAACTGGCTGCACCAGTCCGGTGCGACAGCCAATCGGTATCAACTGCAACTCGCTGATATTTCGGTCCTTTCAGGAATTGGCACGGTATCTGCTCTAGACAGGGGCAACGTCATAAACGTTACCCAAACTACTTTTGGAGCAAAGACATGAAAAAGACCATCTACGGACTGACGCTACTGCTGATTACGGCCACTGCGCAGGCTGATTTGTCCGGCAATCTCGGTTACATGAGCGAGTATCACTTCCGCGGCATCCTGCAAAAGGTCTCCTCGGTCAGCGGCGGACTTGATTACGAATCCGGCGGTTTCTACGTCGGCACCTGGGCAGCCGACGTCGGCGACGGGCTCGAAGTCGACGGCTATTTCGGCTACGGCACGGAAGTCGGCGACGTCAGCCTGAGCATCGGTTACACGGGCTACTTCTACACGGGTGACTTCGACGACACCTACCAGGAAATCAACCTGGGCGCCGGCTTTGGCATGCTGTCGCTCGATGTTGCCATCGGTGAGTACGCCAACTTCGATGGTCCGACACTCGACTACACCTACTACGCCCTGACGCTCGAGAACAACGGCTTCTACGGAACCTACGCCGGCTTCTCCCAGGATGCCGACGGTAGTTACCTGGAGCTCGGATACGGCACCACAGTATCGGACATCGATCTCGGTATCGCCCTTATCCTCGCCGATAAGGACCTGACGCCGGACTTCGAAATCGGCGGCGAAACGTTCCTGACGCCTTCAGATGAATCGCTCGTGTTCACGATCGGCAAGTCGTTCGATATCAACTAATCCAAACGGGGCGGCCCCGGCCGCCCATTCTTCGACTAAGGGGAATTAGCAATGAAAATGATTACGGCGATTATCAAGCCGTTCAAGCTCGACGATGTCCGTGAGGCGGTAGCCGACATCGGCATCCAGGGCATCACGGTTACCGAGGTTAAAGGGTTTGGCCGGCAGCGCGGGCACACGGAGCTCTACCGTGGCGCCGAGTACGTGGTCGACTTCCTGCCCAAGGCCAAGATCGAACTCGCGGTCGACGACAGCGTTGCGGAGCAGGTTGTCGAGGCGATCGCCAATACGGCGCGTACCGGCAAGATTGGAGACGGCAAGATCTTCGTCACCGAGCTGGTCGAGGCCATTCGTATTCGCACCGGTGAAACCGGCGCCGAAGCCGTTTAACGACACGGAGGATCTATCGTGGAAGCAACACAGGTAGCGGCGCAGGTGACGGAACTCGCTTATGCGCTGGACACATTTTACTTTCTCGTCATGGGCGCACTCGTCATGTGGATGGCGGC
>Ga0209536_100009859_pt1 | contig 14136 bp, 8 predicted proteins | sample DeeMarSeWOR28_12_FD_187461 | JGI IMG/M metagenome (GOLD analysis project Ga0209536, IMG submission 187461) | Marine sediment microbial communities from White Oak River estuary, North Carolina - WOR-2-8_12 (SPAdes) (version 2) | ecosystem: Environmental > Aquatic > Marine > Intertidal zone >...
AACTGGCAGGATCTATGTCAGAATGCATCTGTAAACGAAAATATTAAGGAAAGAAAAAGGAGGAAAACATCAGGACTGAGAAAGAATTATCATGTAAGAACCTTAATTCTCATTTTTAGTCTGATGCTAGTAGTGGTAATTGCAGCTATTGCTCTTTTAAATAGAAATACTATACCTGAATATAGCCTCAGCATACGCAACCCAAAAGATACCATTCCCTTTACAGCTGTTTTTGACTATAATGTACCATCAAAATCAAAAGATAGTATATACATTGATATCCCTGAATATAGCAAAGTAACACTTCTTCCTGATAAAAATATTTATACCCACTGGATAAATAAAGCAGGGTATTTTGCTATACCTGTTGTTTACAGGAATAAGGTCATGGATACTTTGTTTATCCACTCACTTAATACAAGGTGGCAATCAGGTATCTATAGTGAAGAACCTGAAGTGAGCTTTACACCCTTTCTGGAGACTGTTATAGATCCGACTATTGATGATATGTTGTATATATCTCCTTCTTCAATCCAAAAAGCCGGTATTGACAGCCTCTCAAGATATATGCTTGAATTCAGGTTATTCAGAGATTTTAATGTGACACTTGATAATTGCACAATTGAAACTATAGCCAGAAACAGTGATGAAACGGGGGGTAAACCGTGTTATGATATTGATATCGTTCTTATAGGAGAAAGCGGGACCGTCAGGATAGTTTTTACTGAAAAAAAATGTTCAAGGTTTGTACAACTTGTAATTGGTGAAGTTACGTATAATGGCAGAAATCATGACCTTTCAATGTTCTCAGCAGATATCAGCGACTGGACAGCCTTCAGGACAGTGATCAGAGATGGTGTTGCAATTATATCAATTAATGGGGAGGATATATTCAGTCAAACCTATACACGTCAAATGGGTACTCTCAAGGGTATTAAAATTAGATTTTTTGGTAGCGGTCAGGCTCAGAGCATTAAAATAACTGATAAATCAGGTATAAGATTATTCATGGATGATTTTAAGTATGATTGAAGAATATAAGCAGTCTATTTTTTTATGGTATGTTGGATTAAAAACTTTTAGATTAAAATAAAATAATGAAAAACAAACAATTAAACCGACGTGATTTTATTGTAGGACTTTCCGGCGTCACTCTTTTCAGCATATTCCCTATATCCTATGGAAAAGCATTAAAGCATACAAATATGAATTTAAATAAACATGATATGGAATTGAGACCTCATCACATACTGGATATCATATCTGATCACGGAAATGGTATCATCTATCAGCCTAATCCTTTTGGCCACTCTTTACATATTGTAGCTCCAAAACTTCTGTCCGATCTTGATCAGAAGATCAAACTGGTACTTGGCGCAGATAATATTTGCGTAGGTTGCAAGCATCTTATGCCGGATGGTAAATGCAGTGATGTTCTACCACAGCTCACACCCTCGCCCTCAAAGCAGGCATATAATGATGTGCTGGATTGCCGTTTGTTTGATCTGTTTGCATTGGATATAGATACAGTTCTATCCACACGCAAATACCTGGAAATGGTAAATGAAAAGGTGCCAGGCATTGAAGAAATATGCACACATCCCAAAGAAGACAAGCAAGTACGTCTTAAAGGACTTATTAATGGATTAGTAAAGGTTGGCATTCGCAATCATGCCTGATTAGTTTATTAAACTGATCCCTGTTAGGATACAAGGATATCCTGATCACTATGCTGAATAAGAAAAGGAGGATCAACAGAAGGTATGTAAGTCCCGGAATTAAACAGCTCCCAGTTTTCCTGATATAGCAAGTTCATCGGCTACATAATTCAGTCCTATGGATTCCAGTGCTTTGCGCGTTGGATATCCGGTTGATGCATCCCATCCCATAAGATTATAGAACAGGGTTTTGAATTGCTCAAACTGTTGCCTGTCTATACTTCTGTTTGTATAGCCATAATAGTCCCATTTTCCATTTTTTCTGCCCGGCAGAAAAGCATTAGGAACATCAACCGCAGTTCCTGGCAGATTGTATATAAACGGAGCAAAATGCACCATGTCTCTATGACGGCCCTGCAGCGCCCATATTGCATTATCGAGATTCCAGATTTTCTTTCCCAGATTAATACCATCGAGGAAGGTCATTCCCTTACCGGTAACAGCATTCAGGAACATAGGTTCAGCCTCACCGGTCGATCCAATCTTCCCGGGGGCATACTGGTTAACGAAATCGGGCCATCTCCAGTCACAGAACAGTGCTGACTGTTTCCAGAACCTTGTATAGTATCTGTGCCAGGCAACAAGCATTGCCATGTTTTCTGAATAGATATTTTCGTCACTGAAATCAAGCATAGACATATTACCCTGAAATGGTTCCATCTTATCCGTAATTATTTTAACCACCTCTTCTGCTTCTGCCATGGGTGTACCTCCGTACAGTTTTGCAACCGATGCATCCCACTTCAGCCAGTCCAGACCATGTTCGTTAATATCCCTGTCGCCAAGAATGGTTCCGTAACCCCAGTATACCTGGGCACGAGGTTCTTTGTGGATTGGTAGTCCCCAGTATGGGAACATAAGCATTCCGTTTGTCATGTCTTCGTCCAGCCGTCCCCACTTTTCGGCTGCCCTGACAAAGCCTCCGCTTATATCATGCCCAAACTCACTAATGTTCCCTTTTCCATCGTCTCCATAAGAAACCATCTTTACAAACTGCTCAACAAACTGGTAGCTTCCATAATCGCTAAAATCCAGCGGACATTCCGGTATATTTCCGGAATGCAGGATACCATATTGATTAAGAAGAAACAGGTACAGCAGCCCGTATATCACTTCAACCGCATTCAATCCGTATTTGTTAATCAGATCACTTGCACTCCGCTGTATATCCAGTGTTTTTGCATCCCAGTAAAAGACTGTGGCAAAACAGGATGCTTCATTGCCCAGTTTATCTTTGTACCTCGCCCGGCATGCTGAGTGACAACCTACGCATGCCTGTGGTCTTTGATCCACCTGGGGCCTGGCTGAGCCCGGTGGATTTCCATAAATCAGTCCGGGTGTTGGCGGACTTTGAAACATTGTTCCTCCACTACGCAACTGTTTCATATCAAAAGCGTAATTCTTCTTCTGCCACAATCTGGCACTGATCAATGCATTAGGATCAGAAATATCAATATCACCTGTTCCTATTACGCTAATTGCCTTCAGGTTTTTTGAACCCCATACTGCTCCAAATCCACCCTGTCCCGCGGCATTCCCTGCATCATGTATAAGACATGCTACTTTACTCAGGTTCTCGCCGGCAGGGCCAATAGTAAGCACTGCCGGTTTCTGGGTCGTTCTTTTAGGATTCTCATCGATACTCAGGTTAAGCCATTTATTGGACTGTTTTGCTCCTCTGATCTCATGCCAGATCATTTGCTGTGTTGTCCATGTATCCTTTCCCCAGAGTTGATCAGCGCTGCTGATTCTTACTTTTTCATTGCGTATATCCACCCATACCGGTTTATTTGCCTTCCCTTCGATCACGATGCCATCCCATCCTGCAAATTTTAACATCGCACCAAATCGCCCCCCGAAATTACTTCTAGTATACCATCCTATAGGATATGATTGCACTCCTATTGTCTGAACTTCAGTCCTCCCTGATGCTGCAGGAGCCAACGTGCCTGTCAGGGGAGATGTCATAATTGTAATTACATTGGAGGTATCAAATCCGTTTATTGTCTTATCTTTTACTATATCCCAGAAGATTGCAGATCCCATTCCGTGTCCTCCGATCCAATCTTCATACTTTTTTGTATCTATTAAAGATATCTTCCTGTCAGATAGGTTTATTCGAAGTATTTTCCCGGTCCAACCATTCATATTAAAGTCTCCTGTTATTATTGATATTCAGTTAATCAGTCGGATAGCCCAGTATTTTCCATGGAAGACCCCTGAGATTTACCTTATAGCCCTTAACGCCTTCCTGTTCCGGTATTTTTTTAGTAAATGTGATAGCACCGACCGGACATACCTCCACGCAACATTGTTTTCCTTCAGGCCCACCTTTTTCATCCCAGTAGGGGGTATCGAGACACAGGTCGCAGATCTGTGCATGAACCTTGTTGAAGTTCCAGATAGCCCTGCTTGGTAAATGAGGACAGGCTTCAACACAGCTCATACATCCAATGCACTTATCCTTATCAATTCTTCTGATATTCTTGTTCTCAGTGTCGACATATAGAGCACCTGAAGGACAAACCTCAACACATTTTGGCTCAGTACACTGCCGGCATTGTTCAAGTGTCAGGTCATCAGGAAATCCCTCAAATGGATCCTGGATCACCTGTATTCTGGCAAGGGATAGATTCTCTTTCCCTTCATGAACCAGTGAACAGGCCAGCATACAGGAGTAGCATCCCTGGCATTTCTTCGTATCCACAAGCAGATACCCGCCCGAGGCCTGAATAATTAACACTGTTTTATCGATGCATGCCATACCCGGTATTGATCCGACAACCAGAGATCCGATTGCTATATTTCTTGTAAGCTTTACGAAATCCCTCCGGGTATACTCGGAATCTTTCTTGATTACCTTCTTATTTTCATGATATTTCTGATGTCCCATTTAGCGAAGATCGACTATAAATAATATAACAAGGTATGAATTCATTCAGGTATTAGGTCCTATAATATTGGTTATTTTAGATTGTTGTCAAGAAACCTGAATATCTTGCTTAAATTTTCTTCAGTATAAAATGCTTTGCCATTTCCATGTCCTGTTGCAGGAAAGAGTTCCAGGTATACATTATCAGAGCCCAGCACCCAACCCAATTTACGTGCAAGGAGAACTGAACCCTGGTAGGGAACAAGGTTGTCCTCGGTTCCATGCTGAATAAAAAAAGGAGGATCATCAGAAGAAACATATGTCCCGGGATCAGCTTCTTTGACCAGTTCGGGCACCAGTGTTATATCTCTGCCCAGAAGATTTGATTCAGGAGCACCTGGAATAGAATGTATCATCGGATCTGGCACACCACTTTCTTCCAGCTGTTCATCCATTTTTAAGAAATCAGTGGGCCCGAACCAGTCAACCACTGCCTGTATACTGCTCGAATATTGCTGGTTTCCAAGACTCATATCTTCGAGCTTTTCCATATCTCCTGATGTCCCAAGCATTGCAGAAAGATGTCCGCCTGCTGATCCGCCCCAGGCTGCTATGTTATCCGAGTCGAAGTTATATTTGTCTGCATTAGCCCTTATCCATCTTATAGCGGCTTTGCAATCATATATCTGAGCGGGCCATATTTCCTCACCACTGAGACGGTAGTTTATGGAAATAACTGCATAACCACTTTTCAGTCCTTCCAGCATCGGCTCTACCTGTGCACCCCGCTTATCACCTGCTGCAAACCCTCCTCCATGAATTGATACTATAACAGGGAAAGGTCCATTACCTGATTCAGGAAGATAAATATCCAGTTTCTGGGCTTCTGACATTGATGCATAAGGGATATCCAGAAACTTATTCTTTATATTAGAAACATCAGCCATTCTTACCTGGCTAAATCCCGGGAATGCAGTTAATCCGAAGAGACAAATAAATAGGGCTAATCTTTTCATAGTTAATGTATTAATTAAGACTATTCATTAGATATTCACCAATTATCATTGACAGAACAACTCACTTTCCTATACAGAAATTCTTGAAAATATTACCAAGTATTTCATCAGTGGATATTTCACCGGTAATTTCACCCAGATAATGGATTGCCTGCCTGAGATCCACTGCTATGAGGTCTTCCGGAATTCCTTTGTTAAAACCATCAAGTACTCGACTAAGACTATCAGAACACTCCTTTAAAGCCTCGTAATGCCTGAGGTTTGTTACTATAAGCTGTTGTGAGGCAGAACGTGAGGCATCAATAATTCCGGTAAGTTTTGAAATCAGATGAGTTATACCTTTTCCTTTTGTGGCGGAAATCAGAACACACATATCCTGAGGACATTTCAACAATGATCTCATTTCTTCAACTTTTGCTTTAGATATTAAATCTATCTTATTAATTATCAGCAGAAGTACTTTCCCTGTATACTGTATCTGTTTTTTGATTTCCGAGAATGACTCATTGATAGCCTGTGCTCCATCTGCCGCCTCTGCAATAAGCATTACTACTTCAGCCTGTTCAATCTTCTGATAAGTTCTCCTAATGCCAAGGTTTTCAATTATGTCACCTGTTTCCCTGAGACCTGCAGTATCTATAAACCTGAACAGTATACCTTCAAGAATAATTGTATCTTCTATAGCATCACGTGTGGTGCCAGGAATCTCTGAAACAATGGCCTTATCATCCTTGAGCAGGGCATTAAGAAGCGTCGATTTGCCAACATTTGGTTTGCCCACAATAGCAACGGGAACTCCTTTCTTAATAGCATTGCCATATTTGAATGAATCTCTAAGTGAGTCTGTATAGGTTTTCACCTCTTCAACCATTGATTTCAGCTCTGACCGGTCAGCAAACTCAACATCTTCCTCTCCGAAATCAAGTTCAAGTTCTATCAGGGAGGCAAAATGCAGCATTTTCTCTCGCAATTTATTTATTTCCCTTGAATAGCCCCCGCGCATCTGCTGCATAGCCAGTCTGTGGGCTGCCTCAGTCTCTGAATTTATAATGTCAGCTACAGCCTCAGCCTGTGAAAGGTCCATCTTGCCATTTAAAAAAGCCCTCTGTGTAAATTCTCCAGGGCGGGCTGGGGATGCACCATTTTCGACCAGTAATTGCACAATCCTGTTCTGTATGTATGGTGATGCATGACAGCTTATCTCTGCCGAATCTTCTCCTGTATATGAATTAGGAGCTCTGAAAACTGAAACAAGCACATCATCAAGTATTTCATCCCTATCTATAATATCCCCGTAGACTATGCTGAATCCTTCTGATTTTGCTAATCCTTCCATTGCCTCAGCCTTAGCCTTAAAAACCCCATCCACTATCCCTAACGCATCCTTACCACTCACCCTGATTATAGAGATGGCACCCCCTGTCCCGGAAGCAGGAGCAACAATTGTTGTATTGAGATCAAGGTTCATAATTCTAATGTTTGGAATATTAAAACACTGGAATGTTGGAATACTGGAATACCGGGTTTTTTAGAAGTTTGAAGGTTTTGGGCTTGCTATTTGCTGCAATGTTATAAAGGTAAAATTCAAATCATTATTCCATTAATACATCATTCCAATATTGACTCACTCTGCTAAAGCGGAGTTTCGTCGAGCTCGCAGCACTCGGGTTCCTCCTGCAAACTCGTACTGCTCGGTTCCATTATATAATTAGTTCCGGATAATCGCGTTTCAATATCTTCAGGTTATTGTCTATCATTTCAGTCCTTTGTTTTACGCATAGATCAGAGCGGCCGGGATCTTCAGGTGTATTCTCAATATAATCAAGGAGTTTGTCAACACTTGTAGTTGCGACATGCATTCTGGTGTCTGAGGAAGCATAATAGATAAAAACAGTACCGTCATCATCCTTTATCCAACCATTTGAAAAAACAACATTTGAGACATCACCGACACGTTCATCACCTTGAGGTTCAATAAAATGTCCCGATGGTCTTTTTATTACTTTCCATGGCTCATTAAGATCGCTCAGAAATACATAAATAGTATATCTCAATCCTGCTGCGGTCCGTCTTACACCATGTGCCAGATGAATCCATCCTTTCTCAGTTTTAATAGGAGGGGGGCCCAGCCCATTTTTCACTTCTTTTACTGTATGGTATTTCCTGGGATCCATAAGAATTTCACTATCGATAGCGGCATTCTCCATTGAATCTGTAAATCCCACTGATATACCGCTGTCACCGGTTTCAATAAAGCCCGTCTGTGGCCTTGTGTATAACATATACTTGCCATTCACATATTCGGGATGCAGAACGCAGTTTCTTTGCTGAGATGCGCCTGATTTAAGATCAGGGAGTCTTTCCCAGTCAACAAGGTTTTTCGTACGAGCTATGCCACAAGAAGCAAGTGCAGCAGATGAATCTTCAGGCTTGCTATTATCTTTTCTCTCTGCACAGAAAAGTCCGTATATCCAGCCATCCTCGTGCTGTGTTACTCTCATATCATATACATTTGTTTCAGGATAATCTGTTACAGGCATTTGCACGGGACGGTCATGAAATACCCAGTTGTCGATTCCATTCGGACTTTCAGCCACTGCAAAGAATGATTTAACATCGAAGCCTTCTGTTCTTATTATCATGCAATACTTCCCGTCAAATTTTATCGCCCCGGCATTGAATGTAGTGTTAACACCCAATCGCATTATCAGTTCAGGATTCCTTTTGTGGTTCAGGTCATATTTCCAGAAAACGGGCACATGGTCGCGGGTAATAACAGGGTATATGTACCTCTCATAGATGCCATTACCCTTTTTCATGGCACGGTTCTTTTGTATAATCAGCTCCTCATGCCGTTTGAATAATCTTTTTACCTCCCTGTCAAATTCGTGTCTTTTCATATTCTGTTTCTTTGGAATATTGTAATAATGGATAATTGGAATATTGGTCCTAAGTCGTTAACCGTTTGTCTTTAGTCGTCTTCAAGCTTATTATACCAGTTAAATTTAAGAATAACAGATGTAATAGCCAGTATTATCAAGGAATAAATCAGGCCCTTGTATTCCTTAATAATAAGGTATACGGGTGCTACAATGAGCATCATCTGCCATACTGTGCCCACCAGGGAATTGAATACATCGCGCTTGAAAGCTTTATTCCTTATGAAGCCAGGATTATCTTTAATCACCGCCCTGTGAACGGGTTCCCAGAAACCCCAGGGTCGCACACTTGTATAGAAGCTTTTCAGTACTTTCATGTCATCGGGTTTCGTAATCAGGCATCCCAGTAGTGAACCTGCTGTCGATACAGGCAGAATAAACAGAGGAAAAGCAATTATAACTGAAAGGTCAGGAAACAACTTAGGTAATGCCAGTGATGCAGCCAGTCCGGCTATCATTCCCCAGAAATAGCCGTGTCCGTTAAACCTCCACCATATCCATTTGAGAAAATTGGCCGCGGCATAACCGCCGAACAGAGCGGCTGTTATCCATTGTAGTAAACTGTTAATTGAGCTCACAAAGAAACCGACTGCGACACCAATTATCACCATCACTACAGATGATAGATAGCTTAATCTTACGAGGGTTTTCTGGCTGGCATCAGGCTTGATAAAACGTTTGTAGATATCATTCACTATATATGCTGGACCGGCATTTACATTGGCTGCAAATGTTGACATGAAAGCTGCTATCAAACCGGCAAGGATAATGCCCAGGATACCTGCTGGAATAAAATTACTTAGTGCAAACGGCAAAACCTTTTCAAAATCAAGGCTTCCTTCACTCATCAGGGATTCAGGATGGAAATAAACCAGTGCAATCACTGCAAGGCCGGCAATCATCAGATATCTGGGGATGAAAAGCACAGTGGAGACAAACCAGCTCATCAGAGCAGATTCCTTCGGGGTGCGCGTGGCAAGTACCCTCTGCATGTCATATCCCGGTACTGGTCCGGCCACACTAACCAGTATACCTCTGAAAATAACAATCATCAGGAAAATAGAAAACAATTCATAACCGTCGGTATGTATCTTTTCATTCAAAATACGATTTATATCTTCGGGGAATGTTGACCAGTTAATATCCAGCTTCCAACCGAACGAAAGGCTTTTCCATCCATCGGGAACAACAGCATCAAGTTGTTCCGGAGAAACTGTCTTCAGGGCTATTATACCTATTATTATACATGATATGGTCATTACTATAAACTGCAATACTTCTGTAAGGACCACACTGAACATTCCCCCTTTGACAACATAAAGTGTTGTTATACCCATTATTATCAGGGCATACATTCTTTCAGATGATATATAGACACCCAGCACTGTTGTTGAGAGATCCCAGGGGAGGAACATCACCGAGAATTTACCTATTCCCTCAAAGGCGTATGCAATAAATCCTATTACAGCTACCAGTGCGAAAACAACAACTGATATATGTGACATTTTAGCCCCTTTGCTCTCGCCGAACCTTGTTTTAAGCCATTCTGCACCGGTAAGCACGTTTGATCTCCTCATCCAGACTGCAAGGAAAATCATAAGTATCACCTGATTCCATACCGGCCATAACCACGGGATAAAAGCACTTTTTATACCATATATGAACATAATTGCAACCATCCACATCGTACCGGTAATGTCAAACATTCCCGAAGCGTTGGATAGCCCCAGCATATACCAGGGAAGGCTTTTACCTCCCAGAAAATATGAATCCAGGTTTTTACTTGCTCGTTTTGATATCCAAAAGCCAAGTGCTACGGTCAATACCAGATATCCGAAAATGATTGAGATGTCAAGGGCGGATAGTTTCATCTTACCAGAAATAAGATGCTAAAATAGGAAAAAACATGACATTTGAAACATGGAATATTGGAATACCGGGGTATCGGATTTAACTAATGCTTTCCTAAACCATTAATCACTGCCTGGTGGCAGGCAGTCATTATGCCAGTATTCCTCTATTCCATTGTTTATCTTCCAAGGTTGGTAATATCAAACAGGTTATCTCTTATCTGTGTACCTGTTCGTATTTCGCTCATAATTATCTCTGACCTTCTGCCGTTACTTAAATTATCCGCTGTCATATGGCTTATTATGAATTTATTATCGGATATTGCCCTGACATCTTTTATCTCTATGGTTTTGTACAGTTCATCATAGCTGTCATAGAAATCCATTTTTTTCAGTACATAATTATTTTTATTTATAGTACTTATCTTCAACTTATAGCCATATTCATCTTCCTTTTCTCTATCAACAGGCTTGCTCTCAATAATATAGGCATTGTCATTTTCATCAAGGAACCTGTGGTTGAAGTCTTCCGTTGGAGGCGATGACATATCTGCATTGGTAAACTCAGATCCCATGAAGCTCTTTCCTTTATCCGAACTGACTATCCTGCGTGTGCGTTTTAACGCAGGCAGGTAAATCCACATATCATCCGGGCCATTATCATAGTCATGGATGAGCATAGTTGTACCTTCGACATCAGCAGGGGAAAGGAATTTTATAAGTCTTTTTTCTGTTCCGTCGGCATAACTTTTTGATGCGGTAATATTTGAACGCTCTCGGATTCTGCCCTTTGAATCAATGATGTTAAGGGAAGCTGCTGCCTCAAAAGATTCGACTTTCATAACATCCCTGCTCTTCTCCATTACTTCCTCAGCTGTTCCCTGGCCTATTAAAACTACAGACAGTGTTAGAAGTAATGACATAATAATTGCTTTTCTCATATTCTCTTTACTTATTCTATATTTTTTAACGTGTGATTTATACTCAACGAAAGATGGTTTGAATACCAGTAAGATAGATGGTATAACAAATAGTGCGCTTATCAGGCAAACGCTTATACTTATAAGCACCAGGTATCCAAAAAAACGTATGGTGGTAAAACCTGAAAATACCAGTACAGAGAATCCTACCAATACACTCATAGCATTGTATACTATTCCCCTCCCTGTTGTGGTCAGTGTCTTTATTGCTGCCTCCCTGTGATTCGATAAGACCAGCTCTGACTTGTATCGCCACAGGAAGTGTATGGTATAGTCAACACCTACTCCAATCATAATAGAAGAAAGCAAGGCTGTTGCTGGATTCAGTGATATCCCGGTAATTCCCATAAATCCAAGAAGGAAAATTACTGACGCTATTATAGGTATTGTGGATATCAATCCCCCTTTGAAAGATCTGAAGATAATTGTTAGCAGCGCCAGCACGACAAGTATGGCGAAAATTAATGAATTTATCTGGCCTGTCAGGATTTTATCTGAAAACTGTAGCATTATATAAGCATAACCGCCCAGAGTGATATCGACATTATCTCTTACCGAAAGGGAATTTACTTTATCAACTGCATTTCTTACAACATCAGTTGCAGGATTTTCGAACCTTATCATCAGGTGTGCCTTGGTATAGTCAAAATCCACCAGGCGGTCAAAATACTCAGGATCACCGCTCATATTGTATATTTCCAGTATTTGTGCAACAGCCTGTCTGCTATCAGGTATTCTGTTATAGCCATCTTCATTTTCATCGTAAAGGGCCTTGGTCATTTCCTTCAAAACAGTAGCTATTGAATATGAATCACCTACTCCTTCCATGTTTTTGAACTCCATGGTCCAGTTCTCCATTGTTCTTAGAAGCTCAGGTTCTTTTATATCACCTTCCATCATTACCGATATGCTTTGAGAACCCCCAAAATACTTGTTAATCATATTTGACGCCTGCTTGACAGGGTGTCTGGCAGGGAAAAAATTTTCCTGGTTACCATCCACTTTTATGAATGTAATTCCAACAGTAAAAATGACTGTAAGAATGGCTGAAATCAATAACACACGCCTTGGTCTTGATGTTACCATGCGTGAGAGCCTGGACAGTGTCCTGTCAAGAAATGACCCTGATATCTTTTCACTACCTACAAGGTGTTTTGATTTCGGTAACAATGACAACCATGCGGGCAGGAAAAACAGTGTCAGTAACACTGCAAGTGATATGCCAGCAGATGTCAGAACCCCGATATGCCTTGCAGGTATTACAGCATGAGCAAGCAAACCCAGTATTCCTGCAATGGTTGTAAGCCCAGTGAAAATTACGGGTAATCTCAGTTTCCTGACCATATCCTGGACTATGGAATCATTACTGTCAGCCTGATTAGATGAAACCAGTTCCTGGTATTTTGCGATCATATGGATACCATAGTCATTAGCTACTGCGATTAGCATTATTGGTACCAGGAGACTCAATATTGACAGCTGCCATCCGAGGAGTGGTGCAAGGCCCATAGCAAAGGCAATTGACAGAACAACGATACTAAAAGGCAATACCATGCCTCGCCATTCCCTGAAAGCTAGCCATAGAAAACCAAGCATGATCAGTAGTGCAAGAGGAACAAGCACTAATCCGTCACGTCGCACATCCTTCAAAATAGCCTGCCTTATATAGGGGAGACCGCCAAAATAAACTTTCGCAGATCCAGGGTTGGCACTGATAACTGAATCGATTTCTTTCAATATCATATTCTCATCGATGTCCTGGGAAATAGTTGCAGCGATAGCCGACATCTTAAAATCCTCCGAAACAACAGTCCCCATGGCAAGGGGGTTGTTTTTCAACTGATCCTTAAGTATCTCAAACTCTTCCTCACTCTCCGGAAACCTTTTTATAGCAGGATCAACCATCATCATACCCTCTTCTCCGTATATGCGCCTTGTATTAAAAAGTGATATAGTATTATCAATCGATTTAAGATCTTCCAGTTGCCTGTCTGTATTTCTTATACGCTTAAGGTTTGATGGGGTGAGAATACAGCTGTCTTCATATACAATCATTATCATGTCCTGCAGACCAAACTCCCGTTCTATCTTATCTGTATTTATGCGGGATTCCATCCCGGACGGTATATAGTTCCGCACATCGGGATCTGTCTTTATTTTTGGCAGCATAGCGAGCCCTCCCAAGCCTATAGCGACCGAAATTACTATAACGAGATATCTGTGTTTTATTAATAGCCGTGTCATTCTATTTATATTAGAAATCTATCCTTAAACCTGTATATATTGAATTTAATCTGTCATTAATCATTTCAAACAGTGAGCCTCCAGTCCCCTTATAGATTTCCGCTCCAACTATGATTTCAAGGTTGTCAGCAGGGTTAATCTTTAAAACCGGGTTTACCATATATTCTTCTGCAGTAATATTATATATTATGTTAACAGATGGACTCAAAGTAGCCAGCCCTTTTTTGTAATCAAGGCGCAGACCGGCAAAATGGCTGTATTCGTGTAACTGGTAGTTATACAGCCTGTTAAATGAACCTACCTGAAGCCTTGTATACTCAATAATCTGCTCAACCGGTATGGGAGGCAGTTCATAAAATGATGATTCGTCAGGCAATACAGGATCAACGGTTGATTCTTCAAAATCAATGAGGTATTTACCACTGTACTCAATCAATACCTGTAAGTCACCGAAAAAATGTTCAAATCCTGCAGCCCATTTTATCTCGGGAAGCATCACATACTCTTCTTGCCTGTA